>JAEEGK010002858.1_pt1 | contig 43220 bp, 40 predicted proteins | sample 8958771 | NCBI WGS metagenome assembly JAEEGK01 (sample SAMN16246547, study PRJNA631951) | gut metagenome | biome: gut microbiome; feature: rumen; material: SC-attached | host: Bos | place: Iran: Karaj | collected 2018-10
AAGCTGAACAAACTTTAATCTATTTGAAACAACCGATGGAGCGGAAATCATTGTAGCGTACTGAGTGTTTGTTGCCAGTACCTTAGCTACGTTCTTGAGAAGATTTTCCATCTTTTCGGTCTTTTCGATCATCCATTCCTGCATCTGGGCCACTTCCTGGTCCTTGGCAGCGATAAGATTGTTTACATAAAATCTGTAACCCTTATCAGAAGGAATACGTCCTGCTGAAGTGTGGGGCTGAACAATGTAACCCAAATCCTCCAGGTCAGACATCTCATTACGAATGGTGGCAGAACTCAAATTTAAATCTGTATATTTAGAAATTGTACGTGAACCAACAGGCTCGCCTGTCTCTAAGTAGTTTTTGATAATAGCATTTAAAATCTTAACTTTTCTCTCATCAAGCTCTGTTCCTGCCATACATTCACCTCACTCCCTATATTATTGCTAATGAAGCTCGCCCATTAAAAAATGCTTCACATTGGACTCGCTGACACGATAATTTTCATTGCTTACTCGAAAATTATTATGCTATTAGCACTCACTCAATTTGAGTGCTAATCATTTTCTGATGTTAATTTACACCTACATAAATGGTTTGTCAACAGACTTTATACTTATTTTAGATTTTTAATAAACATAAAAATTGTTATTTCCTTCAGCCTTTGGTAATATATGAACAGAATTTTTTTGAGGTGAATTAGATTAATGGATCAGAGTAAAATTAGAAATTTTTGTATCGTAGCACATATAGATCACGGCAAGTCTACTCTTGCTGACCGCATCATACAGATGACAGGCACTTTGACAGACCGTGAGATGCAGGCCCAGGTCCTTGACAACATGGATCTTGAAAGAGAACGTGGTATCACAATCAAGTCTCAGGCCGTACGTATTATATATAAAGCAGATGATGGACAAGAATATATTTTCAACCTTATTGATACTCCTGGCCACGTGGATTTCAACTACGAGGTTTCCCGCTCCCTTGCCGCTTGCGACGGAGCTATTCTTGTTGTTGACGCTGCTCAGGGAATCGAAGCTCAGACTCTTGCCAATGTTTATCTGGCTCTAGACCACGACCTTGATGTTATCCCTGTTATTAATAAGATAGATTTACCTTCTGCAGATCCAGAGCGTGTCATTGAGGAAATCGAGGACGTTATCGGTCTCGAGGCACAGGACGCTCCACAGATTTCTGCCAAGACAGGTCTTAATATCCATGATGTTTTGGAGGCAATCGTCAATCAGCTTCCTGCACCAAAGGGTGACCCAAAAGCTCCACTTCAGGCACTTATCTTTGATTCCCTTTACGACCCATACAAGGGTGTTATCGTCTTCTGCCGTGTTAAAGAAGGCACACTTAAGGTTGGAGACAGCGTAAAGATGATGGCTACAGGTGCCCAGTTTGATGTTGTTGAGGTTGGATATTTTGGCGCCGGTCAGTTTATTCCTTGCGATGAGCTTCCAGCCGGAATGGTTGGCTACATGACAGCTTCCATCAAAAATGTTCGCGACACCCGCGTTGGTGATACAATCACCCATACCAATGCTCCAGCTGCAGAGCCACTTCCAGGTTACAAAAAGGTTAACCCAATGGTTTACTGTGGTATGTATCCTGCAGATGGTGCCAAGTACCCAGATTTACGTGATGCCCTAGAAAAGCTTCAGCTTAATGATGCCGCATTACAATTTGAGCCAGAGACCTCTGTTGCTCTTGGCTTTGGTTTTAGATGTGGTTTCCTTGGCCTTTTGCACTTAGAGATTATTCAGGAGCGTCTTGAACGTGAATACAATCTTGACTTGGTTACTACCGCTCCAGGCGTTGTTTATAGAGTACACAAAACCGACGGCACTATGATTGAGCTTACCAATCCTAGCAACCTTCCTGATCCTAGCGAAATCGACTACATGGAAGAACCAATGGTTGAGGCAGAAATCATGGTTACCAGCGAGTACATTGGAGCAATCATGGACCTTTGTCAGGAACGCCGCGGTCAGTATATCAGCATGGAATACATTGAGGAGACTCGTGCTCTTATCAAGTACACTCTCCCACTTAATGAAATCATCTACGATTTCTTTGATGCATTAAAGAGCCGTTCAAGAGGATATGCTTCCTTCGATTACGAAATGAAGGGCTACATGAAGTCCGAGCTTGTTAAGCTTGATATCCTTATTAATAAAGAAGAAGTTGACGCACTTTCATTCATCGTATTTTCCGGCACAGCCTACGAGCGTGGCCGCAAGATGTGCGAAAAGCTCAAAGAGGAAATTCCACGTCACCTTTTCGAAATACCTATTCAGGCTGCTGTGGGCTCTAAGGTCATTGCCCGTGAAACAGTTAAGGCTATGAGAAAAGACGTACTTGCCAAGTGCTACGGTGGTGATATTACAAGAAAGAAAAAGCTTCTTGAGAAACAAAAGGAAGGTAAAAAGAGAATGCGCCAGATTGGAAACGTAGAGATTCCACAGGCAGCATTCATGAGCGTACTTAAATTAGACGAGGATTAAAATGACTCCTATCGAAATCTATATCCACATACCTTTTTGTGTTAAAAAATGTTTATATTGCGACTTCCTTTCAGGAGTCTTTGATGAAAAAATGCAGCGACGTTATGTCGCTGCTTTGTGCACTGAAATAAAATATATGGCACCTGGATTCAAAGAATCTGAGGTGGTTACTATTTATGTTGGCGGTGGCACACCTTCATGGCTGTCTGAGGATTTGATGGATGACATTATCACCACAGTCAAGCAGAACTTCCACGTCAATCCTTTGGCAGAAGTTTCTGTTGAATGCAATCCTGGCACTCTCTCATCTGAAAAGCTCAACCTCTATCGCTCAATCGGCATCAACAGATTAAGCATCGGTCTACAGTCTGCCAATGATGACGAGCTAAAGGAGCTTGGACGCATCCACGATTACAACCGCTTCCTTCATACCTTTGATTTGGTTCGCAAGGCAGGTTTTGACAATGTGAATGTAGATGTGATGACAGGTCTTCCTCATCAAACTATCGAAAAGCTGGAGAAGACCTTAAACGCTGTCACCATGCTTCGCCCTGAGCATATATCTGCATATTCTCTCATTATAGAAAAGGGAACCCCTTTTTACGAAAAATACAAATTCGATGCAGTAAAGCAGCAGGCCGGTATGCCTACCGAAGACTTACCTACAGACGAGGAGTCCTACAAGCTCTACAAATTTACCATGGATTACTTGGCCAAAAAGGGTTACCAGCGTTATGAAATATCCAACTATGCCCGAAACGGCAAGGTCTGCCGCCATAACTTAGGCTACTGGGATAGAGTTCCATATCTTGGCTTAGGTCTTGGTGCCGCTTCTTTGATTGATAATGTTCGCACAAGCAACATTCGCGATATATATAAATACGTAGAGACCTCAGAGGCAATCGCCGCAGGCAAGGCTGTAGAATCTGAATTTAACTCACCATATGCCCAGACTCAGGAAATCCTTTCTAAAAAAGATGCCATGGAAGAATTCATGTTTCTTGGCCTGCGCAAAATCGACGGTGTGGCCCGGTCTGATTTCCAAAAAATGTTTGGAATTGATATTGAAGCAATCTACGGCCCTATCCTCACTGCTCTTAGAAATGAAGGCTTTATGGACGCAAAGGAAGGTCGCTTATTCCTTACAGACATTGGAATAGATGTCAGCAATCAGGTGTTGGCTAAATTTTTACTGGACTAAAAGATTGCTGCAATAACCTTTACAATTAATCCGATTGCACCCACTACAAGCGCTAACTTACCGCACAATGAAAGTAATATTGCTACTATTATAAATGTAATCATATTATTGGCCCTCTCCTATTTATTTTTTAAGAATGCTCTATAGGAAATATATCCTCCACCTACACCTACTGCTAGGTATGTAATTATAGAGACCATTACAAGGACCAACGACACAAGGCAAATAACTCCAAATTCTTTTGTGCCTACCAATGCACCAAAGCTATATTGCATTGCGCCAAATATACATATCAAACCAATAATAGCTATTGCGATAATGATAGCTGTAATAATGGCAGTAACCATTCTTTTTTTATGATTTTCAAGTTTTTCATTTATCATTTCTTCGACGCCATAGGCCAACTCATATTTTTCTTTAAAGAAATGTTTAAATTTCTCCAGCCTAAACCCCTGTTTTATAAAGATAGCTATCGCAATAGAAATGTGGATTAGAATAAATAAAACTGCAATAGCTACAGCAGCCCCCATAGGTAAATTTAGAATTTTATAATAAGAAGCTCCAATACAAAGGAGAGGAATTATTGGGCTAGTCAAACATATAGCCTGCCCTAAACCAATTTTCTTTATCGCATCTCCTCTCACTCCAATAAATTCTTCTGCTTCATCTACAGAAATGATTCTTGCAGGCTTTTCTCCCCCATTTATAGGCTCATTATTGGCCGTGCTTTCTGCATTATTATTTAATAAGTAATCAGTTGTTACCCCAAAAAGCTCCGACATCTTAACTATCTTTTCAACCTCAGGAGTGCTTAAATCTCCCTCCCATTTGGAAACAGACTGTCTAGAAACATCAAGCATCTCTGCAAGATCTTCCTGGGACCAGCCTTTCTTTTTTCTTTCAACAATAATCTTATCTGCTAAATTCATACTGTCCCTTTCTATTTATTAAATTTTGTGATTTGCTTGAAGAAATTTCTCTTTGCGATGATTATCATACAAAGTTTTCACTCTGTCTACTAGAAAGCTGACTTTTCAATTTGTCAACCAGTGGTTGCATCTTGATAAAGATAAGAAAAATACCAGAAAGTATTGACAAAGTTGATATTTTTCTCTATTATACATGAGTATGCGTTGAACTGTCCGTGTCCGGCTACAACGTATTTTGATTTGAACAATATATTATTTAACAAATTGGAGGTGTAGCAACACATGGCAAATATCAAGTCTGCAAAGAAGCGCGTTCTTGTAACAGCTGTTAAGACTGAGCGCAATAAGGCAATTAGATCAGAGGTTAAGACATACGTTAAGCGTGTTGAGGCTGCTGTTGAGGCTGGCGACAAGGCACTTGCTGAGTCAGAGCTTAAGGCTGCTATCAAGGTTATCGAGACTGCTGGCTCTAAGGGTGTTTATCATGACAACACTGTTAGCCGCAAGGTATCTCGCCTTACAAAGCTTGTAAACAAGTTGGCTTAATTAATTATAATAATATAAAGCTCCAAGGTCCCGTCAACCTTGGAGCTTTTTTATTTTGTTTGTTGTTTCACAAATAGGATTCTTCATTTCATTTTTATTCATTCTATTAATTTTCCTATAAAAATTTTTATTAGGTTCAATATATGTACCAACCATTGTGGCTCTCGTTAATAACTCTGCAAATAAACGTTGCTTTTTATCTGCACGCAAAAGTTCTGGTGCTGTTCTGTTTGTATTCTTAAATTTGTTTTCATTATTTTCTTTCAATTTAATTATTTCTTTAATTCCTTTATGCAATCTCATTTTTTTATGAGATTTACCATTTGATTTAAAAACAGGTCCGTCCCCATATACTATTGAATCTTTTTCGGATTCTTTAGGTGCCATTTTTTTACTTACTATTTGAGGATTATTTACTTTTTTATTATTTACTTCTTTATTTTTTACTTCTTTATCATTTTCCTCTTTAATATTATTTTCTATATTATTTTTTTCTTTATCATTTACTTTTTTATATGCTCTTTTTTTTCTATTCTTTCGCTTTTGTCTCACATTTCGTATTGATTCTGCCTCTGCTTCATATCCAGTTTCCATAATAACTTCCTCCTTCTAGTAATAAATATTTTGCACACTAGTTCTACTTTACATGAAATAGAATAAATAAAATGATTAGTCTCTACTATCTAGGTTGTGAATTCTCTCCACTTCCTCCAATCCTTCCTGTAGAGTGATCTCTTCGTTATCTAATCTGTAGGTCAAGTCGCTATACTGACCTATTTTTTCATCTGCGATTTCTATAGAATCTTCTAAGCCTTTAATCTTCTTCTTAATAGAATTAATATTTTTATTAAGAGCCTTTATATGCTTTTCAATATAATTCTTAAACTCTTTATTCCCATTTTCCTTATGCGAATCCACTTTATTATTATAGTTATCTAGTAGTCGCTGTTCTGCCTTAAGAGTCTTCTGATGACCAGTTAATTCCATCTTGATATTGTGGATCAAATGCTTAGCCTTGTTTCTTTTTTGTTGAGCCTCAACTTCTCTATCATTAATTAATGTATCAAGTTCCTTCTTATCCATTAATGGCATTCCAGTCCTCCTTCCAAATCAAAACAATTCCCTCTATATTTATAATTCAAAAAAAATTTTTATTTTTTTCCAAAAAAACAAAAATGCTACAGTTTTTTTCTGTAGCATTTTTAATAAATTCATCTTAATAAAATCATATCGTTATCAACTGACATTTATATTAAATGCCATTACCCCCTCCCACCTATACTGGCTCTATTAATAATATTATTGAGAGTTTTATCTGCAGTTGATATAGGAATTTCGTGTGTACCAAAAACACCATCTTTAAATTTATATAAGTCATCTATCGTATTCTTATATGTTTCGATATAATCTTTAATAGAATTAATATGCTCGTGCCCATCAATACCATTGCGTCTGTATTGATATTCAAAATCTCTTAAAGTCTGTTCTGCTCGCAATTTTTTTAAACTAATTTCCGATATTGCTCGATAAGTATCATTTTTTAATCTTGAATATGTTTCACTATAATCTATTCCTGGCATATTTTTTACCTCCTAAAAAAATTTTATTGTATTTATCAAAAAGAATTTATTCCTCTTCATTTATAATTCAAAAAAATATTTCATTTTTTTCCATTTTTGCTTAAAAATTTCTCCGTCCTTACAAAAGGATTTCGTAGAAAACTCCTATAAAGAAAAAAGACCTGGCGCAAAGCCAGATCTTTCTCACTCTAATATTATTTTTCCTTCATAATTGCCTCTAAAGCGTCCACAGCATCTTCCTTCCAAAACTGTGTGGAATTGTTACGTTGATAGCCTTTATATGCCTTCTTGCCGCTAATATTCTCAAGCTGCTTCATCGCAATAAACTTTTGAAGGTACTCTGCATGTCGCTCAGCAAGAATACATCCATATACTACGGTTCCATCCTCTTCCACCCGCTGTCTTTGGATTTTGCCATAAAATTTTCCAACAACGAATGTCTTTTCCTTGTCGTCATCAATATCAATAAGATTAAGCACAAATGGCTTTGATGGGTCTACTTCTCTAGATGATAGATTAACAAAACTGAGCCCACAGTACGACATCTCTCTCACAAGGACCGCTATTCGCTTGTCATCCTGCTCTATTTCCATGCGGGTATCCATGTTGACTCTAACTCCGCGGCGTCTATTAAATTTAATTCCCTCAGGAAGTAATGCAATAACCAAATGAATCATCTTACCCGATGATAAATTGTACTTGATAAGATTTATGTGTTCCCACTTGTAAACACCCTCTGGGTTGATTGCAATAAACTCTAACGCTGAAGAATGGCCTGCAAATGATATAGGTTTCTCCTGGCCATTCACCTCATGAACTATAAGCTCAATTGGTAATGTGGCGTCTCCATAATTTGCTTCAATTTCCGCCTTGTCCTGCTCTGTAATCTCGGCGTAAGTAACTTCAAATTCTAATTTTTTCTTTTTCCCAATAGCATTGATAGAAATATGATCTTCGGGTCTCACCTTGCTAATGTGAAGTTTTTTGTCTGTTGGTAGTTTCTTTCTTTCCCTCTTCATCTCTAATTTCCTGCATATTTCATTATTATTAGCTCAACAGATAGATTCTCATCAAGCTTTCCAGTCTTAACCTGCTCCTCAAAGTCAGCCGCATCACACAAAAGATGTGATATCTCTTTAGAAGTAAAATTCTTGGTAAGCTGCATTGTTCGCTTAACTGCAAAATCTGGCGAGCCAACCTTTTTTGCAATGCTGCCTACGCTCTCACCAAATCCAGCAAGCTCTTTAATAGCCTTCATCTGTCTAAACTGTCGAACTATCATGTACAAGATACGCATAGGTGGCTCCTTTGCGGAGAGCATATCCTGATACAAATCCAAAGTCTTGCGCAAATCCTTTGCAGAAATTGCGTTAATCATATCAAAAATCTTGGTCTCTACTCTGGCTATACAAATGGCATTAACGTCCTCCAACGTAATCTGATTTCTGTCGCCAACATAGGTAACCAATTTATCTAATTCCCGAGCCATATTGTCCATGCTATCGTGGGTCATAATAAGAAATTGGCTCCAGGCTTCTCTCTTCATTTGCTTGCCGGCATCCTTTAGCATGCCACCAACCCATTTTGCCAAATCACTTTCGTTTGGCATATTGATTTCGATGTCTCTACCTGCTGCCTTGGCTGCCTTGTAAAGCTTTCCACGCTTGTCTGCAGAAGGCTCCACAAAAATAAAGATTGTAAAATCCGGAATAGACGAAAGATAATCACCCAGCTCCTCTGGCATCTTTTTGCCAAAGCCACAGTTCTCAATAAGGATAACTCTATGCTCTGCAAAGAATGGCATGGTCTCAGCCTGATCAATCACCTGATTGACATTGATGCCTGCATCCTCATACTTGGAGAAATTCATCTCATCACCTTCATTAACAAGAGCCTTTAACAGCTTATTCTTGTACTGAAGCTTGAGATAATCCTCCTGACCATAAAGAAGATAAATGTTCTGAAATTGTCCGCTAGCTATATCTTCGTCAACTCTTCTCATAGATAAAAGTATACCCTATAACGCCCTGCCTTGAAAAGAAAAAAATGGAGCGAGTATTTATAAAATAAATACCGCTCCAATACTTATTCAAATATGATTATTTACGACCCTTTGTCTTGATTTCGTCCACGATAAGCTCTACAAACTCGTCAAACTTAACTGTTGTAGTGCCCTGCTCGCCGTGAAGTCTGTATGATACAGTACCCTCAGCCTCCTCGTTCTTGCCAAGTACTGCAAGATAAGGAACCTTCTGAATCTGTGCCTCACGCATCTTGTAGCCAAGCTTCTCTGAACGTGTATCAAACTCTACACGAACATCTGCATCTGCAAGAGCATCAACAAGCTTCTGAGCATATGCATTAAGCTCCTCATCATCGTTCTTAACTGGAAGAACCTTAACCTGTGTAGGAGCAAGCCATGTAGGCAGGTTACCCTTTGTCTCCTCCAGGATGTATGCCATAAATCTATCTAAAGAACCAAGAATAGCTCTGTGGATTACAACAGGAGTCTGCTTGTTGCTGTCTGCATCTGTGTAAGTAAGGTCAAACTTAGCTGGAAGGCAGAAATCAAGCTGGCAAGTAGAGAGTGTAATCTCGTTACCGATAGCTGGCTTAACATTAACATCAAGCTTTGGTCCGTAGAATGCAGCTTCACCGATTTCCTCTGTGAAATCAATACCGATTTCTGTAAGAGTCTCACGAAGAGCCTGCTCTGCTGTGTTCCACATCTCATCATCCTGATGATATTTCTTAGTGTCTGCTGGATCACGAAGTGAAAGTACACATCTGTAATCTGTGATACCAAAATCCTCATATGTGCTAAAGATAAGGTCGCATACGCTCTTAACCTCTGACTTAATCTGCTCCTGTGTACAGAAGATATGTGAATCGTTCTGGCAGAAGTGACGTCCTCTTTCAATACCCTTAAGAGTTCCTGATGACTCAAAACGGAAATCATGAGCGATTTCAGCGATACGAATTGGAAGCTCCTTATAAGAGTGTGGACGGTTTGCAAATATTCTCATGTGATGTGGGCAGTTCATTGGGCGAAGAACAAAGTTCTCTCCCTCTACCTCCATGGCTGGGAACATGTTCTCCTTGTAATGATCCCAGTGACCAGATGTCTGGTAAAGCTGAACTGTACCAACGCAAGGTGTCATAACGTGAAGGTAACCAAGCTTACGCTCCTTGTTACGGATGTATGTCTCAAGCTCTGTCCAGATTGTATAACCGTTTGGAAGATACATTGGAAGACCACGACCGATCAAATCATCAGCCATGAAAAGCTGCATATCCTTACCAATCTTTCTGTGATCGCGCTCCTTTGCCTCCTCAAGAAGTGCAAGGTGCTCGTCAAGCTGCTCCTGAGTTGGGAAACAAACGCCGTATACACGGTTAAGTACCTGATTCTCAGAATCGCCCTTCCAGTATGCACCTGAGTGCTTAATAAGCTTGAAGTAACGGCAAAGCTTTACATTATCCACGTGAGGTCCACGGCAAAGGTCTGTAAAATCGCCCTGGTCGTAGCATGAAATTGTCTGCTCATCCTCATCCATATTGCTGATAAGGTCAATCTTGTATGGATCGTCCTTGAACATCTCAAGGGCCTCAGCCTTTGAAATCTCTCTTCTATAAATCTTAGCACCAGTCTTTGCTACCTTCTTCATTTCCTTTTCGATAGCAGCAACATCCTCATCAGTAAGCATAACATCGCCAAGGTCCATATCATAATAGAAACCTTCCTCTACTACTGGACCAACCCAAAACTTTGCATTTGGATAAAGATGCTTAACAGCTTGTGCCATCATGTGGGCACATGAGTGATTGAGAGTGTTTAATGACTCGTCTTCTTTGAAATTTACCATGATTTTCTCCTTTTAAATAAAATGACTGTAACTTTTACTAAGGGTGTAAAAATAAAAAACCCTTAGAACTGACAATTATGCCAATCCTAAGGGTGCAAAAATCTAAAACAAAATTTACACGGTTCCACCTTAGTGTTTCACTCATTTAGTCTTTCACGGAACTACCCGGAGACGCTTCGCAAAAAAATGCTTCTACGTTCAGCTCGAGAATGGTGTTCATATAAGCTTCCACTAGACGCTTCCAGCCTAGGCGTCCTCTCTCTTAGCTTCCGCAAATACTACTGTTTCTGTCATCGCTTTTCTGTCATATCCTACCATAATTTTGCGGCTTAGACAAGAGTGACTATAAATTAATAGTTAATTTTCCTAGTCGTTTTCATAATTTTAAGCAGTCTATAAATAATTATTTTTAGTGCAGCAAATAGACCTCCAGCATTCCAAAGAATTCTCGCACTATGTAATGAATCCCCACTGGCATCATAGTATCAGCTGGGACAGGCTCCACATGCTTGTATCCCATATTCTTGGCAATTGTTGTGGCTCTAAGCTCATGGAATCCATTTGTAATAATTCCAACTGACGCATTCTCATCGCCAATAATGTTATAGCTAAACTTAAGGTTCTCCACAGTATCTGTAGAGTTTTCTTCAAGTATAATCCTATCCGGACTAACGCCCATTCTTACAATGAGATAATCCCCAATGCACTTTGCCTCACTAATTGGCTCGTCTTTTCCTTTGCCTCCAGAGGCAATCACCATAGTGTCAGGATTGTTCTCCAAATATTCAGCAGCACGTTCAATCCTTGCTCTTAGAGTCTTAGAAGGCTCTCCATTTCGCATACCAGCCCCTAGCACCACAACATAATCAAGCCCATCTTTAGGCGTGGCCTTCATGGCGCCTATAACTTTAGCTTCAATGGCAATAAATACCGTAAGCCCCGCTAAAAACAATACTCTATAGGTCCACTTCAACCACTTTGGAATGGCAAAAAGTGGCTTACCTTCTAGCTTTGCATAAAGCATAAGAACTCTAATTAATGAAAATACCCCAAGGATAACCCATATAAATCCAAATGAAAGTCTAGATCCTCCTACATATATCAAGCACGTTGGCAAGTAAAGTCCGCACCAAATAAAAATAATCAAATAAATGTAAAGAAGAAGCCTGTCAAAAGAAAATTTCCCCCAGCCAAAATATCTGTTGGTCCTGCTCTTATATTCTAAATATGCCTTACCATATATTTTCTCTAAATCCTTCTCCTCCTTAAGAATCTGCAGGTGAAGGACAATTATCGCACATATTGTAACCACAAGCAAAACCGGATTAAAAAACATTATAAGAATACCGATGTACTCTAAATCAAAGGCAAATATCTCTGGATTTCTAGAAAATTTGTAAATGCCAGTTGTTACCAGCTGCCTGTTTCCTCCTGCCCGCCAGCTATCTCGCATGGTCAGCAGAGCAAGTACATATATTGCATCGCCAATCACCCCCATATAAAAGCCAAAAAGCTTTATAAGAAGAGGCAAATAGGAAAACCCAATATACATGGAAATTGCTTGAACAACCACAATTATGGATGCAGCAACTATAGCATCCTTTTTCTGTAAAAATAGATTTACACAATATATACAATAAAATAATGCGATAACTCCAAGAGCCGCAAGCTTGTATAGCATCAAAACCCTATCACTCCATTATAGCTTCAATAAAATTATCCTCAGTGTCATAAACAAGTTTAAGTGTAAAAAAATCTTCACGCATGTTTAGCAAATCCAAAAATACGCTGTCACCATCCCACAAATTAAGTTCCTTAACCCTATCGATATCTACCCACACCAAATCACCTTCACTACATTCCTCAAGAATCTGACCCTCAAAATCCTCGCTGGTATAAAGAAATGTATGCTCAGTTTCGTTGCCCAGTACAAAGGTAATATGGCCTCTGCATCTGGCACTGTTGAGAGTAAATCCAGTCTCTTCCTTCACTTCTCGCTTGATGCATTCCAAAGGGGACTCCCCCTCTTCCACATGTCCACCAACTCCAATGTATTTGCCGGAATTGATGTCCTTGGCCTTTTTGGTGCGATGAAGCATCAGATACTTGTTGTCTTTAATCAAATAGCAAAGAGTTGTAAGTCGCATCATAGTTCCTTTCGGCTAATAAAAATATTTTAAATAATCTCCTTTAAGCAATTCCCCTACCAGAGATCATCACCATCATCCGGGATAGCGGTGGCTGTCCATTTACCATCCTTGCAATACAAAATACCATTATATACCTTTCCATAGTTCTTTCCAGAACCGACACCCCGAACACGAATTACATTTTGTTCTATGCCATCGATTTCCTTTTCAATTATCTTAGAATGCAACGTGTAATCCTCTAGTTCTGGAATGTTTGTATCAGGAGATATATCAATCACATCTCTGCCATCATACTTAAACACTTGCGTAAAGTTGTACTCTCCACCAGTATTAGAAAAATAGTATTGTATAACATATTCATCCTCATTATCATTATCAATATCAAGGAGTTCTATGCTTTTTATACAACCCAAATGCATTATAGCCGTTTCAAATTCCTGCACTGAATCGTCAACGAATTCAAAACTTATTTTTGCAGCTTCATGCTCTGGCTTAGTAAATGTAACCTTTGTTATAGCTTTGCCCAACTGTCTGGAGAAAAGTTTTTCATCTACCACTTCCACAGACTCATCATCTTCCAAGGATTCATCTGCGCTATCAGAAACTGAATCTTTATTTTGCGATTCCTCCTCAACTGAAGCATCGTTTTGTTCTTCTGCTTCAACTGAAGCTTCATTTCCGCTGTTTGTATTTGCTGCATTTCCTGCATCACTTCCCTTGCCACAAGCAAGTAAAGTCATTGCCAAAGAAATACATAATACAATTATTTTATTTTTCATTATTTTCCGTTCTTTTGTGCTTTCGTAGCACTTTTGTGCTATGACTAATTTACTAGTTAAAATATTTTAAAAGGTCCTTGCATCGGTCCAATGTGAGCTTAGCAAGGGTCTCGTTGTAGTCCATACCATCCTTTGAATAAGCCTTAAGCTTATCATCTCTATCCTTGAGCCAACTACGCTGCTCCTCTAAAGCCTTATTAAATGTATCCTCATCAGTATTATACTTAACTAAAATCCAGATGCTATTAAGCATATTATCCATAGCTTTGGCTTTAGTAGCAGATAATTCATTCTTCTCTTGTTGTGAAGTTGCAGAATTAATCTGCATATCAATATAGTTACAAGAATCTGATGCATTATTATAATCAAATTCTGCCTCTTCCTTAGGTTCCATTCTATCAGAAGCAGCGATACCCTGATTTTCGTTTACATTAACAAGGATAGGATACTCCAACTTGTCTATCGTATCATCACCATAATTAAGCCCAGCCCAAGTGAGAATTTCTTCTGAAATTTCGCTAGTTGGCTTGCCTGGTAAATAAATGTCAATTTCATCTGCGTTATTCAATGCATAAGGACTAGAAATAACGTTCAAAACACCATCTTGAATATAATTCTCTTTATCACCAACTACCTTAATGTCTGCAAGTTTCATCTTGCAGGTATATTCATCAACTCTTTGAATATCTGCAAAATGTCCCTCGTAATCACATAAATAGCAAGTTCCATTTGGATGATCATCGCCAGTATCCCCCATGTCAGAATCATGAAACTCGCCATGAAAAAATCCATCTTTTTCAATGTCAAAACCATCGGCCCAGGCACCAGCACCGCTAGAGAAACAATATGTATACTTAGCTAAATCTGCAAATGAAAGTCCTGCATCACCGGAAGGTTGCTCCTGTGGCACTGCATCATCTACCAAAGCATCACCTGCTTCCTGTGTCTGCTGAACATCCGTATTTGCGGTTTCTGTTGCTGCATTGCTGTTATCACTTGCATCTGTTTTCTTGGAAGCAATAAAATAAACTGATGCTCCCACTATAAAGCAAAGCGCAACAACAATAAGCACTAAATTAATAGTTCTCTTCTTTTGTCTTCTACTACTCATAACAATTAATTCTCCTTTTATATAAACTGACATAAAATAATTTCCATCCCCTAAATTTTACCACAAATCCGCCTTTTCATGTAGTACACTGCAAGAAAATGTTACTATTCACAGTCTATATATTTTGAGGTGGCATCTCCTTCTACATAGGGATAGGTGAATTTGAACAGAATGATAGATTCTCTTGTTGCAGCAAATGTAGCTTTAAGTGGGTGTCCTTTCATTGATTTTGCACTTTGAAGCTACTGTATGTATTGCTCAGACACTTGAAGGTTACATTAATTCGCCTATAAATTATATGAACCCTAGTTGCCTTCATGTTACATTCATCAAGTGTAATTAAGAAAATGAGTTTTGTAGATATGGGCACCAGTCAAGATTCACATCCGTGTTCAACTTTCCTTGACCTCGCCGTCCATGGCTCGGTCTGCCCATATCTTTCAAAACTCATTTTCTATTCCACTAGACTCATTTCACAAATCAGGTAACTAGGGTTCATATAACTTTATAGGGGAGTCTTACTTTAAATAGAGTGTGTCTGAGCAATACATACTGTAGCGATAGAAGTGCAAATAATTGAAAGAACACCCACAATAAAGAAAGCTACATGCAGCAACTATAGAGAATCATTATTCTGTGATTGAACCTATCCCTATGTAGAAGGAGATGCCATTTAAGAAAAATAAGACTGTGAATAGTAACAATTATTTCAGTAGCCCCAGGTGAATCCTTCGATATGGTCGGGAGTTACTTGGATTCGACCACAATCCATAGTGTAGAAAATCTTTATATTGGCATCTTCAATTCTTGTCACTGCCTCAGGGCTTGGATGCCCATACATATTTTTCTTGGCACAACTAATCACTGCATTTTCAGGTGATAAGGCAGCTAAAAATCCGCCATCTGAGCTAAACCTACTGCCATGATGATTCACCTTTAACAGATCAACTTTACCAACTAACTTTGATTCCACTATAGCTGCTTCTTGCTCCATAGATAAATCCCCTCCAAAGAAGGCTTTGTAATCTATTTTTTTATCAAGATTTGAGTCGTACTCCATAACCAAGGCTAGACAATAATCATTTACATCTACATCGCAATCTTGACCATCTCCTGCCCCTTTCATTGGATAAACACATCTAAACCTTAAGTGTTTACTTCCAATTCTATCATTTAAATTCATGTATAAAATATTGGCCCCCTGCTCTTTTGCTAGCTCTTTAATTCTCAAAAGATTTTCATCCTCTGGAATATACTTCGTAAATACGATATTTTTAATGTTATATCCATCCTCTAAAAGCTCTACCATACCTGAAATATGATCGTTATCCGTGTGGGAAATAAACCAGTAATCAATGGCGTAAGCCCCCTTGTACTTCAAGAAAGGAAGTATGGTATATTTGCCAACTTCATCACTTGAGCTGCTTCCACCATCAATAAAAAATCTAACTCCGTCGCCTGAATCTATGTATATGCCATCTCCCTGCCCCACATCAAGAAAGTCAATCTCAAACTCTCCCCTTCTTGGCATAATAAAAATGCCGACAAGTGAAAAAATTAATAAGCCTGTTACTACACCCCTAAGAGAAAACTTTCTAGCATCCACTTCCCTTGAGTTTATGTCCCCGGAGAGGTTTCTTATGATATTCAAAACTAAAAATAGTAGCAAATAATAAAAAACTATTTCCACAAAATGCCTGTGACCAACAATTGTCACAGCCCCTGGCAATTTGCTAACCAAACCAGAAAGCCACTCATAGAAATAAATAATATAATGACACACAAGCAACAAATACTCAGCTACAAAAGTAGCAAAAAGCCCCACTATCCCTGCAATAAGGCCAAGCCCTAAAAGAAGCGGCATCAGTGGAAGTATCAACAGGTTAAGTAAAATCGAATAAGTGGGAATCTGATTGAAAAATGCAGTGGTAACAGGTACCATTCCAACAAATATTCCTACCGCAAATACGAATCCAGAAATCATCTTATTCAAAAGCTTACTTTTTGTTGTAATAATCCCTCTATAACATTCCACCATTGGCAGTGCTATAAACCAAATCACTAGCACCGCTCCAAAGGAAAAGATAAAGCTTGAATTGGTAATATACAAAGGATTAGGTATAAGCAATGCAAAGGCCATAACAGCCATGGCTGTCAGCATGTCATAGCACTCGCCAAGCACCTCCGCAATCAGAAAAATTATAAACATGCCAATGGCTCTGACAGAAGATACGCTGCCTCCGGTTATAATGCCATATAATACTGCCACAACCCCAGACAACGCCCCGCTTTTTGCAAAGCCAAATCGTCGCCTTCTTAAAAATCTATATATAAACATACAGATAACAGACACATGTAGCCCTGAAACTGCCAGAACATGAGCCACTCCTACTCTTTGAAACAAGTCCTTTAGTTCATTTTCCAGTCCGCCTCTATCTCCTAGAACTACACTGGATAAAAAGCCTGCCTCCTCACCTGGTAAATAGCGATTATAGATAGCTATAATCTTTGCCCTTATTGCTTGCAAACCCTCATATATACCAAGGCCATCCTTACTGCAAGATTTAACCTCCACATTTTCCAATTCAAAAAATAAGCCCTTGGAAAAATAATGCTTTTCCATGTCGAAGGCCCCATCATTTCTTGCTTTAGAAAAATGCTTTACCGAGCCTGAAATATTTAATTTACTATTAATTGGGATAGAAAAAGAATCTGTTTTAAAAACAAAAGATGTGTGATGAAGCTTACCATTATCCGTATATACGGTAGCATCATCTACAGAATAAAGATAATAATCATTCTTGATTTCCTTTTGAATGACTGTACCAAAAGCAGACACCCTCTGGCCTGTTTCAAGGCACTCCTTAGCAGCCCTAGCCTTACTATAGACCCCTAGGAAATCCCAGGGGCCATAGGCACTTAAGGCAATTATAATCAGACACATCAAGGAAATCTTAAATAGCCTTCTTCCTTGAAACATAAATCCTCCAAAATATTTAATTATTCTTCCTCATATTCAAAGTCAGAATCATCCTCAATTTGATACAAACCATGCTCATCTAAATTGTTGTATGAATCGTCGATTATGTCTTCGTTTCTATCAAGAGGTGCAGATAAATCCGCATCTACATTAATAAATGTAGGTGTCTCTGAATTAACAAAAATCTGAACCTGCTTAATGCTTGTATCGTTATCGATTAATGAATTGACTATGGAATAAATCAATACATTCTCAAAACCACTAGGGCAAGACTCAATAGTCTCATTGAAGTACACATTACATACGCCGTTTTCCAGCGGACTGATGTTTAATAATTCTGTACCTTCTGGAAGTGGTGATGACAAATCCTTTGAATCAGTAGGCCCCTTCTTAAGCTCATTGATAACTACATTTGCCAGCTTAAGTGTGCGGGAATAATATACTTTTCGATGCTCCGCCACAAGCGAAACTCCATCGGAGCTTACAAAATACAAAGTTAACTCCTTAGGAATCAATGACTCTGTCTCCTGACCAAAATCAAAGATAAAAGAATCCGCAGTCATTGCGCCTAAAGTCTCGCCAGCTGAATCTACAATCGGTGCTCCATCCAGGAAAAATGTAACTGAATTAACACCCTTTATCTGAGTCAATGTCTTGACAATTGCTGAACGCACCATTATTTCTGTATAAACATCCAACGAGTCGTAATCCCCAGAGAAAAACAGCGATACATTTCCACCTTCAATCTTGTAGTCATCAATACTTACATTGGTAGGAATGGTGGCCATGTATTCTGTTGAATCAGTATCCTTCTGAAGCAGATCTAAGGCTTCCTCTATCTTGCCCTTTACGTTAGGCTGTTCAAAGGAACAATCCACAGCTACTATTCCGGTTTTGTCAGTATTTCGATAGTAAATCTTAGCGTTGCTCTGGCTTTTAGTCTTACCACAACTTAGAAAAGAGCAGGCCATGGTGCAAATAAGAATAAATGAAATAGCCTTTTTACCAACCATTAGTGAGCCTCCTTTTCTATGTAGCTAAGTGGTATTCTCACATCAAATGTTGAACCCTCGCCAAGCTTAGAGCGCACCTTAATTTCACCGTTGTGCATAGCAACCGCACTCTTTGTGATAGCCAATCCTAAGCCTGTACCACCAATCTCTCTAGAATGAGATTTATCAGCCCTATAAAATCTTTCAAAAATATGATCTACAGAATCCTCTGGAATACCAAGACCATTATCCTCTACCTTGATGTAGAAGAATTGATGATCTGAGTTTAATGAAATATGAACCCAACCATTTTCATTGTTGTACTTGATGGCATTTTCCACAAGATTTGTAATAACAAGCGTAAACTTAACTTCATCTACCTCGGCAACAACAGGTCTAAAGGATTCAAAAACGACCTCGATGTTCGCCTTGTCGGCAATTGGTTTTAATCTCTTTAAAATGTGTTCAATCAACTCATTGATATTAACCGCCGATACATTAAGCTGAGAATCACTCTTATCCATTCGAACCAGATTGAGCAAATCGTTAATGATTTTGGTCTCTCTATCAATCTCCTCGCCAATGTCCACCATAAATTCCTTATACATCTCGATAGGAACATCATCTGTACCATTCAAGGAATCTGCAAGGACCTTCATGGATGTAAGTGGTGTCTTAAGCTCATGAGACACGTTGGAAACAAATTCCTGACGAGACTCGTCAATAAGCTGCATCTTGCTAAATATCTCGTTAAACTTTTCAGAAATATTCTCAAGCTCCATATATGAAAGCTCATCTGGAAGCTCCCTTGTATGCTCGCGAATGATTGAATCCAGGTTGTTGCTCATCTTGCGCATTGGCCTTGTATAATGAACCGATGCATATATGGCAAAAATAAATGCCAGAGCAAAAACAATTATACTGGTAATCAGCATATATGAAAGGAACTGCTCAATGTTCTGAGAAATATAGTGCATGTTCTTGGTTATGATAAATACACCAACTATATCTCCATCAGAATTGGTAAGGGGTGCTGGAACAATCAGATACTGATTGGCTTCATCAAAATATGGCTCCGGTTGCCCCTTGATAGTTTTGATGACATTTTCCCAGACAATTGTCTTTCCAATATCTACATTGTATGAATCTCTGATTATTTCTAATGTGGATGCGTCAATGATAAGAATACGCCCCTCGTAGCTATCTCCAACAGCCTGAATCTGCTTATCTAGGACCGGATTGTCCATGTCCTTAAGATAATAGCCACTGGTTACGATTTGATTGGCATATTTTTGTGCCTGACTCATTAGATTGACACTGTCATTATTGATTGAAACGCCTCTATAAACACGCAAAGAAATAGGCACACATACCAAAAATGGAATGATGCCTATTGATATAATAATCGCTGCTATTTTAAATCTAAGACTACGAAAAAACGACATGCGTAAACTCCTGATTTATTGATAGTAATAGCCTACTCCCCATTTAGTGCGAACATAAATTGGCTCCTTTGGATTTGGCTCAATCTTCTCTCTAAGGCGTCGAACATGTACGTCAACAGTTCTCTCATCTCCAGGATATGAAGCACCCCAAATAGTGTGCAACAAATCTTCTCTGGAAAATACCTTTTTAGGATTAGTAACAAGTAAAAGAAGCATGTCAAACTCTTTTGAAGTAAGGTTGAACTCTACTCCCTTGATTGTAAGTCTGCGATTGTTTTTATCAAGTATCAAATCGCCATCCTCAATAACAGAATCCTCGCCCTTGTGCTCACCACCAACTGGCTGACCCAAGGCTGCTCTTCTCATGATAGCTTTGATACGAGCCTTTACCTCCAGAATATTAAATGGCTTGGTAATATAGTCGTCAGCGCCGTATTCAAGTCCGAGAATCTTGTCCATATCGTCACCCTTTGCTGTAAGCATAACGATTGGTACTGTAGAAAACTCGCGAATGCTCTGACAAACTTCAAAACCGTCAAGCTTTGGCAACATAACATCCAAAAGAATCATGTCATATTGATTTGCTGTCGCCAAATCAAGTGCTTCCTGTCCATCATAGGCACAATCGACCTCCATGCCATCCTGCTCAAGTGAAAATCTTATGCCTTTAACAATAAGCTTTTCGTCGTCCACAACTAACACTCTTTTTGCCATATCCATCCTCAATCTTTTCTTATAATTTGTTCTTATAATAAATTTAAATTTTTATAAGTGATTTAATTTGATTGAAAATACCGTCACCAATTCCGGATACATTTTTAATATCCTCAATGGATGAAAACTCGCCCTTTGAATCTCTATATGAAACAATCTGACTGGCTTTACTCTCTCCGATGCCAGGCAATGTTTTAAATTCCTCTATTGATGCAGTATTTATGTTGATTAGTCCGTCGTTGGCTTCCGCCTCGGCTTCTGAATCAAGTCTCCCTTTGTTTTCTTCGACTGTGTAAATGTAAATCTTTTGGCCATCCTCAAGTAACGATGCCTGATTTAAATCACTGTCATCCGCCGATTCTAGCAAACCTCCTGCAGCTTCAATCGCTGCAAAGACCCTAGATCCCTGTGGAAGCTGGTAAACATCTGGATGCTGAACCGCACCAGCCACTTGAACAAAAATATCATTGTTGCTCTCCAGATTTTCCTGCTGGTCTGTTTCATCCCCAGGCTCAACCTGCTGCTCCACTTGGTCAGTAGATTCGAAATATGAAGTCTTTGTACAGCCTGTAAATAAAAAAAGGCTACAAAGTACAAGACATAAAAATTGCTTCATGAAATCTCCAAAAAGGTACTGTGGAGATTCTAGTATCATCCTGTACATTGTAGCGAAAATTTGAAATTATTACAAGAGTTTTACGAAAATATTTGTTTGTATTTTTTGTTAAATTCTAAAAATTTATCACCGTAAAAATCTAAATTTCTATAAATTATTCGGCAACAAAACTGTCGAAAACTCTCTCGATTTTTTCCTTGAATTCGTCAATATCCTGCTCTTTGATTACAAGAGGAGGTAAAAGTCTAAGTACATCCTTGCCCGCTGATAAAACAACAAGATGCTCATCAAGTAATGCCTTTGTAACAACATCCTTAACAGGAATTGTAAGAACCAGACCCTGCATAAGGCCAATTCCACGTCTTGTTGTAATAAAATCGTATTTATCTACAAGACGGTCAAGAACCTGCTCAAAGTAAGGTGTGATTGCATTAACATGGTCAAGAAGCTTGTAGTCCTCAAACATGTCAAATACCTGTGAAACAGCTGCAGTGCAAAGAGGATTGCCACCGTATGTTGTACCGTGATCTCCTGGCACAAGTGAGCTTTCAGCCACCTTGTCTGTAACTGCAAATGCGCCGATTGGCACACCGTTTCCAAGAGCCTTTGCTGTAGTTAAAATATCCGGGCGAACGTCGTACTGCTGGAATGCGTACATCGAGCCTGTACGTCCCATTCCGCACTGAACCTCGTCGAGAATTAAAAGGATATCCTTTTCATCACAAAGTGCTCTAACCTTTTTAATAAATTCTGGCTCCGCTGGATATAGACCGCCCTCTCCCTGAACAGTCTCCATAATGATTGCACAGGTCTTGTCAGAAAGGTTTGCTAAAATGCTTCCAAAATCGTTGAATGTAGCAAACTTGACGCCTGACATAAGTGGATAAAATGGCTCGCGATAATGCTCAGTACCTGTAACAGAAAGAGAACCAACTGTACGACCGTGGAATGAATTATCCATGGCAATAACCTCGTAATCTCCTGGTCCCTTCTTCGTATATGCGTATTTCTTGGCTGTCTTAAGAGCACCCTCGATTGCCTCTGCACCTGAATTAGTAAAGAAAACCTTGTCCATACCAGATGCCTTAACAAGCTTTGATGCAGCATCAATCATAGGGATATGATAGTAAAGATTAGATGTATGAGTGATTCTCTTGAGCTGTGTAGTTACAGCATTTTCGAATTCCTCATTGCCATAGCCAAAGGCCATAACACCAATACCTGATGCAAAATCAAGGTATTTCTCATCTAACTCATCGTAAAGGTAAACACCCTTTCCATAATCAAATATAACTGGAAATCTATTGTATACATGAAGCAGATTCTTGTCTGCTGCTTCGATATATTCCTTTTTGTTCATTGTCAGCACCTCGTGTTTTAGTTTCCAATAATAGCTGTTCCAATACCCTTGTTAGTAAAGAATTCAAGGAGTAAGCAGTGAGCAATTCTACCATCCAAAATATGGACTCTGTTAACGCCCTCTTCGATGGCATCGATGCAGTTGGTAAGCTTTGGAAGCATACCGCCACCGATATAGCCCTCACCGATAAGCTCTCTTGCTTCATCAACAGTAATCTGAGAAATAAGTGTATCCGGATCGTCCTTATCCTTGTAAACGCCCTCAATATCTGTAAGGAAGGCAAGCTTTTCTGCGTTCAATGCCTTTGCAATAGCACAGGCTGCATCGTCAGCGTTGATGTTGTATGTAACAAAATTGTCGTCCATACCAATTGGGCAAACGATTGGAAGGAAATCCTTTTCGAGTAAATCCTGAAGAATCTTTGGATTAACCTCTGTAATCTCTCCAACATATCCAATATCCTGGCCGTTAGAAAGCTTCTTTTCAACCTTTAAAAGGCCGCCGTCCTTGCCTGAAATACCAACAGCATTTACACCAAGGGCCTGAACGTTTTGAACCAAAGACTTGTTGACCTTGTTGAGAACCATCTCAGCGATTTCCATTGTAGGCTCGTCAGTCTTGCGAAGACCATTGATAAACTCTGGCTCCATGCCTGTCTTCTCAACCCACTTACTGATTTCCTTTCCGCCGCCGTGAACGATAATTGGCTTGAAACCTACAAGCTTAAGCAATGTAACGTCCTGGATAACCTGCTTTTTAAGCTCCTCGTCAACCATTGCGCTTCCGCCGTATTTAACAATCATAATCTTGCGATTGAATCGCTGGATATATGGTAAAGCCTCAATTAAAACCTGGGCTTTGTCCATTACTTCTCTCATCATTTCGTCTTCCATTTTTGCCTCCTTATTATTTAAAAGCCATTTGTCAAACTAGCTTCTGTAATCTGCATTAATCTTTACATAATCATAGGTCAAATCACAGCCCCAGGCTGTTGCCTCAGCATCGCCCTCGTGCATATCCGCAATTACGGTAACTGTATCTGCTTTCATAATTTCAAGTGCTTTATCCTCATCAAAGGCAAGTGGTGTGCCCTTATCAAATACCTGAAGCTTTCCATTTACGCTGTCAAAGAACAATTCCACGTCATTTTGATCAAAGTCAGCTCCTGAATATCCCATTGCGCATAAAAATCTGCCAAAGTTTGCATCACATCCAAATATTGCAGCCTTAGAAAGGTTTGAACCAACAATAGCCTTGGATATTGTCTTTGCATCTTCTTTTGATTTTGCATTGATAACCTTTGCCTCAAAAAGCTTTGTAGCTCCTTCTCCATCAGCAGCCATTCTCTTTGCAAGGTTAATGCAAATGTACTCAAGGGCCTCTTTAAAAGTCTCATAATCTGCATTCTTAGAAACAATCTTGTCATTTCCAGCAAGACCATTTGCAAGACACATAAAGGTATCATTTGTAGATGTATCACCATCAACTGTAATCATGTTAAAGCTGTCATCTATTATCTCGCTAACAGCTTCCTGCAAAAGCTTTTTATCGATACTAACATCAGTTCCAACAAAGGCAAGCATAGTGCACATATTAGGGTGAATCATACCAGAACCCTTAGACATACCTCCGATTGTAACTGTCTTTCCTGAAAGCTCTATTTCAACTGCAATCTCTTTATTGACTGTATCTGTTGTCATAATAGCTTTTGATGCTGCAGTACCAGCTTCTGTTGTATCAGAAAGCTCCTTTGCCATTACTTCAACTCCAGCTACAAGTTTGTCAACTGGAAGCTGCATACCAATAACACCTGTCGATGCAACTGCTACAGAATCATAGGAAACACCAAGAACCTTTTCTACTCCCTTGGCTGTAGCTTCACAGGCATCAAAGCCCTCTTGACCTGTACAAGCATTTGCAATTCCTGAATTAACAACAACTGCATGAACTGGTTTATCCGACTTTACGATATTCATGTCCCACTGAACACAAGCTGCCTTAACAACATTAGTAGTAAAGGTTCCTGCGCTGACACATGGTTCCTTTGAATAAACCATTGCCATATCAGTTCTGCCCTGATATTTAATGCCTGCTGCTGTACTTGCCGCACAAAAACCTTTTGCTGCAGTAATTCCACCTTTTATCTCTTTCATAAACTTCTCCTATTTATTGAATGCTGTAATATTCTCGTCATTTAATATGAAATCATAAACATTTAAGTCATCTCGTTTAATCCACTGCTCTGCCTGCCAAAAGCTGTTACCGACCTTATTTTCCCTAAAAGCCACAAGCTGAACCTTGTTAATGCCTTCATCCTTTAGTCTAACCATGGCCTCTGATGCCATTGCCTTTCCAATACCGTGTTTACGATAATCCTCATGAACACAAACATGATAGAAACAAGCACGTCGACCATCATGTCCCACCAAAATAGAACCAACTATTTTCTTGTCCGAAACTGCTACAACGGAAAGACCAGGATTTCTTTTTAAAACTCTTGTTACACCTTCCTTTGAATCATCAAGGCTTCGCATTGCAAAGCCATGAATTGTAGTCCAAAGCTTGTAAACCTCCTCATAATCCTTTTCTTCCATTGTTCTAATCTGATAATCCATATGTACTCCCAAATCTACTGTGATGCTTATACTATCCTTTGTAATCATAAAACACTTACCTTTCTGTCCTATGGGAACATTGGAGCGAAATCTAATCCCATTTTTTCATCTAACCCAAAGATAATGTTCATGTTTTGAACAGCCTGGCCGGCAGCACCCTTAACAAGATTATCCAAGGCACCCATCATAATTACACGGCCTGTACGCTCATCAACAACAAAGCTTACATCAACAAAGTTGCTGCCCTCAACCCATTTAGTCTCAGGACACTGACCATACTCTAAAACACGAACGAAGAACTCGTCGTCGTAAGCATCATGATATGCTTTCATAATCTCTTCCTTTGTAGGAAGCTTGCCATCCTTTTTAACAAGGCTTGCATACTCTGTAACAAGAATACCTCTATTCATAGGAACAAGGTGTGGTGTGAAGTTGATAACTATCTCCTGGCCACAGGCATAGCCTAACTGCTCCTCAATCTCTGGAGTGTGGCGGTGAGATGCAACACCGTAAGCCTTGATATTTTCGTTTACTTCGCAGAATAAGTTAGGAAGCTTTGCGCCTCTACCTGCCCCTGAAGTGCCTGACTTTGCATCCACAATAAGTGTTGTTGGATCAATAAGTCCTGCCTTAACAAGTGGGTATGCAGTGAGAATTGAACAAGTTGTATAGCAGCCAGGGTTGGCAATAAGTCTTGCACCAAGCTCCTTGTCCCTGTTAATCTCGCAAAGTCCATAAACAGCCTCCTCAATAAACTGAGGACTCTTATGCTCGATGCCGTACCACTTCTCATAAGTAGCAACGTCCTTTATACGATAATCTGCAGATAAATCGATGACCTTGCAATTGCTTAAAATCTCCTCTGTAAGGACTCTAGCCAAATATCCCTGAGGAGTTGCAGTGAAAATAACATCAACCTGCTTTGAAAGCTCAGGCAAATTGTCATCCAGACATTTATCCTCTACCAAAGTGAACATGTTTCTATATATAGAAGCAAACTTCTCATCAACATATGAGCGTGAGCCATACCAAACTATCTCGGCCTCTGGATGAGAATAAAGTAATCTGACAATCTCTGCTCCAGCGTATCCTGTTGCTCCAATAATTCCTACCTTAATCATAGTTGTTATTCCTTCCGTAATAAAAATAGTCTGAAATGATTGTAGTACATCACTTTCATGAAGTAAAGTATTTCGACGAAAATTTATGAATTATTTTTGCATAAATATACATCCATATACAACGTATTTCAAGGTTATTTTTAACAAATATGATAAATATACCCGTGATATGCATAATTTTGCACTTGAATTTATTACTTTATTGTAGTACAGTATCTTCAGATTTGAAAATCATTCAGAGCGAATTTACGAATGGTAACTGAATGGACATATATTTAGGAGGATTTATATTATGGCACAGGAAAAGGTTGTACTTGCTTATTCAGGTGGTCTTGATACCACTGCTATTATTCCATGGCTCAAGGAAAACTACGGCTATGAGGTTATTTGCTGCTGTATCGATTGCGGACAGGGCGATGAGTTAGATGGTCTTTCAGAGAGAGCAAAGGCTTCAGGAGCTACTAAATTATATATTGAAGATATCGTTGATGATTTCTGCGACAACTACATTGTACCTTGCGTTCAGGCAGGTGCTATCTACGAGAACAAATACTTACTTGGTACTGCTATGGCTCGTCCTGGCATCGCTAAGAGACTTGTTGAGATTGCTCGTAAGGAAGGTGCTGTTGCTATCTGCCACGGTGCAACTGGTAAGGGTAACGACCAGATTAGATTCGAGCTTGGTATCAAGGCTCTTGCTCCAGACATCAAGGTTATCGCACCATGGCGTAACGACAAGTGGACACTTCAGTCTCGTCAGGATGAGATAGATTACTGCAAGGCTCACGGAATCAATCTTCCATTCTCAACAGACCAGTCATACAGCCGTGACCGTAACTTATGGCACATCAGCCACGAGGGTCTCGAGCTTGAGGATCCTTCACAGGAGCCAAACTACGAGCACTTACTTATGCTCACTACTCCACCTTCAAAGGCTCCAGACAAGGAAGAGTACGTTACAATGACATTCGAAAAGGGTGTTCCTACATCTGTTAACGGAAAGCAGATGAAGGTTTCTGATATCATCAAGGAATTAAACGAAATCGGCGGAAGAAACGGCATCGGAATCATCGATATCGTTGAGAACCGTGTAGTTGGTATGAAGTCACGTGGCGTTTATGAGACACCAGGCGGAACAATCCTTATGGAAGCACATGCACAGCTCGAGGAGCTTTGCCTTGACCGTGCTACAATGGAAATGAAAAAGGAAATGGGCAACAAGCTTGCGCAGGTTTGCTACGAAGGTAAATGGTTCACACCACTTTGCGATGCAATCCAGGCATTTGTTAAATCAACTCAGGAATACGTTACTGGCGAAGTTAAGTTCAAGCTTTACAAGGGCAACATCATCAAGGCCGGCACAACTTCACCATACTCACTCTACTCTGAGTCACTTGCATCATTCACAACCGGTGACCTTTACGACCACCACGATGCTGAAGGCTTCATAACACTTTGGGGCCTCCCATTAAAAGTTCGTGCAATGAAGCTTCAGGAGAACAAAAACCAGAAATAATCACAGCACACCTGCACCAGGCCACATGGCCTGGTGCTTTTTTCTTTACAGCCTGCCCCGCCACTACTGCTCCTATAGTTCATGGACTGGGGAACATCGCATAAGATTATGATTTTCTATAAGTTCGAAGTTTCGCTTCTCTTATTACGGGAGTTCTTTCAACGTTTTACAATTCTATCGCAAGTGTGGTTCCCTTACGGACAATAATTATAAATAAAATAGATATCAAGACTACCTCATTATAATTGCAAAGCAATGCGGAGTGCACTTAGTGAATTCACTTAGTAAACGTAGCCGCGGAGCAATTATACTGAGGCAGTCTTGATATATTTTGATAGTTTGTGTATGTCCGTAAGGGTCCACACACTTTCTTCGAATTGTAAAAGCGATGAAAGTACACCCGCTGAAGCTCACTTTTCGAACTTAGAAAATCTATAATCTTAGCGAAATCGTTCCCCCATTCCATGCCTATAGGAGCAGCAGGCGGGGATAGAAAATAGAGAAAAAAACACCCCTTAGCCTAAGGCTAAGAGGTGTGCTGTGATTAATTATGCCCGACGCTTCTTTGGGGCGTCCTCAACTGTTTCTGGCTCCTCCACGTAATCGAGGGCAGAATCCATGATGTTGATAAGTTCCATGGCACTTCGGAAATTGAGCTTTTCATCGTGATCTGCCCAGTTTACCTGTCCCTGCCATCCGTTGTCTTTACTCTTTTTGACATGAATCACAAAGGTTGCTTCCTTCTTTTCTTCCATGGTTTCCTCCTACAATAATATATGTGAGTATTTTACCATATTTTACGTTATAAGAAACGTTATTCAAAATCCAATTCGATTGGGCAATGATCTGAGCCCATGATATCTGTGTGTATCTTGGAATCCTTCATCCTGTTCTTGATGTCCTCTGATACGATAAAGTAGTCGATGCGCCATCCAGCATTCTTCTCTCTTGCGTGAAATCTGTATGACCACCAAGAGTAGATATCTGTCTGGTCTGGATAGAAATGTCTAAAGCTGTCTACAAAGCCTGCAGACAAAAGCTCTGTCATCTTGCCGCGCTCCTCGTCTGTAAAGCCTGCATTCTTGCGATTAGTCTTAGGATTCTTAAGGTCGATTTCCTCGTGGGCAACGTTTAAATCGCCACAAAGAATTACGCCCTTTTTCTCGTTGAGCTTACACAGATATGCCTTGAAGTCATCCTCCCAAACCATGCGGTAATCAAGACGCTTCAGCTCATTCTGCGAGTTTGGTGTATAACAGGTAATAAAATAATAGTCCTCAAACTCAAGAGTGATAACACGGCCCTCGTGGTCATGCTCATCGATTCCTATGCCGTAGGTAACAGAGATAGGCTCCTGCTTGGAAAAAATTGCAGTTCCACTGTACCCCTTTTTCTCGGCGTAGTTCCAATATACGTGATATCCTTCCTTTTCGCATTCGATTTGTCCCTCAGAAAGCTTAATCTCCTGCAGGCAAAAAATATCAGCGTCTATACTATCAAAAAAGTCCCAAAAGCCCTTGCCAATAACGGCTCTAAGTCCATTAACATTCCATGAAATAAATTTTTGCATTCTAACCTCCAAGTAAATAATTGTAGTACAATGCCTACAATCGAATTCTATTAGAGTGAATGCAAAAATTCAAGTTATATTCTTTAATTTGTTCTAAGAGCATCGATTGGATTAAGGTTTGCAGCCTTACGGCTTGGAAGAATACCAAACACAATACCAATGATAGTAGAAAATACAACCGACACAATTGTTGCCGGCCATGAAATAGCAACAGGGATGTTGGCTACAACAGAAATAACCTTGGCAAGCCCTATACCGCTGGCAACTCCTATGACACCTCCTAGGGATGTAAGCACAGCAGCTTCTGTTAAGAACTGTCCCATAACCTTGCTCTTTCTTGCTCCAATGGCCTTCTTTAATCCGATTTCAGCTGTACGCTCTGTAACAGATACAAGCATGATGTTCATAACACCTATACCACCAACCAAAAGAGAAATTCCGGCTATCCAGATAAGCATCTTATTGGTTGAGTTTGCAAGCTCCTGTAGCTGCTGGGCTTGTTCAAGCAAATCCTGCGCCTGATAGCCTACACCATATTCTTGTGTATGAACATAACTGTTTAATACATCTGATGTCTTCTTTCCTGCCGCTGTCATGTCATCTGTGCTTGTAGCCTTAACCAAAACATTCTCTGCCACATCATATCTAAAACTAATTGGCCAATCCACAAGAGGTATGTACACAGCACCGTACTCCTGCTGGGCAAATGTATAATAGTCATCAACCGAGTTAATGTCTGGTGTAAATGTTGTTCTTGGTGTAATTACACCTACAACAGTATAAGAATCACCACCTATTTCGATAACCTTTCCAATTGGGTCCTGGTTTTCCAAAATACCTGCACAGGTATCTTCGTCAACGACACAGACTTTCCTGAACTTCTTGATGTCATCATCAGTGAAAAGTCTGCCTTCCTTTACCGAAAAGTTTGCTGTTGAAAAATAGTCTAATTCAACTCCTCGCACATAACCGCCTTCCATGGCAGTTTCTTTATAATAAACGCCGTCATAAACCATGCGCTCAGTATATCGGCTGGCACTTTTAACCTCATCTATACTTCTGATTTCTTCCAATGTGGCATCAGTTACCATTGGAACCCCGTCCGGGATTTCCATATAATTGGTATCGATAGGATAATCATCCTGGCAAAGTATGACTGAAACTGTATTTGAGCCAGCACCTATTAAGTTTTCTTTTATTCGTTGATTTGTGCCTTCTATAGTGGAAACAATGGCTATAATTGAAGCAATACCAATTATGATTCCAAGCATGGTCAGAAATGATCTTAGCTTGTGAGTCCATATTCCTCTAAAGGCCAATCTTAAATTTTCAAACATATTCCACCTCTAGTAACAACAAACGCCCATTCCGCCGCCTAAAGTACTTTCAAAGGTATCAATCTTTTCGCATTTAACACCTTCCTTTGCACCTTTTCCATAAGGGAATGCAAGATAATCCTCCTGGCTAACACCTTCCTTTATTTCAATGTACTCTCCGTATAAGGATTTACCCGCTTTTACGTATACTTTTTTAGTAAGGTCCTTGTCATCAAGCTTCATGACATAGTAGCCTTTTCTATCCTTGCGCACAAGCATTTTAGAAACATAGAAGGTGTCACCTCCAGAAGAAGTTGGATTAATAGTTGCAGAAACTGAAGCACCTATTTCTAATCCACTTGATTTATCTACACTTACAACCATCGGATAGAAACTTACGTTAGAATTTCCGAAATAATAATAGTCATTTTCTTTTTCAACAGGCTTATCGTCCATAGAAGCAATTGTGCCTTCTGCATCAATGCCCTTTTCCCAACAATTAAGTGAAACTGAATCGCCTACCTTAACCCTGCCCAAATCCAACTCACCAATATTGCAAACGACCTGATATTCATCTGTAGCAGATACTGTTAAAAATGGCTGTGTATTATTAAAGTTGTCAACATCCTGGAGCTTTACAACGGTGCCGGATACCTTAGCCTTAATGGTTCCATCTTCAGCTGTGTTTCTCATCTGATCAAGCTGGTGGGCAGTAACTCTAACTGTTAAATCCTGCTCCTTTAAAACCTCCATCTGCTTTTCAATAGCCTCATCAAGCTCCTCTGGTGTCAATCCTTCTGGTGGCTTAAATTCTTCTATAAGCTCGCCATCTTCGCCGTAGGCATCTCTGCCTAAAAGCTCTCCTGTTTCAGCATTATAGTGGAACATTCCAACTGTCACCTCGGTGGTAGTGGTGTGCTCTTCGCAATCAAACAAAGCACCTTTATCCACCTCCGACAAATTGGACTTAATTGAATCTATAGCCTCCTGGTCCTTTTCCGGGTCCAGGCTGGCATTACGGTTGCTGGAATCGTGATAAACTATCTCGCCTCCGTCGCCTAACTCCTCATATACAACCTGACCGGCAGAATATCCCATAAAGCTTGCATCGTCCTTTAATGTATATGTTCGGCCAGTAACTGTTGTTCTTTCTCGTGTATCCGGAGAGGTTGAAATATAAGCCGGGATAGGCTCTTCCTTTTGTAGTCTGTCCATCTTGAGCTTTTCATAATTAAGCTTTTGTGTTTCCTTCTGAAGCTCTAATTCCTTGCCTCTAATATCCTGGCTTTCTTTGCTAACAGTAATGAGCACGTCACCTTCGTTTACGTGGTCACCTTCCTTGACATTTACACTGACAATTTCTGTACCCTTATCCAAGTATGCTGTCTGTGCCTTTTCGGATGTAACTTCTCCAAAGCTCAATATCTGATTTCCCCAGGAATCAACCATACTATAATTAGATACAGGAGCTGCCTCCGCCTTTGCTTTCTTTGGAGCAAATTTCGTATATGCGAATATACCGCCTGCCACAAGACCTGCTATAACAAGGAGAACGATGATGGGTTTAATAATCTTTTTCATTTATTCCACCCCCTGTTCTTCCGTGCCAGAAAACAGTTTACCATCCACAATCCTATAAATTTTCTTTGCGTGGCTGGCAATATTTGAATCATGAGTAATCATGATGATTGTTGTGCCTTCATCATTTAGCTGCTGAAACAGCTCCATTATAGCCGCGCCGGACTTTTGATCCAAAGCACCAGTAGGCTCATCTGCAAGCAGCACCTTTGGGTTATTAACCAGGGCTCTTGCTATAGCCACACGCTGCTTTTGTCCACCGGAAAGCTGGTCCGGTCTAAACTTTACTCTGTCCGCAAGTCCCACCTTAGTAAGGACCTCTATTGCTCTGCGCTCCCTCTCCTTTTTAGGTACTCCCGCATAGGAAAGAGGCAGTGCCACATTTTCAATTGCATTTTCTTCATTCATAAGGTAAAAACTTTGAAATACAAATCCAATAGAATGAAGTCTAAGATCAGACATCTGTCTGTCCTTTAATTTAAGCACATCCTTGTCCTCGAAATAATAGGTACCAGATGTGGGCTTATCTAAACATCCTATGACGTTCATCAGTGTACTTTTACCAGAACCGGATGGTCCCATAATTGCAACGTACTCGCCCTTGTCTACTGTAAGAGAAACATCATTAAGGGCCGGAACTGAAGTATCTGTACCTGATTCGCCATATACCTTGTATATATTATCTAATTTAACTATCATATCTATTCCTCTGATGATCCATCAATAGTCTTCATGCCTTCCACATAGTCTTCCATTGGATAAGCTATGCTAGTGTTGTTATCAATTCCGGATACCTCATAGACATCCTGCTCCTCATAATATTTTCCAAGCTCAACAGGCTTTTTAGCCAGCACGCCATCTTCGTCTACCCATACGAAAGGTTTATTCTTTTCATCGTATGCCAGATAGTAACCATAGATATATGTTCCATCTGAAAAATCAATCTCAGGTGCTTCTGTGTTGCCAAGCTCCACATATAAATGCTGTCCAAGCATCAACCCTTCGCTGCTATCAAGCGCAATATGGAAAGGATACTTGGTTGATGTGGACTCTTCCGAAGCATTACCGTTTCCGGCATCACCTGCTTTTTCATCAGCTGAGTTGGTATTAACATCCTGAATAGTTCCTGTCCATGTCATAGAGCTGTCAATTCTCGAGCGAAGTGTAACAGGCTCACCAACATTAATCGAAGCAATATTTTGCTCATTGACCATACCCTTAACTCTCACCTCAGTTGAGGCTAGAATTGTGATAAAGGAACCATCTGTTGTATATGGATTGGTGTCATCTGCAATCTTGGTAACTGTACCACTAACCTTTGCTTTCACAACTGAGTTGCCAATCTTTTTGTTGTTCTCATCAATCTTTGCATTGGTCTGATCAATTGTATTTTGAGAAATGGCTATATCAGTTTCCAAATCCTCAATGGTTGTGTTGAGATCTTCGATTTTCTTTTTGTCCTCGTCACTCTCGCCTTTAATCTTAGAAATCTCGTCTCTTGTCTTTTCAATTGTTCTCTGGTTTTCTGCGATAGATAGATTTTCTCTTTCGATGTCAAAACCTAATTGAGTATTTTCAGAAGATAAAGATTCTGTTTCATAAGAAAATAATGGGCTGCCCTCTTTTACTTCATCGCCTTCGGAAACGTAAATCTTATCGATTTCTCTTTCGGTGCTCTTTGTCACACTAGAGGTTTCCTGGCCCTCTACAACGCCCATAAATACATCAGCGCTGTAACTACTGTTGTCTCCCATTATTTCAGAAAGGGGCATAACATAAATCTCGCTCCCTTGAACTGCGGCACCGCCACCATGGCTTTTCTTTCTGTAAACCATAACCCCTGAAACCGTGCCAATAACCACCACGGCCACAATAATTAATGCAATTATTCTTTTCTTCATAACATTTTTCCTTTCAATGTTATCCCTATAACTGTTCTATCTGTTATAATACAGTTGTAACACATATAAAAAGACAATGCAAGGTTGCATTGCCTTTTTTTCAAATTAATTTACCGGAATCGATACAGTCCATCTGTCCTTCTTCCGTCATTAAAGGAGCCACAAACAAGTACATGGCCCTTGTCATTTATCTCTGCAAGACCAACTATTCCTGTGGCCTTATCAATCTTGTTAATGTAAAAAACATAAACCTGATCATAGTCTATGAAATAATCATAGCGCTGTTCATCAGTAAGTTTCTCCTCCACTTCCTGGCAGCATTCACCCTTATCGATTGAAAATCTGCCCACATACTCCTTATCATTTCTTGCAAAGGTAACAGTATAGCCCTCCTCCTCAGGAAAATCCTTAAGAAGCTGCTCATAGGCCTGCTCTTCATTTGTAACACTCTCTGGCTTTTCCTGGGACACTCTAGGCTTCACCTGCTTATTGTAATCTGGAAGTGAAACCCACATTCCAAGAACCCATACCTGTATCGCAAATACGATAATTAAAAGACCCAGCAATACGTAAAAAAGTGAGATCTTATAATTAAGTTTAAAAATTGATTTGAAATTTTTAAGAAAGCTAATGACGCTTGCTTTTTTATCCGCCTTAGCCTTTGAAGCTTCCTTGGCCTTTCCACTATCCTTAGACTTAGCATATGGACTATCGTCAATGGTCTCCAGACAGTGGTTGCAGATGATGTGATTTTCTGCAGGCTTGCCACAGATAACACAGGATTCATCCTTGTTGACACCTGCTGCTATATCAAAAATACGTCTCTTAAATCTCTTGCCAAAAACAGAATCCAAAATACGTCTCTCGTTTTCGAGACGCAAAATCTCCTCCACTACCTCCATGTTGGTTAAATCATATTTGGAGGTAATTTTTGCCATATATAATAATTCTTGCCTTAACTTATCATCTGCCATTACTTTTAAATCACTTTCCTAATTTTTCATCCATCCCCTTAAAGCACAAATAAGCCAACAGCTTATTGTCCTTATCCAAAATCTTGCCTCCGTACAAGATTCCGTCGTGCTCAGCCTCTGCCCTAACAACTCTTGCACTTATTGATAAGCTGAAATCCGAGTTGTGAGCAGTATCTGCAAAGTTAATATTGATAACATCTCCGATAGTGACTCTTGCTGTATTTCCAACAAAGGAGCTGCCTCTAAAGGAAACCCCGCTGTCGCTTATATCCAACACAGAAATGGAAAATCGCTTGCCATCCTCAACGCTGGCTGAGCCAGGAACATTTACCGTCACACGGCTGTCCTCTCGCCTTTCACTGGAAGCGGCAATCTTGCCAAAGGCCTTGGCGTCAACGGCATAGTAATCTACACCTCTGAAATTCACAACGTTTACTTCAACGTTTTTCCAGACGACCCTTCCGCCGGTCTTGGAATCAATACAGTGCAAGGAAAAGCTCATGCTCTCCGGTGAGCCAATTGTAAAATCCACAACGTTATTGTTGTAAATATATGGCTTAACCAAGGCACCTGTACCGTCATTGGTTCCAACAACCTCTGTCTTTAATTCAAAAGATGAACCTCCTATAAGGATTTCAAGAGTCACCTCTTGTCCTGGTTCAAGCTGTTCAATAGTCATATTATCCCCCATTCATACCAATAATAATATCGGCATTAACAATACATCTTTAAACATCTCCTGAAATATTAAATAGTTCTTTCCGCTGCCTCTATAACATGCTTTACAAGAATACTTGTTGTAACCCCACCTACACCGCCTGGAACTGGTGTAATAGCCTCAACCACATCGACAACCTCGTCAAACTTCACATCACCGCAAAGCTTGTTCTTGTCATTGTTCCAGCTGATTCCAACATCGATAACAATCTGACCTTCTCTAAGAAATCCCTTCCCCACACTTTCCATCTGGCCGGATGCCACAATAACAATGTCTGCATCCTTAGTGATTGCCGGCACATCAACTGTCCTTGTGTGACAAATGGTAACTGTTGCATTTTCGTGCATTAAAAGCATTGCAACCGGTCTTCCTATAACAAGGGAGCGACCAATAACTGCAACCTTCTTGCCAGAAACCGGAATATTGTAGTAATGCAAAATCTCCATAGCTGCCTCGGCAGTACATGGAGCAAAGCCAAGCTTGGTATTGGTAAACACTCCCGCCAGAGACAGATCTGTACATCCGTCAATATCCTTGGAAGCTGCAAGCATCTGTCTGGCCTTCTCAGAATCTATATGCTTAGGCAATGGTCTAAACATAAGTATACCATGTATAGTTATATCTTTATTTAATTCTTCCAATTTGTCAAAGAAATCTTTTTCACTGATGTTCTCATCCAAAGCGACAACCTTTACTTCAACACCAATAAGCTGGCAGCGTTTAATCGCCCCCTTTTCATAAGAAAGGTCGTCAGGTCGCTCCCCCACTCTAAGTATTGCAAGAGTTGGCACAACGCCCTTTGCCTTTAAATCCTCCGCCTGCTTTGAAAGCCTGGCATTTAAACTCTCTGTAACCTCTTTACCTTTAAGTAATGTAGCCATAAATCCTCCAGTTATAATCTATTCCAAACGTCAGAGTATATTTCCTCTGCCTTTTTTGTATATTCCTGCACAAGTGCACTCACCTTGTCATCAAGAGCCTTTGCATAGTCTCTATCCTTCATTGACTTGGTGTTAATCTTGACGTTTACTGCAGCACCCTTGATTGCACCCTGAAGCATTGCAACCCCTGTCGCTGCATCGCTAATCATAAGCACTGAACCCTTATCTGCAAAATCCCTCTGCAAATCCACTGCCTCACAGGCAAGCTCCAAGATATGAAAAGGAACCTGAGCAGCATCCTTTAAACATTTTTCCATAACCTCATCTCTAGTAGGGTCCTCCTTAGGAATACCGTAGGCCTTTGAAAGAGGCTCAAATGCCACCGCATCATCCTCAATGCACTGTAAAAGCTTTTCTGCCAAATCCTTGGCTCTATCCATAAGCTTAATGATGTCTGCCTCTACCTCCTGATATTTCTTTTTGCCAACTGTAAATTCTCCTACCATGTCTCCAAGGGCAACGCCAACTGCTCCAACTAAAGCACTTGCACCGCCTCCACCTGGAACCGAAGTCTTGGATGCCAATTGTTCTGTAAATTCTTTGATGCTTAATTCCTTCATGTTTGTTCTCCTATAATACAAAACTCCAAGGCCTTGAAAATTCAAAGCCTTGGAGAAAATTAATCCTTAATAAAGTCAAATATAGACATCTGATTGGCGTCAGCCACAAGGTTGTCGTAATGTTCCTGCTCCTCCACAGTCATCTCCCTATGAAAAACATAAGTCTCCTGCTTAATGGTGCCATCCATGTCAAAATACATTTGTCTGTATTTAATGTTATCAGCTTCAAACATTCTTCATAGCCCAATCCAATTGATATTCCTGAAAAAATCAGGACAAAAATATTCTACCATAACAGGGCAAAAAAACAAATGTAAACGCCATTAAATATGGTTATTCTTCTGGCACATCAAGACCGAACTCACTAGGTAAAAATCTAGGGCAAACATTGTCTGATGTAACAATAACAGAAGCCGCTAAAGTTGAGCCAATTTCACAGGCCTCCTCCAAGGTTTTACCGTAGGTAAGTCCAATAGTAACACCTGCAAAAAATGAATCACCTGCTCCTGTTGTATCCTTGACATCCACCTTTCTTGCTGGAACAAAGCCTGTACTTCCATTTATGTCTGCATAGACTGCTCCCTTTCCTCCAAGAGTGACTATCATCTTTTGAATCTGAGCCGCCTGAATTTTCTTGGATAAAATCTCCTGCATCTCCTCAGGAGTTTTCTCTGAGTAATCATCCATAAAAAGAATTCCTGCCTCCTGCTGATTGCAGACAAAGCACTCAACGTTCTTGAGGAAGTCTCTTCGCTCAACAGCAATACTCATGTTGGAAACCGCAGCATAAACCTTGAGATTATACTTTTCGGCATACTTAAAGACTCTCTTAATGGTCTCCTTTTCCATGTCGATTTCAAGAGCAATACTGTCGGCATCCTTAAAGATTTCATCTCCCTGCTCATCTAAAATATCGTTGATGACAGAAAGGTCCGGTCTCTTAGAAATAGATGCAACAACATCACCATGATTATCAAAGACAGCAAGCCACTTGCCCATTCCATCTGGTGTGCGGCGGACAAATCTGGTGTCCACCTTGTGCTTAGTGAGCTTGTCCAAAACCCCAGTACCGATGCCACTTTCATCAACAAGGCTGACAAAAGTAGGTCTAAGTTCCACGTTGGCAATATCCTCCACCACGTTACGGCTAACACCGCCATGAACCTCCTCAACAGTACCGACATTTCGGCCGGCTGGAATATAGCTGGCTGTTGAATGTCCTTTAATATCAATGAATACTGCTCCTAAAACAACGATTCCCATTAATAATTACTCCTTTTCAACAAAATACAAACGTGACCCGAAATCCGGGAAATATCTTACCTGATCATTATAGCCTGTGCCAACAAAGCTTTGAGCAACCTTGACACCGCAGTTATTTAAAACTACTCCAGTGGTCTTAAAGTCCTCACTCTCGCCAGGCATCTTTACAAACTTGGCCACCAGATTATGAACTATAGAATCCTGCTTAATATGAATTGGCGAAATCATATTTACCAAATCTCCGAAGCCCTTAACGTTATACTCAAGCTCTCTTCCATAGAAATGATAAGTCGCCTCTTCATCTAAACCTGCCTGATATATTCTAAGATACTGAGCAGCTGGCTGCAACAGCTTTTGCATAACCATTGTAACTCCGCAGGTTTTATCCTTTGAAACAATGCTCCACTCATAGATATTTCCATCCATATGTCGATAGAAATCTCCAAACTGCAAGGTGTTGCGATACTGCTTGTAAAGCTGGATTTGAGCAGTAACTGCAGCCACATCCTCCGGCTTTGCATCATTTAAATTAAGCTCATAGCCCAAAACTCCAAAGCTTGCCACCTCAAACCTGGACTCAAGTGGAGTGTTTCTTAAGGTCTGGTGATTTGGACTTGCAGAAACATGAGCGGTAAAGGTGCTTTGAGGATATCCAAAGGAATATCCATTTTGAATATCAAGTCGGCTTACAGCGTCGGAATTGTCGCTGGCCCATATCTGAGGATAATAGCAAAGGGCACCCAAATCAAACCTGTTACCACCAGAAGAACATCCCTCTATCAATAAATGCGGGAACTCCTCTGTAAGTGTTGCAAGTACCTTGTAAAGGCCAAGCACATATCTGTGGCCCACCTCCTGCTGCTTGTCTGCAGGCAAATATCTAGAATAATAATCCGAGAAGTTTCTGTTCATATCCCACTTCACATACGAAAGCCCCGGGGTGGAGAAAACCTCTCGCATTTTTTCTATTACATAATCAACCACATCCGGATTACATAAATCAAGAATCCGCTGATTGCGTCCCTCGGAATGATGCATATTTGGAATATCGATAGTCCAGTCCGGATGCTTTTTATAAAGAACCGAATCTACGTTAACCATCTCCGGCTCAACCCAAATACCAAACATCAGGCCAAGGTCATTAATCCTTTTGGCAAGACCGTCTATGCCATGTGGCAATTTCTTTTTGTTTACAATATCCCAGTCTCCCAAAGCTCGCTTGTCGTCGTTTCTATCGCCAAACCAGCCGTCATCCATTACAAATAATTCCACGCCAACCTTCTTGGCAGTCTTGGCAAGCCTAATAAGGGATGACTCATCAAAATTAAAGTATGCAGCCTCCCAGCTGTTTAAAAGCACAGGACGTTCCTTCTTTTTCCACTGTCCTCTTGTGATGTGCTCCCTGACAAATTCGTGCATATTTAAACTCATCTGTCTAAAGCCCGCGCCAGAATATGTCATCACAGCCTCAGGCGCCTCAAACTCCTGCTCCGGCTCTAGAATCCATGAGAAATTCTGTGGATTGATTCCGTATGCAACTCTTGTCTTGTTCCAAGGAGATACCTCAACAGCCCCATAGTGATTGCCAGAATAGATTAGGTTAAATCCATAGACATCACCTGCTGTTTCTGTAGAACCCGCCTCTGAAACCATGAAAAATGGATTGGTGTGATTTGAGCTTGTGCCTGTAAAGGATGAATTAACGTATTTGCCAGCAGGTAAAATCATGTCGGTCTTATTCATCTCGTTAGTCCAGCTGCCGTGGAAGGAAGTAATTTTCATTCCTGCACAATCAAAGTCCAAAAGCATAGACAGCATACGTGTAAGCTTAACAGCTTCCTTTGATTTATTTATAAACTTTGCAGCCCTTGTAATAACATCACAATCCGTATATACGAAGTAAGAAAGTACGAGCTCAAAGCCATGATTCTTATCTATTAATTTTACATTTAAAGTCTCAACCTTGTTGGCGTCATCATATGAGCCAGGCAGTGCTTTAAAGGCAGCCTTTCCTGCAACAACTTCATAGCTGTCATACACAAAATCAAGCGTGCTGCTTCCATCGGCGCAAATCACCTCCACCATAGGCTCTCTTATGTCACCCTTACCAAGTGCAGAGGTTTCCAGTCGAATATCCTCCAATGTAATCTCTGGATGGTCTGCATCGTAGCAGGTGGTATTGCCTGGGGCAAAGGCCCTCTTTTCCTGCAATATTGAAAGGTTATCGCAGTCAATTAAGCTGCCATAATAAAGATGCTCCAGCTGGCCTGTCTCAAGGACTTTAAAAGCATAACTTGTATTGTTGGTGCTAAGGATGAAATTTTTTCCGTCTGCTTTAATCATTTGAGTTCTCCTTTAGTTTAGCAGCAATTCTCTCAAGCTCTGAATCAGTAAGTATATATCTCTTTTTAAAGATAAAAAATGCAATTATAAGTAAAACAATAGGTGCTAAAGTCATTGTCATTCTAAGACCAAAAATATCACTGCTTGAAATAACCTCAGCTCCCTTTTTTGATATATCAGCAAGAAGCTCCTCTAAGCCCTTTACTACACTGCCATCCACTGCCTTGACGGCTGCATTGGTATCACTGATGTGAAAAACTGATATTGCAATGGAAGCCACCAGGGCAGCCATACCAGAGGCAAGCTTTACTACAAAAGTCTGCATAGAAAAGATTACCGACTCGTCTCTGTGACCATTTTTAAGCTGACCGTAATCAACTGTGTTGGCAAGAAATACGGTAATTAAAACATTTAAAATACCCACTGCCGACATAATGAAAAATCCCGGAACCAGATATGGATATACAGTTGATGCACCTCCCAAAGAAAGCCCCAAAAGCACCAGATATCCCACTACACCACAGTAGATACTGATATCAAAAATCTTCATGGTGGTAAAAAACTTTCTAAGGAGTCCAAAGAACAGCATCATAGCCAAAATCTGAATTCCACCGGCAAAGGTATTAAACAAAGTATAGTTGGCCTCCCACTTAGAGCCGGCCAAATCATATTTGAAGAAATAAATAAGAAGATTTGCCGTAATGTAGTAAGCGGAATTAACCAAAACTATTGTGATTACCATGGTCATTGCCTGATCGTTGTTAATAAGAGATTTAAACATCTCACCAACGCTAGGTGTCTTCACATCCACGGTGGATTTTTCCTTAATGAAAACACAGGTGACAACCGTACAAATAATAAATGCTATAGCTATGATTAAAGAAAAATATTTAAAGCCGTATCGCTCCACCTGCTTGGTAGAGGTCACCTCCACTGCAACTCCACTGTCCACAGAAAGCTTTGAATAATCTTCTTTAGAAACATAGATAGCTGTGGATGCAGCCTTTGCTTCTCCGGCATCCTTGGTATAGTCCATGGTACTGTTTTCATTGTCAAAAAGCTTTTCTCCATCTACGGTAACTACATAGTCGCAGTTGTTACCGTTAAATGAAAGCGCTCCCTTATTATCGTCTATCTCACTTACATCGGCAGTGACAGTTGAAGCTGATGCAGGCACCTTGAGAATCTCTCCTGTGGCAACACCTGCTTCATCCATCTCAACAAAGTAGGCCGTTGTGTCTTCGTAGCTGCAGCTTGTCTTACTATTGCTGTTATTGTTAATGGCAGTACCAATTGCTGAAACCGACATAACTGTAATAACAATAGTAATTGCTGTACCAACACCAGCACATGAACGTGCAAGAGCTGACAAGCTCTCACGCTCCTTGCCGCCCTCTGTAAATGCAGGAACCATAGACCAGTATGGAATATCCATCATGGTATAAGTGATGCCCCACAAAATATAAAATATAGCTGCGTAGGCAACCAGCCCCTTACCGGTAAGGCTTGGTGGACATGAAAACGACAAAAACAGTATCACTGCATTTGTAACCGTTCCAATAAAAAGCCATGGCCTAAATTTGCCCCATCGAGTCTTGGTTTTGGCAACAATAACACCCATTATCGGGTCGTTAAATGCGTCAAAAACTCTGGCTATCATAAGAATCAAGCCCATTATCCAGGCCTCAACTCCCAGGATATCCTGATAATAGTAAAGGATGTATGATGCCGAAAGCATATACACCATGTCCTTTCCTACTGCTCCTAGACCGTAAGCAAATTTTTCTAACCCAGTAAGCTTCTTTTTACTTTCCATAGTAAAAACCCCTCTTTTAATTATGCTAAATATTGTCCCCTAATACCTTTATAACTTTCTCTTTAAAAGAAATATTGTTCCATAAAAACTTAAAAACATTTTTTTAAACTAGACACTGTACCGATAAACCAATTGTTACAGGCTCAAGACCAGGACCTGAAATAGTAAGTGAACCGTCACCATTCTCTCCAATAGATTTAACGTA
>JAEEGK010002861.1_pt1 | contig 43212 bp, 13 predicted proteins | sample 8958771 | NCBI WGS metagenome assembly JAEEGK01 (sample SAMN16246547, study PRJNA631951) | gut metagenome | biome: gut microbiome; feature: rumen; material: SC-attached | host: Bos | place: Iran: Karaj | collected 2018-10
CGTAAAAAAAAACATGGAATTACTCGTGAACCGCAATGAAATATTATTACCTTTGCATTGTCAAATTGAGAGACGGAAGATGCGCGGCAGGCAGGAAAAATCAGCGCTCTGGCCAAGCAGGAAAATTTCCCTAGGCAGGCCGCAAAAATGAAGTCCGAGAGGCGACACGAGAACAAAATCCTATGTTTAACTAAAAATTATTACAAATTATGGCACTGAAAGTAAAAGCAGTAGAGAAGAAGATCAAGTTTGACAAGAACCCGGAGAACCCTGGCGTATGGCGCTACGTGATGAGCCCTGAGCTCTATACCGCACTGACACAGGCGAAGGTGGTGAAGGAGGCAGCCCTCCGCAGCGGTGTGAGCCGTGGTGTGATGCAGGCTTGCTGGGATGCAGCCGGTGAGGTCATCAAGGCGTGGGCAACAGAAGGTCACTCGGTGGCACTGCCTGGACTGGGCACCATGCGCTTCGGACTGCGCGCCAAGAGCGTTGAGGACGTGAACGACGTGAAGACCAAGCTGATCACCAGCCGCCGCATCATCTTCACTCCCAGCACCGACCTGAAGGAGGAACTGGCCAACACCGCCGTGCAGATTACCTGCTACGACCGCGAGGGCAACGAGGTGAAGCGCGTAACCTCGACCGACGAGGGCAACGTGGAGGACCCCGAGAACGAGGGTGGTGAGAATGGTTCTACGGAGAATGGATCCACGGAGAACGGTGGTCAGAACCAGGGTGGCAATACGGGTAGCGTAACGCCCAGCGGCAATGGTGGAAACACCGGCGGCAACGGCGACAACCCCGACGATGACGACGCAGGCGACACCAACTAAACGAGGTGTGATGGAAGATGTAAGAAGTAAGATGTTATGAAGAAGAACAACATTGTTGAGATTGCGGTGAAGGTTATAGTAGCCGCTCTCACAGCCTTCCTGACGGCCATCACCACGACGAGCTGCATGGGCCACGGACCCTTCTAAATTGAAGAATTGAAGAATTGAAGAAAGGGCTGACAGACTACGAGTGCTGTCGGCCCTTCTTTGTGATAGATTATTATACCTTATGTTATATACATAATAACAGATTGTATTCGTTATGTCAACAAAAGTAGTCTGGGTGTGTATATTTACACTTAAAAAAGTTTAATTTTTGCTTGGAAGTTTCATTTTTATTTCGTATATTTGCCGCGGTGTATTGTCTCCAAACGGCAACGCCGCTAGCCTATAGCGATAGAAAGATCAACAAACAAATAATATTTTTTTAATTAAAAAACCTTTAGCTATGAACAAGAAGTATCTATTTTTGACGGTGCTCTTATTGGCCTCAGCGATAGTTGTGGCTGGAGTACAGGGAATTACGTCCGTAATGGGTATGGGTAATTCCGGAGAGGAGTCTACGGAGTACAGACAACTCTATGAGAAAGCGCTCACCGTAGGCCAGGCGGTAGAAGTCTGCCAGTCGGTTGGTACAACACAGACTTCTGATGCCTATTATGTCAGGGGTACAGTGTCTAGTGTGACCATTAATTCCAATTATGGTAATGCTACTGTCATACTGTCTGAAACCGGCTATGATAAAGAAACGGGCGAAGAGACGACAACTAACTTCCAGCTTTATCAACTATCTTCATTCAATGGTGAGTCGTTCACTTCGGAGAATATGGTTCAGGTGGGCGACGAGGTGATAGCCTGCGGACCATTGGTGAACTACAAGGGCACTACCCCCGAGATGAATAAGGGCTATCTGGTAGCCGTGAACGGTAGTCTGGGCTGGAGCAGCGGTGAGACACCTGAGGAGCAAGAAATTGTTCCCGACACCATCACCATCTATGTGAACTGTGTCGTTGCACCTTATTTATATACATGGGGCAACATAGCAATTGCTGACTGGCCCGGCATTCAGATGACTAAGCAGAAGGAAGTGGCTGGTGCCCAGTTCTGGTACATGGAGATCCCAGTCATTGAGTCTACGAACATTATCTTCAACGATGGCAATAACAATGGCAATCAGACTGTCGACATCAACGGTATTACAGAAACCCGCTACTACTGGTATAATGGATTGACCGACTATGAGGATGTTACTGAGGAAGTGCTCAGTGGCGAATACAAGAGCCGTGACTATATTGTGACTGCGCTCATCAGCAACCCCGACTTCAGAAACGGACTCAACGGATGGACATCTAATAATGTCGGTCAGAGTTATTCGGTAGCTGGAGCTGGCGGGGAATTCAATTTCTATCAGGATGTGAAAGTTCCTACCGCAGGTCTGTACGAAGTTCAGGTAAGCGGTTACCAGGAATCAGACTATGATAATGGTAGTCGTGACGTATCCGTTTGTCTGTATGCTAACGACAATGTCACATTCTTCAAGAACGCCTATGACGAGAGCATTAATGCAGAGACCCGTTCTCAGTGGGAAAGGGAAGGTGCTAGCTTCGATTATCAGGAACAATGTGCAAATGACGAGTGCCGCTACTATCCATATTGGTATTCTGGAGCAAACGTTTTCTTCCAGAAGGGTTATTTCCGTAATTCAGTATTCGTCTATGTAGCCAACGACAATGACCCCATTCGTATGGGAGTTAAGAATACCAATCCACAGAATTATTATTCTGCTTATTGGAAGTCTTTCAAGCTGTATAACTGGGGTATGGATGCAGAGAAGGCTGGCGTCGCTCTGAGCCAGGCTATCCAGTCGGCCAACCAACTGTTGGAGAACGACCAGGTAACTGCCAAGGGCAAGCAAGTACTGACTGCTGCCATCGCTGAAGCCACAGCCGCTCTGCAAGCCGAAGATGCTACTGCCAAGTTGGCTGCCATTGAAGCACTGAACCAGGTGGTTGAGAATGTGAAGGAGCACATGATGCTGATAGTTGAACAGTACAGCATACCTGATGAATATAGGTATTATACGGAAAGCGATACCTTATATTATAATAACGTGAAGCTGGTATTCCACCAGAACGACGGTAGTCAGCCGTACAGCGACTATAATAGGATGAACTTATATAAGGGCAACTCCATGACCTTCTTGTCGGAGATGCCGATGGTTGATATTCAGTTTACTGGTGGAGGTTCAAGTTATGTTATCCGTGGTCTGGCCAGCGAGGGTGTTTTGGAGGACAACCACTGGACGGGAGATACAGAAGAGCTGACAATTACCAACAATACCAGTAAAACAGAGCGATTCAATAGTTTCACTATTACCTTCGACAATCCTACTGATGAGATGCTTGTTGAGCGTCTGACGGATCAGATTGCCCTTTCAGAGGCAGCCATCGCAGCATTGAAGCACCAGAAGGTTCCTGGCAAGGATGCACTGAGCCAGAAGATTACTGAGGCTACGGCGCTGACTACCGCTGCTGAGTTGGATATTCCACAAATCAAGGCTTACACCAAGATATTGAAGGCCGACACCCAAGCCCTGCAGGATCTGGATGCCGCCTATACCAATATTGAGGACGCACTGACAGCGCTGGCTACTGCCGGTCAGGACAACCAGTACCTTGACCCTGCCAAGCAGGAGGCTGCTACAACCTTCATCACCGCGACACAGGCAGGCATCGCTCAGGGCGCATACGCAGCTGAGGACATCGATGGTGTCATGGAGCAGATTGCCTGGCATCAGGCACAGCTCCAGATGGTTTACCTGACCATCCAGCTGGCTGACGAAGGAACACTGGGCGACGAGATCCTGAGTCGTGTGACTGACTTTACCGACGTGCAGGGACTGCGCATCAGCGGTAAGGTGAACAGTGAAGACATGAACAGAATCAAGAACCAGCTGACCAACCTGCAGGAGATTGACATGAGCGGACTGAACCTGAAGTCAATACCCAGCAATCAGTTCAGCGGCCGCATCAAGTTGACCTCTGTGAAACTGCCTACTGTCTTGGAGACCATCGAGTACCAAGCATTCTATAACTGCTATAACATGCAGATTCCAGAACTGCCTGCTACGCTGAAGACCATCGGTGAAAGAGCCTTCTATAATTGTTGCCAGTTTGTGGAATTGATTATACCTGAGGGCGTTACATCTATTGGTAATTATGCATTCTATTGTTCTAATAATTACGATTACCTCTATGACGAGAATGGTAATTATATCTATGATGAGAATGGTTATGCCATGCGTATATACTATAATAGCCTCTTGAAGAAAGTCACGCTGCCTAGCTCGCTGACATACTTAGGCAATGGTGCATTCTACGGATGTAAAGACCTGGAAGAGGTGAACATTCCAGAAGGACTTACTGAGATACAGTCTGAGACATTCGAAGGATGTACAGCTCTAAAGAACATTACCATTCCTGGCAACATCAAGAAGATTAACTATGAGGCATTCTACAATTCTGGTTTGGAGAATGTTGAACTGTCAGAAGGCTTGAATGTTCTCCAAAGAAATGCTTTCGGATATTGTCAGAGCCTGAAGACCATCACCCTGCCCAGCTCGGTGAACAGCGTCTACAATCCGTTCAGCGGATGTGACAATCTGGACAGCCTCGTTGTCAAGGCCATTGCTCCGCCATATGCTAACGACAACAATATTAAGGGTGGCAACGAACAGCAGTGCAAACTCTACGTACCAGAGCTCTCATTGGCAGCCTACAAGCAGACCGACAAGTGGAGCGCATTCGCACCCAATATCTTCGGACTGAACATCATGCCTGAGAACATCATCATCTCTGACCAGTACCGTCTGTTGTGGCCCGACACCGTCAGCTTCGACTACAAGCCTAACGTAGAGCTGACCAGGATGGACCGTGGAGACAGCTATTATTACAGCAGTCGTTATCGCTATGCTGCTGTCACCGTAACAGGTAATGCTACGCTGTCGGCTAAGGAGTTCTCGATGTACTTCGACTATTATTACAAGCGCGACTACAACAGCAGCACCAACAGTTGCTTTGCTACGTTGCTCAACAATGGTAAGATTCGTACGGACAACAACATTCTGAAGCTACATCTGCGTGCTAGCGAGTGGAACTTCATTGCACTGCCCTTCGACGTGAAGGTAAGTGACATCGTGAATGTGAACAACACACAGTTTGTCATCCGCGGCTACGATGTGAAGAAGCGTGCTGACTCCAAGATGGACGAGACTTGGTACAACATGACAGCCAACGACACTCTGCAGGCTGGCAAGGGTTACATCTGGCAGGGTGCCTACACGGTCTATAAAGACGATAATGGCTATGAGAACCATAACTACGACATTGAGTTCGACGTTCAGGCACTGCAGACTGTCAACAAGAACAACATGTTTGCCAACGGAACCGTGGAGATTGAACTGGAGGAGAACCTGAGCGAGTTCCCACAGAACCGCAGCTGGAACTTCATCGGTAACCCGTTCCCCTGCTACTTCGACACCCGTGCCATCGACTGCACTGCTCCTATCACCATTTGGCAGGACGGCTACAACTATCGTGCTTACTCACCTGTAGACGATAAGTATATCCTGGCTCCTGGTGAGGCATTCTTCATACAGCGTCCGTTGGATCAGGCCAGCATCACCTTCCTGCGCGAGGGTCGTCAGCTGACACCACAGGCAAAGGATGACGTGAACTACTTCGCAGGCACCCGCCAGAGTGAGATGACTGCAAAGCGTAGCGTATTCAACCTGTTGATTGCAGGCAACGAGCAGAACGACCAGACACGTTTCGTCATCAACGAGAACGCTTCGCTGGAGTACGAGATGGACAAGGATGCTTCGAAGTTCATGGATGCTGCCGTCAAGGGTATCCAGTTCTACACCATCGAGAACGGTCTGCGCTACGCCATCAACGAGCGTCCGCTGGCTATGGGCGAGGTTGCATTGGGCATGAAGGTTGAAAAGGCCGGCAGCTACACCATCACACTGGATACCACAGCTGATGCAGAGGTTTACCTGATAGACCTGCTCACTGGTCAGGAAATTCTGCTGGGCGAGGGTGGCTATACCTTCCAGACAGAAGCCGGCACGTTCGACAACCGCTTCCTTGTTCGTCTGGTTAGCAGCGATCTGACAGGTATCAGCAATGTCAGCAACGACCAGCAGAAGGACGGTGACTACTACGACCTGCAGGGCCGTCGTGTGGAGAAGGGCCAGCTGAAGAATGGTATCTATGTCAAGAAGGGCCTCAAGGCTGTTGTAAAGTAACTCGCACCTATAACGTGTGTGATGTGAATAAAAACTCATGAACCCTAAAACTCATGAATTATGAACAGATTATATAGAATGTTTATCCTCTGCCTAAGCTTACTTGCGCTAACACCGCAAGTAGGGTGGGCGGACGATGACTACAATCCGCAGAACCCCGGTAACCCCGAGGCACCAACGGAGAAATATACGCTACAGCTGAAGGCAGATCCTGCCGGTTCCGGCTCGTTCAACATGGATATGACGAGCAAGGTGGAGGCAGATTCACACCAATGGATTGACGCGTACAATAATAGTAACTACAAGTTTGTTTATTGGTCCGACGAGAAAGGCGATACCCTTTCGAAGGAGTCTGGCTTCTACTACACCATGCCTAAGCGTGATGTGACGTTGATTGCCCACTACAGATACGATCCCTCTTCACCTGGTAACCCAGAGCAGAAGTTGGCGACCTACAAGTTGTGGCTGAACACCGTTCCTGAAGGAGCCGGTAATTTCAACTGGAGCAATGGCTCAAGTGTTGAGGAAGGCCAGTGGGTTGGTCTCAATGCCTACGCACGTAATGGCTATAAGTTCCGTGAACTGATAATCAATGACACTACGGTGCTTACCAATAACTACTACGACTTCTACATGCCTACCCGCGATGTCAAGGCTACTGCCGTCTTCGACTATAATCCCAGCAGCCCCAGCAACCCTGGCAAGAACTATTTCAACCAGTTGACGGGCGAGGTGATTATCGATGACTTTGAGCCTGGCAACGTGAGCGATGCCATCTACGAATTGACAGAAGGCAATTATGACAAGGTGAGCATGATTACTGTTGCAGGAAAGGTAAGCAGCTACGACTGGGGCATTGCTGGCAACTACAGCAATTGCACCATACTCGACATGAGCCGTACCACGGGTATGGATTTTGTGCCGAGCTGGATTTACTATGGTAATGAGAACTTGGTAAGCATTTCGCTTCCTGCGTCTATCACAAGGATTGAGGACTATGCTTTCCAGAACTGTGCTTCGCTGCAAGCCATCAAATGCCATGCGCTGATACCGCCACAAATAGGTTATCAGGCACTAGATGGATTGAACGACGGACTGATTATCTACGTTCCTGCCGAGGTTGTCACCACCTATCAGGATGCTGACGGTTGGAAGGAGTTTACCATCCTGCCCTTCAACGACGAGGTGAAGACACTGGAGGTGAACCTGCCCGACGGCTGCAATCCGGCACTCTACAAGGACATGTTCCTGGAACTCATCAACGTGAGGAGCGGACAGAAGTTGCGCTATGTCATCACCGACCGCGTGACCTACACGTTCAACAGTCTGATTCAGAACACCACTTATAATGTCTACCTGAAGAACAAGGCTGGCGACCTGCTGGGTGAGATTCAGTCGGTAGAGATTGTAGACAAGAATGTGACAGTGACCTTTGAGTCGCTGAAGGAGCCCAAGACGGTGACCCTCACCGTGAAGACCCCTGAAGGTGAGAACGTCACCGACCAGACCAGTATCACATGGACCGACCATCGTGGCACCTATCTGACACGCGGCAATCAGGTGACCAACCAGTTGGAAGGCAACGTGGTGGGCTATCGCATCACCCTGCCACAGCAGTTGGCTATCCAGTACATGCTGCCGAAAGACTCTATGAACAAGGTAGAGGCCACCAACGACCTGGTCTACACCCTTCAGCCTATCGGCAAACGACAGATCAAGGGAGCGGTGAAGGACGTGAAAACCAGCGCACCCCTCAAGGGAGCACTGCTTACCGTCAGTCAGACCATCCACGGTCTCTACACCAAGAGCAGTAGTTCCAAGACCGATGCCAATGGCGAATGGACGTTGGAAGTCCTCGACATGCCTACTGAGGTGACTGCCTCTGCTACTGACTATATCAGTCAGACGGTGAAGGTTGATACGCTCAGCACACTGGAGGACAATACCGTACCAGCCTTCGAACTGAAGGATATCAACGGTACCACCATCCAGATAGCATTCACCTATACTGAAGTGAACGGTGAGACAAAGGACTATTACGATGACTATGCCAACGTGGCGTACACCGTACAGGATGCCGAGGGCAACGTCATCACGGACTTGAACGTACAGTATCCGCAGATTGTCTTGCTCGACGATCATGCCGAAGGTACTGTCTTCACCATCACTGCCACCAGTAAGAAGGCGAAGTTCATGCCCGTCACTGCTACCTGTACCGTCGATGCCAACGACAACGCACAGATTACCTTCCCCATCAAACAGTTGGGTGGTATCAAGGCATCGTTCACACAGACGGACAACAACGGCATCGTAGGTATGCTGTATGATGGTGAAGGACAGTTCGTCAGCAAGTACGATTATACGAACGCAGAACTCACCATCAATGAACTCACCGACGGCACCTATACGCTGGTAACGATGGGTAGCAGTTCATTGTTCAATGCCATCGGTTTGCTCAGCCAGTTCACTGAAGCAGGCCTGAAGGAAGGTGTGGACTTCGTGAAGAATCAGGTAGAGGTGAAGAGTGGCAAGATGACAGCCATCGCCAACCAGCTCATACCTTATCTGGACGAGACGAAGTTGTACTACACTGGTTCTAACACACGCTTCAGCGTGAACAAGAGCCAGATTACGGCAGGACAGTATCTCACCCTCCGTGGACAGATAGACTTCAAGCCTATCTACCAAGGTCGTGTGAGCGACATCAAGATGGTGTTCGAACTGCCACAGAACTGCTCGTTCGTTGACAATTCGGTAATGGCAGGTAATGCTATCAGTAGCTACACCCTGGAGAAGAACCGACTGACAGTGCCTCTGGAAAATGAGAGCGACCAGGTAAGATTCTGTGTCATCCCCACCATTGGCGGTCTCTACTCGCCCAGTGCCAGCATCGAGTTTGTCGTTGACGGCAAGACGATGCGTCAGCCCATTGGTAGCGTAGTATTCACCGTGAGCAACCTCAGCATCACCGTGCCTTCGTTGGTTGCGAAGACCACCGTTCATGTACTGGGTACAGCGGTAGGTAAGTCGGAAGTGGAAATCTTCGACAACGGTGTTTCCGTAGGACATGCCACAGCACTCGCCAATGGATTCTGGAACACTAAGATTGAACTGAATGATCCTATCAACCTGTCAACGCACAGCATCTATGCGAAGGTCGTGACCAAGGAAGGTCTGGAGCTGCAGTCAGACGTACAGGAGCTGCTCTACGACCAGAGCGCCATCGAGCCTACCAAGGTGACGATGATTAACGTGGCTCACCCAGCATCTTCGCTCGATCTCTGTGAGTATGTCACGGTATTTGACTACACCAATCCCGGTAAGACTTCGAAGCCTTATTGGTACTGGCCCAGCTATCCCGACTTCACGTTCCTGGTTGACTTCACCAACAACGACAGTACGTTGATTTCGAACGTGAAACTCCATGTGCTGCTCTCGAACAACACGGTGTCTACGCTGACTCCTGTCTTCGACGGAAAGCGTAAGTGCTGGGTGGCTACGGCGAGGTATAACTCTGACGCACTGCCTACCAACGTCATGGTCGACTATGTAAGTGCTGCAGAACGCTACTTCGACAAGCGCCAGCTGGAAGAGGCTACCGCTGAGATGGAGGGATACCTGAAGGAGTATCAGGATATCGTTACTGATATCGCAGAAACCTTCGACGGAGTGACCATCACTGAGGCCACTACCGATGAGGAGATTGCTGCACTCGACGACAAATGCGAGAAGATCAATGCCCTGTTTGGCGATGACATCGATGCACCGCTGAATACCGACAGCCTGGATGCTGTTCTGAATGCGATGAGCGATGAAGAGTTCGCTACCTTCATGAATCAGGAGCTGGCAGCGCTGCAGGCAGAGGATGCCACCACTGCTGCCTATCTGAACGACATGAGTCAGTGGCTCGCATTCAACGAGCATGGTGAGTTCACGCTGCCCAATGGCACGAAGTTCACTATGGCTGACTGCACAGGACTCACACCTGAAGGTCTGAAGGAAGCAGGCTACATGGAGATGCAGTGTGTCGACGGAAGCGCCATCTATGTGCTGATGGGTGAACAGACCACCGAGTATGTTGACTTTGTCAAAGGCGTTCGTGTCACCATCCAGATGGCCGTCCCGGCAGGTGCACGCACCAATCGCTCGATTGGCGATGTGGCCGAGAAGGTTGCCAATGCAGTAGCAGCTATCAACGACTTCATCAAGGATGTCAACAAGTGGACACTGGGTCTGAATGCCAAGATTCTGTCTTCAGAAAAGAATCTGGAATACGCTGTCCTGTCCCTGCAGATGCGTATGAACAGAGCCAACTACTTCATCAACTATGCCAAGACACACGGCAGATGGTATGAGCGCTTGTCATGGCTTGCCGAGAAGGTAATGCTCAAGAAGAACCTGCTGCAGGCAAAGGCTGCACAGTGGCTCTCTAAGAAGATCTTTAAGTTTGCCCTGAAAGCACTACCCGTTGTGAAGTATGTATCATTTGCTATCTCGCTGGCTAACGACATCAAGGACATTGGTACGCTCTATTACTCTATTCCTGACCCATGTCCGCAGGATGAATCGAATGCAACCTTCTGGCGCAAATCTACCTACGCACTGTTAGTAGCAGTCATCGCCAAGGCTACCGTAGAGTTGGTCAATGAGTTCACGAGTGATGCTGAGATTGTTGGCGGTGTCGTCGGTTCGGTGGCTACCGCAGGCGTATCGCTCACTGCCTCTGCATGGGGTATTGCCCAGAAAGTCCTTGTAGGTCTTGGCAGCTTCGCTGTCGATGCAGGTCTCTCGTTTGCAAAGAGCAAGATCAAGAAGGGCATCAAGGCACTGAAGTGTTACAAGAATGAGGAGGAGAAGAAGAAGAAGGACGAGATTGACTGGCCGTTCAATCCTGTTGAACACGTGATGGACCCCTCTGGCTTCGTCTATGAGGCTGTTTCTTCAAATCGTGTACAGGGTGTCACTGCCTCTTGTTACTACAAGGAGACTGTTGAGGATATGTATGGCGACCTGCATGAGAACATCGTGCTTTGGAACGCTGAGGAATATGCTCAGGAGAACCCCTTGTTCACTGATGAGAACGGTATGTACCAGTGGGATGTTCCACAGGGACTCTGGCGTGTGAAGTTCGAGAAGGAAGGTTATCAGACTACCTATTCTGAGTGGTTGCCTGTGCCTCCTCCACAGCTCGATGTGAACATTGCCATGACACAGATGGTACAGCCCCTCGTCAAGAGCGGCAAGGCTTATAGCGAGGGCGTCGAGATTGAGTTCGACAAGTACATGGATCCTGCTACCCTGACAACTGACAATATCAGGTTGACCAGAAACAGCAATCCTGTAGAGGGTACTATCGTACTGCTCAACGAGGAAGCGGTGAGCAAGGATAATGCTCAGACCTACGCTTCGAAGATTCTCTTCCAGATGCCGGATGGTGAGGCTCTGCTGACTACCGATGCCGTGAAGCTTACCATCTCGAAGAGTGTGGAGAGCTATGCCGGTATCCCCATGGAGGAAGACTACAGTCAGTCGTTCGACGTGCTGCCACGTGTACGTACCATGGCTGTCGACTCTCTGGTGAATGTGGCATACGGTGGCAAGCGCACCCGTACCATCGCTGCCTTCCCCGTTGATGCTTCTAAGGGTAAGGTGGTGAAGGTGAAGGCACTCTCGAACACCATTGCTACGGTGAATGCTGAGACCTTGACACTCGATGAGAACGGACAGGCTGAGCTGGAAGTATCTGGTGAACTGCCTGGTCAGACTGTTATCACGTTCAAGGTGGAAGACACTGAGATTCAGGGACAGATGACTGTCAACGTGAAGGATGCCAACGAACTGTTCACCATGGCACCACGTGCTTCGCGTGTCTCTGGCACGGAAGTCTATCGCGGCACGACAATCCAGCTGACGTCAGAGACGGAGAAAGCCGACATCTACTACACGCTGGATGGCTCTTGCCCATGCGATGACAATAATCCTGCCATCATCAAGTACAATCCTGATGAGCCTATCGTCATTGCCTCTGACGACGTAACGATCAAGGCACTGGCTAAGGGTATTGACCTCGAAGAGAGTGAGACCTCTGAGTTCAACTACAAGCTGAAGAAGACCACGTTGGGCTATCAGTTCAACGAGGGATGGACTTGGGTTTCACACAACTTTGAGCAGCCTGTACCTGTGAAGACCTTTGCTCCTAATGCTGAAATCATTGCCAGTCAGACGGAAGAGGCCATCAAGGATCCTGTCTACGGAATGATGGGTGCTTTGAAGGAACTGCAGCCTGCCCAGGCTTACAAGGTCAAGGTGCCTGCAGCTGCTGAGAATGTGCTGACGAACTATGAGTACAATGCACTGAGCAAGTCCATCGATGTGGTCAATGGATGGAACTGGATAGGCTATCCTGTCAACCAGACGATGACCCTCGATGAGGCCTTCGCCTTCTATACGCCAATGGAGGGTGACTATGTTCTCGGACAGGAAGGCTTTGCAGAGTATGTGGATGGTAAATGGACGGGTGGTCTCGAAGGACTGAAGCCAGGTAAGGGCTATATGTTCAAGTCGGGCAAGAACGACGAGATCTTCTTTAACACTACCATCGTATCGCTGGCTGCCAGCCGTATCGACAAGCACATCATGCTGAACAAGGCTCCTTGGGCTTGCGACAAGTATGCCTATGCCAACCTGATGCCTATGACGGCACAGCTATATCAGAATGGCTCTATCGTCAAGGATGGTGAGTTCATGGTTGGTGCTTTCGCTGGAACGGAATGCCGCGGCATCGGTCTCTGGAAGAACGACAAGGTGCTCATGAACATTGTGGGTGATGGCAAGGAGGATATTACCTTCATGGCTGTCGACCTTACCGACGGACGTTTCTATGACATCACTGAGAACGTACAGTTCCGTGTCGACAATGTGGGTTCATGGCTCATGCCATTCGCCCTGCATATCGGCAAGGAGGCTACGGGCATCAAGGAGTTGTGGGACGAGCTGAAGGTGACACCAGTGTTCAGTGACCATATCACCGTAAGTGCAAATGGTCGCAACATCAGCAAACTGTCGCTGACCGATATGGGTGGACGCGTAGTGCTGAGAGCTGACAACCTGGGTACAGGTGCCGTGATCCCAACGCTATCGCTCCCCGAAGGTCTCTATGTGGTAACTGTCGTTGCCGACGGACAGACCTATTACAAGAAGGTTCTGAAAGTTAAAAAGTAGATGAAATGCTTATGAAACAGATAAGATTATTATCCATCATGGCAATGGTACTGTGGGCTTCGGCCCTCAGTGCCCAGAGCCATTGGCAGTGTGACTATGCCAAGTTTTCTGAAAGCATGGCAATCTATTTCCAGTTGGCTGATGGTGACAATGTCATTGCCGATGTGACGCCTTATGAGGTGGCAGCATTCGTCGGTGAGGAGTGTCGTGGTGTTGCCACTTTCCAGGAGGAACAGATTGACGCCAATACGGTGAAGTATGGCTATCTGCGAATCTATAGCAATGCTGAGTCGGCTGAAAAGATTATCCTGAAGGTCTATAACAAGTCTTCACAGTTGGAGAAGCGCATTGCCATATCCTCGTTCCTCTTCGAGACGGACAAGCGTATAGGTGTTCCTTCTACTCCCGTGAAATATGACATCACGGCAAGCGTGCCCAAGTATCAGCTCACTGTCACACCACAGGATGCCGAGATGGGTACAGCAGAGGGAAGTGGCACTTTCGAAGAAGACGAGATTGCCCATATCAAGGCTACTGCCAATACAGGGTATCATTTTGTGAAGTGGTCTGATGAGGATACTGACGAAGAGCGTGCTATCGTCATCACACAGAAGACTGACCTTGTGGCTGTCTTTGCACCCAACCAGCATCTCCTGACGTTCATCAGCGAGGGTGATACGGTACGCTCCGCCTTGCAGGACTACAACTCAACGATTATTCCGCCTGAGAATCCACAGAAGGAAGGTTACAGTTTCGTGAAGTGGGTGCCGAACCTGGCAGAAAAGATGCCTAACAATGCATTGACTTATGAGGCTACGTACAAGATTAATGAGTACACGATGACCTTTGTGGTCGATGGTACGACTGTCCGTGAGGCTCTGCTGGAATACGGCAAAACAGTCCCTGTGCCTCAGTCGCCGTCAAAGACTGGCTACACCTTTGCCGGATGGGATCCTGTCGTCCCTGCTACAGTACCTGGAAGCAACATGACGTTCACTGCGCAGTGGACGGCCATCAGCTATACCATCTCGTACGACCTTGCCGGTGGTCAGTTGGCAGAGGGAGTTACCAACCCTGAAACGTACACCATTGAGAGCGAGGCCATCACGCTGAAGAATCCGACGCGTGAGGGCTACACCTTCGCAGGCTGGACGGGTACAGGTCTTGAGGCAGCTACCATGGAGGTGACCATCGCTGCCGGTAGTATTGATGCACGCAGCTACACTGCTACATGGACACCTATCACCTACAACCTGACTTATGACTTGGCCAATGGTGCACTTCCTGAGGGTAAGACGAACCCCGCTACCTACACCATCGAGACAGAGGAGATTACGCTGACCAATCCTGAGCGTACAGCCTACACCTTCGCTGGTTGGACGGGTACAGGTATTGAGCAAGCCACTATGGAGGTTAAGATAGCCAAGGGTAGCATCGGTGACCGTTCATACGCAGCAACGTGGACACCTGTTACTTACGCCATCTCGTACGACCTTGCCGGTGGTCAGTTGGCAGAGGGTGTTACCAACCCTGCAGAGTACACTATTGAGAGTGAGGCTATCACGCTGAAGAATCCGACACGTGAGGGTTACACCTTCGCAGGCTGGACAGGTACAGGTCTTGAGGCAGCTACCATGGAGGTAACCATCGCTGCTGGTAGCATTGATGCACGCAGCTACACTGCTACATGGACTGTTAATCAGTACACCATCACATTCGACAGTGACGGTGGTAGTGAGGTTGCTTCTATTACGGCAGACTACAAGTCCACATTGACGAAGCCTACTGATCCGACCAAGGAGGGTTACACCTTTGCAGGATGGAGTCCTGAGTTCCCAGAGACGATGCCATTGAATGGTGCTGCTCTGAAGGCGACCTGGACGCCTAATCAGTATACCATCACGTTCGACAGTGACGGAGGTAGTGATGTGGCTTCTATCACAGCTGACTACAAGTCCACAGTGACAAAGCCTACTGATCCGACCAAGGAGGGTTACACCTTTGCAGGCTGGAGCCCTGAGTTCCCAGAGACGATGCCATTGAATGGTGCTGCTCTGAAGGCGACCTGGACTATCAACCAGTACACCATCACGTTCGACAGTAATGGAGGTACGTCAGTTGCTCCCATCACTCAGGATTATGGTACTAACGTGACAGCTCCTGCCGACCCGACACGTGAGGGTTACACCTTCGCAGGCTGGGATAAGGCCGTTCCTGAGACGATGCCAGCTGAGAATGTGACTCTGAAGGCTACCTGGACTCCTATCACCTATACCATTAGCTATGACCTTGATGGCGGTTCTCTGGCACAGGGTGATACGAACCCAGTAGACTATACCATTGAGAGTGAGGCTATCACGCTGAAGAACCCGACGAAGGATGGTTATGAGTTCGCAGGCTGGACGGGTACTGACCTGACACAGGCTACGATGACAGTGACCATTGCTAAGGGAAGTATTGGTAATCGTACGTACACCGCTACGTGGACACCTGCTTCTGGCATTAAGGCCCTCTTCCGTGACAGTAAGACGGTGAATGTCTATCGTGTAAATGGAACCTTGGTGGGCCGTGACATGACAGTTGACGAGGTCATCCAGCTGAAGCATGGCATCTATGTCGTCAATGGCAAGAAGATAGCCATCAAGTAAGACAAACTACTGCTATAATAAGAACTGCTCGGAGGTGAACCTTCGAGCAGTTTTTATTTGATACGTGCGAGGATGATGGAGACGTTGTCGATGCCTCCCGCTTCGCACGCCATGCGATAGAGGTCGTCAGCAATGGCACCGTTGGTGATGGCTTCTTCTATCTGGTCGTCGCTCAGCATGTCGGTGAGACCGTCGGAGCAGATGAGGATGATGTCGTCGGTGACCAGTTTACCGTCCATGTTGATAATAGTGAGACGCCCCTCCATACCACCACCGATGCAGTTCAACAGGTATTTCTCGGCATCGGGGTTTCCTGTGATGCCACGTTCCGTCTCGTCAATGGTCTGTTGCTGCAGCGAACCATCACGGTAGCGGTAGGTACGACTGTCGCCGGCATTCACAAGCCATACATGTCCATAGAACCAGATGAGGCCCGTCAGTGTGCAGCCCATGGGCAGACGTTGTCCGCGTTCGGCTGCTGCGCAGTTTAATGAGAACGAGATGTTGCGGGTGGCATAGTTGAGGTCTTCCTCGAAGGTGTCGGCACTCATCAGTCGTTGGCTGAACAGCTTCTTGATGGTCTTGAGGGTGTATTCGCTGGCCTCCTCGCCATTCTCGTGCCCGCCCATGCCGTCAGCCACCAGCAGATAGAAGAATCCTTTCTTCTGGAGCTCGACGGTAATGGTAGTAGCATCATCTCGCAGGATGTTGCCACCTACCGCCAACGCATCTTCGTTATTTTCGCGTACAAGACCTTTCTGGCTTAGCGCATCAATATCTATTCTCATTTCAGGGTGCAAATATAGTAAAAAAATGTCATACGAAAACAAAAAAAGAAAAAAATGCAGAAATAATATTCCACAGTCGTATGTTTTTCTTTCTCTCGCAGAAAGCGCAGATTTTTCTTATGTCTAAGGAATTTGGGATTGCAACGCCACACTCTGTACCTTTAGGTCAGAGAACTTAGGAAGGTCGTTGGAAGATCGGACTTTTGAAGTATTTATGTTAAATTCGGCTAACACATCAAGCGGAGGAGGTAAAAATAAGTTAAAAGTATGTTAAATATAGGTGGAAAAAGGATAATGTTTTGGAAAATTTTAATAAATTTGCACTTACTGTCGACAAATATTTACGTCAATCAGAAACTTTGAAATGCCTAAAATATTCACATATATCAGAAAAATTGCATCAGCGGTCTTGTTGCTGATGACCTTCTCACTTGCTGTCAATGCTCAGCAACCATTCCATATGACCATCGGTAATAATCTGTTGTATGATGCTACGCTGACCCCCAATCTACGCTTTGGTTTCCGGCTGTCAGACCACTGGTCGGCAGGTCTTACGGCAGGTTTTCGCCCTTGGCCTTCGGATGATGATGTCAATACCAAATGGAAACATCTGTTATTGTCGCCCGACGTGCGATACTGGTTTAAGGGTGTTAACACGGGGCATTTCATAGGTGGTAACCTCATATATTCCCACTACAATATTTCCAATGTGAAGCTCCTTATCTACAATATGCATCTGGATAAGGATTTGCGACGCCAGGGTGACCTTGGCGCCGTTGGTGCTTTTTATGGATACTCCTGGGCATTGGGCCGTTATTGGAACATTGAGGCCGTGATTGGTGCTGCTGTGGGATATACGAAATTCAAGACTTATGAGTGTGGTCATTGCGGTAAGAAACTGAAGGACGAGAACAAGGTGTTGCTGATGCCACAGGGTGCCCTGAATATTGTCTATAACATCCCTGGTCGTCCGCTCAAGTCTGTTCCTTTGGAGACTCCTTTGGAGCCTGTGGTCTTACCAGAGCCAGAGCCTGTCACAGAGGCCTTTGTCTTCATACCCGCTTTGTCGAAGGTACATGTAGGAACTACCGGACAGATGCGTCAGGACCAGCGGGCACTGAACGTGCACTTCCCCTTTGACCGCACTGAGCTGCTTGTTGACTTCCGCGATAATGCGCAGGTGCTCAAGCAGATTATCGACATTACCCATCATATCATGGTGGACAGCATGATTGACGTGAAGAAAATTCAGATTGTGGGTCTTGCCTCTGTTGAAGGTCCTGTTGCCCATAACGAACAGTTAGGACGTGATCGTGCTATGGCCCTTCAGCGCTATGTGCAGCAACAGTTGCAACTGCCCGACTCCCTCTTCGGTACAGTGGGTGGCGGTGAAGCCTGGGATGATTTCCGCAGCCAGTTGGAAGAACTTGCAACTGCTGAGTCTGGACATGAATATGCCGAGGAGATGCGTCAGGCACTTGCCATCATCGACAAGGAGGACGACCTGAACATGCGTGAACGCAAACTGAAGCGGATGAATGGTGGGCGCACATGGAGCTATATCAAGCAGCACATCCTGAGAGACCAGCGTAACTCAGGCTATATACGTGTCTATTATCAGGCAGAGACGGACAAGGTGGCTATCACCATCAATCATGCCGTCGAGCTGTTGCGTACAGACTGCAGTGACTGCCATCATGAAGCACTTGGTGTTTTGAATGCGGTACGCGATGACGAGCGTGCGCAGAATGCTTTGGGTGTAGCCCTGTGGTACTGCGGCAGAGAATCCGAGGCACTTGAGCACTTCCGTCGTGCAGCTGCCAATGGTGATGCTGATGCTGCCAACAACCTCAGACAATTAGAGAAACGAAATCAAAATAGTAATAACTAGTCATTTTTGAATTATGATGAAAAAGTATTTCAACTTCGCCTTGCTGAGTGCGATAGCACTTACAGGCACAATCGGTTTCACTGCTTGCTCGTCGTCTGACGACTCGGTAGCAGAGAATTCCAAGGTGGAGGACAACCCCACTTATGATCCTAACAAAAATGAGGTAACCACTCAATTTGTTTTCAATGTGTCGAATGGCAGCTCAGCTACCACACGTCAGTCAGGAGTAGCCACTCAGGCATCCTCCTCTTTAAGTGCCAATGATTTTCGTGGCATAGACAATTCTTACATCATGTGTTTTAAGCAGGATGACGATGGAAATTCTCTATCTGCAGCGGCTACAGCAAATAAATCTTTTGACATGTCACGCATAGTGGCTGCTGCTACACTGGATAATGATAATTCACGTCGTGTTTTGGAGATGTCATTGCCTTTGAACACAAATACCATGCTGTTCTATGGTAAGGCAATTAACGAGAATAACACCCCTGCGGGCTATAATACTTATGGTCATCTGGATGACTTCACTGTTACTGACAATCTGGCTAACGTCAACTTCCAATTAGGTCGTCGCTTGACAGCAGCCCAAAAGACGAGTTTTCAGGAAGTACAAAATCTGTTGGCTACTGCCCTGACTTGTATTATCAGCACCAATCGTGGTGACGCTGCTGTTGCTGCTACCGCAACCCCAGGAGACGGTATTCCTCCCTATGGTTTTGATATTGCTGCTACGGATGTGCCAGGTATGCTATGGTCTGCATATAATAGTGAAAAAAGCCCCGTTACTACATCCAAGGATATCACTCCGTTGGAACAGAAGTTAGGTAACGCCTATAAGGAAATGACAACTATTCAAACAGCTGAGTTGCGTAATGCCTCTGGACCTGCTTTGAAAGCGACTATTCAGAGCCTTTGGAGTATTGTCAATGCGGTACGTTGTGCTACCCCGACCAACAAGGAGGAAGCGATTGCCAAATACATGGCTCATTTAATCAGTCAACACCTTGCCCAATATTTCACTTATGAAACACTTCCTACAAATGGAGCCTCAGTAACTGGTGTGGCTTTCAAAGAGGCGAGTGCTATCATAACCGCTATAGGCAATGATTCTTACTGGCCTTCAGGAGCAGGAACCAAACCAGCTTCTACCGCCTTTAGTCATATCAACACTATGTCAGTTACTGATTTGGGGATTTATCCAGCGCAGTTTAATTTGCCACAGGGAGCAACTCATGTTAAATGGGACGGTACGAAATTCTATTATGTAGAGAACTACAATACCAGTGCAGTGGGAGGTACGACCTTCACCGTTGATGACTATTACTATCCTGCTGAACTTTGCTATTTTGGCAACAGCCCGCTTCGTGTATCTGGTACAGAGCATGTCGTAGGTGACTACCCAGCATCTGTTTCTTTGTGGAATACTGAGGAAACAACAAGTTGGTCTGCAGACTGGTCGGTGAGTCACGTGCAATCTTCTACCCGTAGCGTAGCTATGAAGAACGACATCAACTACGGTACTTCACTGCTCTGCGCTACCGTTGGTTACAATACTTTGACATTAAAGGATAATAACAAGGCTATTCAGCAGAGAGATTATGGTGTTGTTGAGGATGACAAGACAATCACTGTAACTGGAACCTCATTCAAACTGGTGGGTGTCGTTATTGGTGACCAGTGGCCTAAGGTCGGTTGGAATTTCCTGCCTAAGACAACGGATACTGATCCAAACTACAGGAAGGGTTATGTCTACGACAATCAGATTACAAATAATGGTGCCATACCTGCTTCCACAACGAGTACTTCTGAACCCAACTATACCCTGGTATTTGACAATTATCAGGATATGACAGTTGCAGTTCCTTCGGATCCTGCGAACACACAACCTAAGGTCTATGTGGCTCTAGAATTTCAGAATAATTCAGGTGTAGACTTCTTCGGTAAGGACAACCTGATTGCCGACGGTAGCAATTTCTACCTTATTGGTGAGCTTGATCCTTCTTCTATGACAGGTCCTGCTCTTCCCACCTACCACGCCCTGCCACCTTATGATGCCGGATGCACCACAAATACCATTCCCCGTGTGTTCATTCAGGATCACATGACAACGGCCAACTTCAAGATTGGTGTCAATTCTCTGAAGTACGCTTATCTGACCGTGCCCGACCTGCGTAGCAGTTCTGTAACATTAGGTCTGTCTGTTGACTTGAAGTGGGAGACAGGTCTGACATTCGATAATGTTATCATTGGTGGTAACTAATTTTTAACAACACACAACAAGGTGAAGAGAAGAAATACTTTCATGATGGGAATCCTGCTGTCAGCCTGTTGGCTGATGGCGGGATGCTCCGTCATTGATGATGATCTGTCGGACTGCTATGACGACCAACAGTTTCAGATGGGGTACCAGTTGAAACTGGTGACCAATATGACGACGGAGTTGCAGACGCAGTTGACCACGATGACTGAACTCAGCGTGGCTAATGCCCTTGAGACGCATCTGAAAGATATCTTCAGCGACTTCGCCCACGATGTAGATCTCTCATTCTACGATACGGAAGGAAAGATGGAGCGCCTGCAGCACGACCAGCACATTATGGATGCTAACCAGTCGAGCTACACCCTCACACTGCCCATGCGTAAATACATGCACCTGGCAGTGGCAAACATCGCCAACAATAATATAGTAGACCTTGCCAACGACAAGTCGGGCGTAACGTCGTCACTGCAACAGGCCACCCCCACAGTGTCCAGCGGTAATGGAATACTTCCTTCCCACACTACAGGACTCTTCACTGCCCGCCAACCCATGGAGGTGCTGGAGGGCGTAGACCAGACCTTCAATGTCCACCTGTATATGGCCAATAGTGCCGCAACGTTGGTGCTCAACCCCAAAGGACAGACCTTCACAGACATCAAGGTCTATGCCACGGGTTTTGCCAATGACTTCCTCATCAAAGACAGCACCTATGTCTATGAGAGTACCTCTACACTGATAGAAGCACAGAAAGTAGAGACAGGCAACGACCTGCTATGCTTCTGTTCTGTTAACTTCCCTTCAAGAGATGCCGCACCGGTATCCGTCAAGAAACGGGCGTCGACGAATCCTACCCTCTGGCAGTTTAAGGTGTATCTCACCAAACCCGATGGAAAGGTGACGGAAACCATACTCGACATCAGCGAACCTCTGAAGGCGGGAGACTTGAAGATTATTAAAGGCGAACTCGACGACGAAGGTGCCGTAAGACCTTACGACAGCACCGTAGGTGTCAGTGTTACGCTCGAATGGAACAACGGCGGTACCTACAATCCTGAGTTGTAGTGGTATCGTGAAGTATTTAAAATAACGAACGCGCGCGATGGCTGCTATCAGAAACATCCTATACTCTATGCTGTTAGGCATGATAATCGTATCATGCTCAACCAATGACGGCATATCTGATGAGCTTGGGATGGAACAGCCAACAGCCAAACAGGTAGACCTGCTGATGAGTATTGGCAACAGCGCCATGAAGCCTCGTCAGGCACCTTCCAACACTCGTAGAGCTGCCACGTTCCAAGGCATGGAACTGCTGGTGGCTATTCCTTTCCACACTAACAATGCGTCAGTGGCAGTCACTGACGAGCCGCTGATTGATCTTGTTGGCGCTGCGGAAGACCCTAACCGCGTAGAAAACCACAACAATTACTACGTGGACCACTGTCAACTGATGACGGGTACCAACCGCATGTTGGTCTATGGCAAGTCGAAGCCAGTAGATACAAACCCTGCCATCAATGGCAAACTGAGCGACCTGCCTACCATCCGTACTAAGACGGAGAACATTACGTTCAGTCTGGTATCTATGCATAGTAACCCCTTAGAAATAGATGACGACGCCACTGCGCTGGCTAACTATATGACCAGAATAGCCAATACCGAAGGCTGGAGTACGACGACCGATCCTACGCTGAAGAGCTACTACTTGGACTTTATCCGTTCCGATGGTGATGATGGGGGACTGATGAGTGGTGCGGCAGCCAATATCAAGGCATTTGTGGCTGCACTGAAAGTAGTGCTACTAGAAAGAAAATCTGCTGTCAGCGATGACATCAAGAATATTATCGATGCCATCATCACTAATATCGAAAATAAGATAGTTTCTATTGACGAAACAGACTATAATATCGAACAAATTACTTATCCTCGCTCTATTGGACTGCCCGACGGAGCAGCCGTCATCCGCTGGATGAAGAATGAGGAAACAGGTAACGTAGAGTTCTGTGTACGTACCACCACCACTACGCTCGATAATATCAACGGTATCAACCGTTATACCTATCCTGCAGAACTGGTGTTCTTTACCGACAGTCCCATCCGCACCTCTACGGAGGAAGTGTCGAAGGCAACCTACCAGACTACCGACAAATTGTGGGACGCTTTCTTGGATACATACTATAACGGCTCATCAGCTGTCAATAACAAGACCAAGGCCGTTGCCGTGGAGAAACCCCTGCAGTATGGCGTAGCCAATCTGCAACTGACACTGACAAGCATGGCTGCAACCCTGAGGGATGCCAAGGACATGCCTGTAACAAATGCCGACATGACCCATCTGCCCCTGAAAGGCGTCATTATCGGTGGTCAACATACCGTTGGACATAACATGAAACCAAGGGGCGAACAGACCGATGTCGACGGACGATTCATCTACGAGACTACTGTAGATAATACGAGTATAGCGACTCAAGGCTACAAAACCAATACATTGGTGCTGCAGTCATACGATGATGAGAAGGTGCCCGTCATTCTGGAGTTTGAAAACAAAACAGGAAGCTCCTTTACCGGTAAGGACGGTACCGTGTACCCCAATACACGGTTCTATCTCATAGGTCTCATCGACCCTGCTGACAAGAAAGAGGCGGGCAAGGATTATACCAACCGTGTGTTTACGCAGGACTACACGACGACGATGTCTATGAGCGTATCCTCGCTCGCCAATGCCTACACCAGCATGCCCGACCTGCTGGCGCCACGTCTGGAGGTGGGCGTACAGGTGGTGACAAAGTGGATACAGGCCACGACCACCAATGTAGAATTATAAAATTGAAAAATTGAAAAGTTGAAAAATTGAAGTACAGACATATACCATATCTCATCTGGCTATTAAGCGGCATGATGCTGCTGATGACCGCTGCCTGCAGTTCCTCGGACGACGAGGAAGAGCAGGAGAGTGGCGTGGATAAAAAGCCCGTGACGCTGGCGATATATGTCTATGCTCCAGAACCTGTGGCAGCAAAGAAAAATGCTGCGCAACGTCGCGCTACCGTGGGCAACGTGGATGTCAGCGACGCTGCTGAGGGAGAAATCAAGAGCCTGCAGCTGTGGATATACGAGCATCAGACGGGCAACTATGTAGGTTATTTAGAAACGACTGAGGTAGCATCCTTGAACACGGGCGAAGGTGCACTCTACCAGATACCCGTCAGTGACGAATTCGCTGCCAGCAAACCTGACGTGGATGTCTATGTACAAGCCAACGTCAAATCGGGGAACTGCGGCGTGGGCACATTGGACAAGGAGACAACCCGTGATGGTCTGATGGCAGGAGCCAAAATAGTAGAGGGCAAGTTCGGACTGTCTCCCCTGACGGTAGGAGTGCCTGCGGAGGGTCTGCCCATGGCTGGCAAGCTGACCACACAGCCGGTGGTGGGCGATGCTCCTGCCCTGCGTATAGGAAGCATGAGTCAGGTATCTACTGTCCAATTGACGCGTGCCGTGTCGAAGTTGCGCTTTGTCTTTGCCAAGACGACAGGCCAGCCTAAGGTGAGCATCAACAGCATCAAGATGAACGCAGGGATGATTCCCGACGTGGAGTATCTGTTCGATAAGACACAGCCTTTGACCTACAATGAATCTGAAGCAGAACTGTTCTCTTTTATCGATGACATCGCTGAAACAGCTGACCCTACGGACTATATCTACTTCAATCAGGATGCCCAGGCCTATGAGAACCTGATTAGCGAGGCTGCCAGTAAGCAACCAGACCCTGAGGTAACCTTAAAAGGTCCCATCTATCTGCGCGAGTCCGATAAGCAACTGGCAGGTACGATAAGTTATACGGTAAATGGTGGTGCAGAACAGACTGTCGATTTCCAGATGCAACAGGCGGGTGATTTTAGTCGCAACCACACCTGGATAGTCTATGCCTACTATGCCGGCAGCGGCAAGTTGCAGGTACAGACCGTCTACGTCAAGAACTGGGAGATCAAAACCATGAATTACGAGTTTTTTAATTGGTAGCAATAAAAGAAGTGAGTGTGAAAGAAGAAGTATTAGGCATCCTGCTGGTAGCCATGACCATGCTGCTAAGCGCCTGTTCCTCGGACGAGTCCGGAGCACAGACGGTTACTACGGGCGAAGAAGCGTCTGTAGCGAAGCAGGTACAGCTGATGCTGTATACTTCCCATTTCCAGGACTACAGAGCGAACCATCGTGCTGCTCCCTCAGGCTTCACTGCCTACACCCCAGACAAGACGACGGATATGGGCATCTATATGATAAAGGATGGTGATTCGTCCTATAAAGAGGAACGCTTGAGGTATGCCTCGAAATGGTTTGCTTTCTTTGAAGCGGAGGCTGATGAGGACTATACTGTCTATGGCTATATGCCCAAGACAGAAGGTATGAGTAGCGATGTTGCAGTTTCTTCAGGCGTTGCTACCCTGACTACCCTGACCATCAACGGCATCAAGCCCATCACCACCGACGACATCTGCATCATTACAGGTGTCAATGAGACGGACGATGGTCTGAAGGAAGGAGAGTTCGGTTGGTACATGGCGAATTCCAACGACAATTTCTTCATGTATCTGCTGATGGACCACCTCTATGCCTCGATGAACTTCAGTCTGATAACACATCCGGAATATGCCCAGGTGCGTACCATCAGGTTGAAGACCATGAAGCTAAAAGCCGATAATGCAAGTATCAATGCCACTGTGACGCTGACCCATAATACGGATGGAACAAGTCCCATTACTGCTGCTACCTACACACCGACTGACGGTAGCTGTGAGGCAGAGATATTCAACAATGCTGAGGGCCTGGCATTGAGTAGCACGACACCCATCGAGGTCAGTGCCTGTTTTGCTCCCTCCCTGTCCAACGACCTGACGCTGGTCAGCACTTACGACGTGTACGACAGTCAGGACAACCTGATACGTAAAGGTTGTACGTCAACCAATAAGATTCCCGCCCTTAATGCCAAACGTGGAGAACGGGTACAGATCAACCTGACAGTCAATCCGACATACCTGTATGTGTTGTCGCATAAGGATTTGGATAATTTGTTTGTTATTCAGTAGTTAAAGAAGATAGAGAAAAAAGATAGATGAAGAAGATAACGACCATACTATTGCTGCTGTGCTTGTCTGCATCGCTGATGCAGGCACAGATTACCATTGGAGGCAATGTGTATGGTGGTGGTAATGCTGGTAATTTAGGCGGTCAGACCACTGTTAATATCTATGCTGGCGACCTGCACAACGTCTATGGTGGTGCCCGTCAGGCAAACGTGGGAGGAAGTGCTTTCCTGCATATCGACGGTGAGCATGCCTCTTCGTATATCGTTATTGACAAGGCGTATGGTGGTAACGATATTGCCGGAACCATCGGAACTTCTAACGCCATTCCAACGGAACTGACGGAAGTAGGCACTAAGGACGAGAAAAAGAATGAGATAGACGCAACGTGGAATGCCTTTATACGTATCTCTACCAAGGATCATCAAAAGACATATATCGGACAACTCTTCGGAGGTAGCAATGGTGACTATACGGTCAAGAATCCCAGTGCAAGTACCTCTGGTAAGTGGGAAATATGGACAAAGGATGCTACTCCCATTAAGGTCTATGAGGATAAAGACCAACCTACATTGCCTGATATTGGCAAGACCTACCTTGAGATTCTGGGTGGTTCTATCGTCTATGCCTACGGTGGCGGCAACAATGCGACTATCACTGAAAGAACCGTCATCGCCCTGAACAATCCGAGCGAGGTGGTGAATAGTATCATAGATAACACCAATCCGAATGCTGATAACACTGGCGAGTTGCTGAACAACGACCGCTTTGAGAAAAAGATGGGTATCAACACCACCTTCTCATACCCCAGCAGTGATGCCTACCAAATTGGACGTTTCTTTGGTGGTAACAACAAGGCAGATATGGCTATTCGTCCTCGATGGAATCTGCAACAAGGTAGAATCCGTAACCTCTATGGTGGAGGTAACGAGGGCCGTATGACCAGTCAAGAGGGCCTGTTGCTGCAAATTGAAGGTGCAGGAATGGTGGTCGACAATGTCTATGGCGGTTGTCGTAAGGCGGATATACAGCCTTTGTATGACGACGGTACACCGGTGCCTTATTCCCAAGTACAACTGCCTACTGCAGATAATCCTAATAATATTCCTGCTGGTTACGCTTCACGTGTCAGAGTGGTGGCAGGTCACATCAACAACGTTTATGGCGGTAACGACATTTCCGGTAATGTCTATGGTGGCAACACCGTAGGTATCCTGACCCATATCTACGGCGACGTCTATGGTGGTGGTAATGGTTCGTATGCCTATACAGACAACCCCAAACTGAAGGATGATCCCAAATGGTCTGACTTCTACTATGATCCTGATGAGGTTCTGACGGCAGCAGAAAAAGCTGCTATAACAGATAGTAAGCTTTTATCTGTTACGGCCCTCAATAAAGTACGTCCTAATGCCGAGAAGGTGTCTATCCTTGTTAGAGGAACAGCAGCTAATCCTACCATCGTGGATGGCGGCCTCTATGTGGGAGGTAACAGTGCCTCGCTGCGCGAGAATGTTGAAGGCGCAAGCTCTGGTGACCAAACGCACATCAAGATTGGTTCATACGTCATCATTGACAATGTGTTCCTCGGCAACAATGGCGAGAACATGATTAAATACAATGAGGCAGATGCTGAGGGCAGAGGAGAAGGTGTGCTGCGCACATTTGCACGTACTGGTATCGATACTGATTATCCCAAGTTCAACTCGATGGATTTGACGGATGCAGATGTCTTTGCCAAATACATGGAGGGCTGCGCCATGAAGGAGAAATCTACCGTTGTTTTTGAGAGCATAGCGAAAGGTGATGGCGTCGATTACATTCCTTATACGACCCAGTTTGGTTCGTTCTACTGCGGCGGTAACGTAGGTAGCATGATTACTGATGGTAAGACGACCATTAACTTCAACGACAAAGTGATTATCTACGACAAGGTTGTTGGTGGTTGTAACAGTGCTTTCGTCATTCCACAATCAGGTTTTAACGCTCTCTACGAAGGTGGACTCTTAGGTGACGCTGACCCGGCTCCAGCAGGTTCTCCTGCGGGAACTATTGGCGACAAGCTACAGCTGAACTTCAATGGTCTGAAAATCCGACCCAAGCGTTGGAATGCCGATCATACGGACCTGGAGTGGAACACCATCAGCGCTTCGACTGGCCTGGATGTTGCCCCGATTACTACGGGTGTCTTGTCTTCGCCCGTCCCCAGTGATGATAATGATATTGACCGTCGTCTGAAGGGCGGTAATATCTATGGCGGCTGCTATAACAGTGGTGTCGTGAATGGTAATGTCATCATTAATATCGGAGCTTCCATAGTCGATCGTGATATCGTATTCGATGAGGTGGAAGGTGACGAACATGGTGAGGGAAAGCTTTACGATAACGACGAATATCATATTACTAAGCGAAATACAGGCGTTATCCTTGATGAGCAGGGAATGGACGTGTTGGGTTCTGCGCTGAATGTGTTTGGCGGTGGTAAGGGTCTCGATACGGAGATTTGGGGTAGTACCACCATCAACCTGAATCGAGGCTATGTCTTCCAGATATTCGGAGGCAGCGAGGAAGGTGCTATCGGAAAGGGCGTCTATAATACATCAACAGACAAACTGGAATACACCTACGATGCGAAATACAGTACTTATATCAACCTGAACGGCCCGATAGCCGGTGTCTCGAAGGCAAACAACATGACGGAGGACATCGCAGAGTGTGAGTTCATGTACGGTGGTGGATTCTTAGGTACGGTGGCAGGTAACTGTATCATCAACCTGGGTAACGGACGTATCTTCGACTCTTTCGCAGGAGCTTGTAATGCCGATATCCTCGGACATACCGAGACTTATATCGGCACCAACGGTTTCCCGTATGTCCGCGACTTCGTGTACGGCGGCAATGACCTGGGCGGAAGTATTCTTGGCAAAGCGGATTTCACAAGTCGTGTGCGCAACGATGCCGTACTGGCCAAGGTGCATAATACCGATATGCTCACCGCCTCAGCCTATATGGAATATGTTCAGGGCCGTGTGGAGAAAATCTTCGGTGGTGCTTACGGTGTCTATGACTATAAGGATGCCTACTTCAGGAAGTACTTCGACGAAAGCGGTCATGCAAAGACTGGCTATCACAAGCCTTTCCTCAATAATGCTTTCATCAATTTCCGTCCTAATGAAACCAACAACCCGCTGAACTCTGTCGAGCAGATTTATGGTGCCGGTCAGGGTTACCTCGGTGAGGAAGAGGAGGACTTGATGCAGAACAGCAGCTATATCCTCGTTGACGTGCCGCAGACCATGACGACATTCCAGAATACTGAGATATTCGGTGCCGGTGAGAGTGGCGGTGTAGGTATGGGTGTTGACCTGAGCGGAGAGTCGCCCGACCTGGACCAGGCCTCTGCTATCATCGACCTGCTTAGTGGACACATCAAGGCGGTTTATGGCGGTAGCTATCAGGAGGGTGTCACCCGTCGTACGGTTGTTAACGTGCCAGCAGGTTCTACCTTACGTGCTGAGGCTATCTTCGGTGGTGCCTATGGTCTGTATAACGAATATCCTTGCGACGTCTATGAGTCGAACGTCAACTGGAACAGTAGTGACGCTCTCGTGGGTGGTTGGCGTTCCGGTATTTACGGTGGCAACAACAACTGTCGTCGCACACTTTACGGACACGTAAACATCAATGCGCCAGTCTATTACGACAAAGATAACAAATATTATGCTACAGTATATGGTGCTGGTTACGGTAAGGACACGTGGTCACAATATACTGAGGTGAACTTGAATAATTCCGCTCGAGTTTATGAGGTCTATGGCGGTGGACAGTTAGGCCGTGTCATGAACAAGAAGTCTGTTGACGCATGGAAAGCCCAAACTGATGCTGACGCTACTGCTGCATATACTACAGCGCTTGCCGCTTGGAATGAGTTGTCTGAAAGTGATAAGTCCACTACGCCAAAGCCACAGGAACCACAGACTATTGACCTCTCGTTGGGTGATGACTATACGGATACAGGTTTGGATAATAACTTGGCAGTAGCCAGAAACGGCAAGAAATACAACACCAATGTTATCATCAACCAAGGTGCAGATATCTGCGGTTATATGTATGGTGGTAGTCTTAGCGGTGCCTACGCATACGGTGGCGGTCTGGGTGATGAGAATACTGCCAATACTGGCGATGTACATGGAACAACCTACATCGCCCTGCTTGGCGGTAAGGTGACGAAAGACCTCTATGCTGCAGGTACTGTAGGTTCGGTGAACAACAAGTACAATGTGGCTACCGACGACTTCGACAATCCGTTTATCGCCTCTGCCAATGCCTATATTGAGGGCGGTACGGCCCGTAACGTCTATGGCGGTGGTTGGGAAGGTAGTGTAGGCTATCACGCTGGAGCCATCAGTGCAAGTACGACGGGTGACATCCTTGGTGAGACCCATGTCACCATCGGTAAGATCAATGGTACCAGTTTCATCGATGGTATTCCTGCTATCGAGCGTAATGCCTACGGTGGTGGTGAAGGTGGTGCTGTATTCGGAACCACGAATATTACGCTCAACAAGGGCTTTATCGGTTATCGTCATTTCGATGCCGTACCCACAACAGATACCGACCTCGACTATATAAAGGAAGGCTCTGACTACTATCAGGAGAAGCTGCACGACGAGACATGGTCGGGCGACGGTACGGACCGCCTGTATGATAGTGGATGTATCTTCGGTGGTGGCTATATCGACAACAGTAGTGTGGATATCACCAATGTGAAGATGTATGGTGGACACGTGCGTAATGCCTTGTTTGGTGGCGGTGAGATTGCAGCTGTTGGACGTGGTATTATCAATGCCAGTGGTCAGGACAACAGTGTCCGTACACTGCAAGGTATCTACAAAGCTGGTAGGGCTAACGTGGAACTCTACGAAGGTCATGTGCATCGCAACGTGTTTGGTGGTGGTCGAGGCTATAATAACCTGGGTGAGGGTGGTACACTCTACTCCGATGGTTATGTCTTCGGAAAGACCGAGGTACATATCTTCGGTGGCGAGGTAGGCTCTGACAAGGGTATGGAACGAGGTTTCGGCAATGTCTTCGGTGGTGGCGATATAGGTTATGTATATAGTGCTTACGAGAAGGACGGAGAACTCTATGTAGGTATTAAGGATGGTGACCGCTACGATGACGGATGGGAGGGTTACTATTATGCATATAAGAAAGGTGATGAATCCTACATTCCTGGTACCAAGCCTGATGATGACGATGAAAACTGGGTAAAGGACGAGGAAGAATATGTGCTGACCGAGGACTGCAAAGTGCTGGTAGAGCCGCATCCAAAGGCTTTGTCTGATGTCACCATCAATGGTCACAGCTATACGGCTGGTCAATACGTTCCTATTGAAGATCTGAATACGTTGGGCAACAAGAACAGCGATACCCAATGGAACAGCTTGGATCCTGCAGGCATCATCATCCATAATGCCGTGTTTGCAGGTGGTAACACGTCGTCAGGTTCTTCAACCGTATATGCTAACACCACGACGGTATTTGGTAATGCCACAGCATCTATTAACGATGTCTATCATCGCGACCTGATAACTTTAGGTACCGGTCATACCGGTGGTCTCTATGGCGATGGTAACCTGACCTTCGTGGACGGCTATCGTGGTCTGAACATTACCAACTATGGTACAGACTACTATTCCATCGCGCGAGAAATTACGATTGCAGAGTATGAAGAGTTGCCTGCCCGTGAGGCCGCTTATTATGAGCTGAGATATCAGTGTACCCACCAGTGTAGAGACAATGACGGAACCACTTATTATCCTCAAGATGATGATCATACCAAGGCCTCAACCTTGACAGCTGATGATATCTTCTCGCTTTTTAAAGGTACGACGTTACCAAACTTCTTTAATGCTGATGGTTCGATAAACACCGACCCTGAAACTGGTTACTGGAAGGAGAATGGTGTATTGCCAGTCTATGCCGGACGTCTGATGAATACCATCCAGCGTGCTGACTTCTGCGGTGTGTTCGGCAGTCGTATGGTGATGCAGGGTGCTCAGGATCGTGTGCCGGAGATTGTGGACCACACCAACTATACCATCAACCGTGTGCGTGAGGTATCACTCAACCAGAAGCACTCTGTGATTGGTAATGAGACCACTGGTGACTTGAAGTTAAAGACTGGCAAAACAAAAGTCGCAAATTTCCCAGATGACCAGAATCCTGATGATTTTGATGATCTTGATAAAGCCATTCATGGCAACTACTTCGGTATCTATAATATCGTGAACTACCTGGGTGCATTGACCAGCGATGTACACTTCATGGCAGACACAGATATTCGCAGAACCGACAATACCGATACAGATACTTACGGCCCAACAGGTGATGACGACCGCACCTATTACAACTGGAAGAAGAAGTATGTCAAGGAGCGCAAGCGCAACAACGGTATCAGTCTGAACAAGGTGGCACTGGCCTCTGGTGTATATCTGGAGTTGTATACGGAGAAAGTACAGGGCACCGACTTGGGACTCTATGAGAAAGACTGGGGTTACATTACTGGTGTCATTGAACTTGACCTGATCAATGTGCAGCCTGGTATCGGTGGTGGTTTCGTCTATGCTAAGAATGAACACCGAGTAGGTACATACGACAAGAAGAAACATACCACACTGACGGCTCTGAATGCTGATGCCATTACGCGTAAAGATTTTGACTATGAAGGCGGAGAATTGGTGGAATGGGAGACCTCTGGTAACTTCGTACATGGCACACAGATTATCATCGACGACTGCTACAATATCAGTGGAAAGTATAGCGGAGATGATGCCGTACCAGCCCACTACTGGTTCATCAAGGGTTCGGTCTATGTCTACGACCAGTATATCTCGGCCTATACGGGTGCTCCTAACGCCTATAGTGAGTCGGTAGATATCCCGTTGACCATTACGGCAGCTTCGCACGGTACGATGAAGTTGCTCAATGTGATGCCGAACAAGTATGCTTACTTTGCATCGCCAAGCACGAAACTGGAGGAGGGCAAGAAGATAGTCATCAACGATGTAGAGTATTACTTGAATGATCCTATCAGCTATTGGGAATGGTACTTGCTGACCAAGTCTGAGCAGGCTCTGTTTGTAGACCAGACCTACGTCACCATCGCTGACTGCACGGTTGGCGCTGACAATGTTGCTGTTGCTAATGGTAATGTGATGTTGCCAGGAGATAGTAACACAGAAGGCACCTACGAATATTACAAGAACCTTGCTCAGTCAAAGGTTTTGGAAGAGGGCAAACCCGCTGTGAAGTATGTTCATAATACGACAACAGGTCAGGATGTTGCATTCGACTTCGTCTTCCGCTCTTCCAACAATCTTGGTCATGATACTGGTTATATGCTGACCTACAGGGTAAATAACCCCACTGACTGGAACACATGGTACACGAAGTATGAGAGTGCAACACATGAAAAGAAACAGACAGAAGGTACGGGTTATGATGACGGCCCAACATACTATCTGAGTAGTGGAACGGGAGGTGTCTTTGGTCAGCGTGCTTACAAGGTGAGCAACCTTATCTCGGAGGATGTTTACAACACCTATAAGAACATCGTGGACAATCATGAGGAAGACATTCCTGCAGGTCAGGCTACCTTTGAAGGTGCTTATATTGTAACTAAGGAATATACCAAGGATGAGGGTGACGTTCACATTCATCTGAATGTTGGCAGTACGGTATCTGCCACACAGGCAGCTTCAATGACAGGTTATGTGGCTCCTGCCTATATCTGTACCAGCACCATCCCACTCAGCAAGACAGAGTTTATCTATGTTGGCGCTCGTATGACGGAAGCTGAGAAGACAGACTATTATAACAGGTTCCATAAGGAGGGTGCCACAGCTGCCGAAGAGCAGATAGCTCAGGATATTCTTGCCAATATCGTTCCTGCCTACTACTGTACGGGTGAAGGCCTCTATGGCGGTGACTATTACGAGGCTGGCAAGAACTATCGTGGACTGGGTGTATGGTGTTCGATGTCGAAGTCTGACCGTGAACATTTCACCTTCAACTACGATGCCTTCGACTTGCTCATTGATCCGAACTATAGTAAGGATCCTGCTACAGGACTGATTATCCACGGTGAAGGAGAGAAGTACCAGTACGACTCGTCTGCAGCTACCGAGGCAGCAGCCATAGCCAACGAGACTGGCTATTCACTGAAGAAACCTGTGAACTACAGGGCTACCTATAATGGTAATGAAACAGAAGATCCCACTCACAATGGTGTGACACTGGTGCACGACCAGGAATATTCACGTGAGGACTACGAGAAACTGCCAAATGAGAAACGCCATTATTCGGCCATCGATGTGAAGGTTTCTGGCGATGTCTATGTTGTCAAGACTGCCTTCCAGATTGGTAATTCACCATACGCCGTCGGTACAACTATCTCAGCTTCAACATATAGTAGTCTGGGAACTACTGATCAGGCAAATATCGCTACGCTGAACTTCACAACTGGTGATATAGGCAAGACCTATTACTTCTGCCGTGAAGAATATAAGGTAGGCGAGAATACGGAAGGCGTCAGCGTAACAGGTTTAACAAACGTTGGTGCTACTGTAACGGGTACCTACAGCGACGGACAGACGGTGCCCATTGGACTGGTGATTAGTAGCGACAGCTACAATGCTCTGAAGAATTGGCAGATGAATTTCACCATCCACGGTATTGCTCCAACAGAGACTTCGACGCTCTATGTCAGCCGCGAGTCGGACATCTTCGACTTGTCGAAGGAGAAGATTATCACCGTAGTTTATGAATACAACTACGAGGAAAGCGATGTGTCGGGTGCCCATGTAACCCCGATTAGTGAGCGCCACGTGGTGAACATCCACCTGCAGTTCAAGAGCGGTATTCCTACTGTTGAGGACATCAAGGCTCCGCAGGTAGTGCTGCCAGGTACGTTCGTCGGTATTCGTGAACCGCATGTGACACCGGGTGCCTACGAGGTAACGGGTGGTGGCTGGAAACTCTTCGAGAAGCCGTCAGATGCCGAGAGTCATATCAACGGCATTGACTACACACCACAATTCGACCCGCTCTACTGGTATCAGAATGGCTACTACCTGGCTTACTACGCTAAGACGTATCTCGGTGAGACCTACTCAAATACAGTACAGGTGAGTGTGGCCAACTACCACAACCTGAAGAAGGTTCTGGAGGATACCGAGCATTACTATTATGTGGACCGCAAGGACGTGAAGCGCAATTCGAAGATATACATTACGGATGCTACAGATGGTGCTAAGCATCTGAAGCAGTTCTTCGACCTGAGTAAGGGCACGCTCAACGAACACGTGAGAGACTGCCAGAACTTGGAATTCTTCCTGCATACGAACGTTAACCACACTGGCAGTTGGACACCAATAGGTGATAATACCAACTGCTTCGAGGGTAACTTCCACGGTGACGGTTACCACATTGATGGACTGAACAACTCTCTATTCGGAAACCTCTGTGGTAATGTCTATAACCTCGGTGTGACGGGTACGTTCACATCTGCAGGTATTGCCGATACGGGTAGCGGCTATGTGGAGAACTGCTGGATCAATACGACAGGCACGCCTGATAGTGATGTTTATGCTGTATTTGGTAATCCTACAGCAAGTGGATACAAACGCGTAAACAGCTACTATCCTGAGACGTTGAAATACAACACCACAAGCGATGGTCACGGCTTGGCTCGTCCGATGCCTGCGGCAGACTTCTACAACGGTACGGTGGCTTACGACCTGAATGGCTTCTACCTCTTCAAGCGTTACAATGATCAGAAGACGACTTCGGGTACTGAATATAAGTACTATACTATCAACAAGAATGATGGTACTTTGTCAACGCCTCAGACAAAGCACTATGTTGCTAATGCCGAATATTGTTCGTCGGCTGTTGATGGTGTCTATGCAAACGGAGGCTATGTAGAGGACCGCTATGCCGATGGTGACTTCCGCTATGCCGACGGTGTGATACCTGAGAGTCAGGAGGAACGAATGTTTACGGACAGTGACGGAAAGACTTACTTCTACCCCGTATGGCCCGACGACTACATCTACTTCGGACAGATGCTGACCTACGACTGGAACGATCAGCGTCCACATCAGGAGGTGCCTTCACGCATTGTCAAGAACAGCGGACGTCTGGCAAATACTGACGAGAGCAACCGCGTCTATCGTGCTCCTGCCTACTATCAGTCAAGTGTGATGAATGTGGCACACTTCAATCCGAATGTGAACCTTGTGGCTTACTCGAAGCCGAAGGGTACCAATGACAAGGATTTAAAGACGGCCTATCCGAACATGACGGCTATCGACTTCTACGGACACAACGATACGGAATACAAGTTGGGACTCAGTGGAGGATGGTTCTACCAGCCGCTGCTCGACGAGGACGGCCTGCAGAGCATCACCAACCGTGACGAGACGCCTAACCTGTTGGTATATGCTCCGACGGAAGAGGCTAATGCCCAGACTTATGGTGTGCTGACGGAATACTTTACGGAGCCGGCGTATAGCAGCTACTACGATGAAAGCGACGACTATCGTCGTGTTGCTGCAGATCCCACTCCCACCTCGCAGGTCTTCGGTCATCTGGTACATCAGGTAGGCGGCAAGCTCAAGGCCACCAGCGACCACCTGTTGGTAGACAAGAAGGACTTTAACTGTCCGCTCAGCTACACGTTCGACGATGACAAGCGCATGTGGTACCAGCGTGTTCCCGACAGCTATGTCTCGCTGACCAAGGGTTGGGAGACCGTCAGTCTGCCGTTCACCGCAGAACTGGTAACGACGCAGCAGAAGGGAGAGATAACCCACTTCTATAGCGGCAGTCAGTCTCTTGAGGGCAGCGATGCCAAGATAGGTCATGAATACTGGCTGTATGAATACAAGGGCATCAGTGTGCCTAGCGGTTCTCCAGCTGAGATGACTGTCAAGGCCACCTTCAACTATCCAGACGCTACAGGTGATGACAAGGATGATAAGAATGCAAACAACACCTTCCTGTGGGACTACTACTATAGTAAGAACACGCAGCGGGATGCCCATGCGGACACCTATCAGACCTACTATGAGACGGGTCGCACACTTGAACACTATCCGCTGCTGACAACAGCCCAGCCATATATCGTAGGATTCCCAGGAAAAACCTATCGTGAGTTTGACCTCAGTGGTGAATGGACGGCTCCGAATACGGCAGAGACGGCTCCTGCTAAACTGGACAAGCAGACCATCAGCTTCGTCTCTGAACCTGGTATCACCATTGCTGTCAGCGATGACGAGCTGGATGCAGAGGCTGTCGACGGCTACAAGTTTATGCCTAACTATATGAGTAAGAAGGTGATGGGCTATCTGATGAATACTGACGGTAATGGCTTCGACATGGCGATGACGACGACAGAGCCTGCTACACCTGTGGCAGTGGCTACTGTTCCGTTCCGTCCGTACTTCCTGGCTGCCAGCAATAATGCACGTCAGAACACACGCTCCATCATCTTCGACAGCAGCGACTCGTCGCTCGCCTTCGGTGATGATAAAGACCCGTCGGGCGATGGCTTTGGCGATGGCGACCTCATCATCTCTGTTCATCCGCATGTGGTTCGTGCCTACTCGTCACTCCGTCGTGAGGCAGATGTACGCATCGTGAACATGAGCGGTCTGACCATTGCCAGCTTCACCATCCAGCCTGGCGAGACCATCGATACGAACATTGGTGTTGCTGGTGTTTACATCGTCCGTGCCGATGGCGGCCGCATCCAAAAGAAGATAGCAGTAAGATAATAATATGACAAGTAAGAAGAATACATATTGCAATAAGTTACTAACGGTGTTCCGTCGCTTTACCCATACTCTAGCCATACTCATTGAGTATGCCTGGAGTATGGCTAGAGTATGGCTAGAGTATGGCTGGAGTATGGCTAGAGTATGGCTAGAGTATGCCTACAGCGAGATTACGGCTCACTCCCAACGAGATTACAGCTCACTATCAACGAGATTACGGCTCACTATATCCCTGCTCCTGATGCTCACATTAGGAAGCGGCAGTGTGTGGGGCGCTACCATTGATTTCAATCAGCCTGGATATTATTATCTTGGTAATGATGCAGGCGATAATGGCATCGATCCATATAATGGTTCCGATTTCAATGCAAACTTTTATATGTGTCCTGCCAACCCTGCTACTGTCAATGAGCAGAACTATCTTGGTGGTGATTCAGAGAAGCCTTTGATAACAACATATAAGAGCTTCTCCAATAATACTAAGACCTACTCTTGGGCTGTATGGTACATAGAAGCTGCCACAGGTAGCAATGCGGGACTTTTCTACATTAAACATCGTGACACTGGCAAGTATCTTGTAGCAAACGACAACACCTCTCCAGCAGATACTCGTAGAAGGGTAAATCTCGGCCCTACAGCCAAGCCTGACGGAAACGATGGTTTGTTTTATATCAAAAGCGATGACGATGGCACTACATATTATATATATCCAAAGGAGAAAAAAAGCGGTAATAATAAATATCTTACTCCATCGAATGGCAACAAAGATGATTTGTCTGCAACATCCGCAAATCAATGGACAGGCGGTATAATTGGTTTTTATACTGCTAAAAATAAGAATTCAGCTTGGCATTTCGTGCTGGTTCCAACAGAAAAGCCTACTATTACCTATGACAACACCACAAATGAAGTAACAATGGTATCGGCTACAACTGGCGCAACTATCTATTATACTACTGATGGCTCTGAACCAGATAAGGAACACGTTGGCGGTAGCAATCCCACGAAGCAATACGATCCAGATAGTAAACCCATTATTTCTACACCAACGACAATAAAGGCGATAGCTGTAGCAGATAACTACGATGTTTCAGAGGTACGGTCATTATCCATTCAAAAGGTAGAAACTCCTATAAAATCCATTTCCGCCACAGGAATGATTGAACTGTCAAGTGCTACACCTTCTTCCGTAATTTACTATACAATTGGTGATACAGAACCAGAAGATCCTACAGCCTCTTCTACCCTATATACCGGTCCCTTAGACAATGTTATAGGAAAGTATATTAAGGCTATTGGTGTGAAGGAAGGATGGATAAATTCCAATATCTTATCCACAGGTCAAATACAACTTCAATGCGCCACTCCTGTCATTACAAGAGTTGGCATGACATTTACTATTTCATGCGTTATGCCTGCAGATGCCGCTATATATTATTCTATAAATGGTGGTTCTGAGACATTATACAGTGTACCTGTTGCTTTCACTAATGATCAACTACCAATTACAGTAACTGCTGTAGCCAAACACAGCGGTTATATGGATTCAGAGGAGACATCCATCACGCTCCGGAACGGTTCAGGAACTCCTGACGACCCTTACTTGATAAGCGGAGACTCAGACTTTTCTACCTTCATCACGGATGTCAACAATGGCACTGCTGCCGATAAGTGTTTCAAGTTAATTTCTGATATTTCTGCCAGTGGTGTCGCTGAAATCACAACTAATTTTACAGGCTCATTCGACGGAGGCGGCTACACCATTAGCGGACTCTCCCACCCACTTTTCAACATTGTTGATGGTGGTGTAGTTAAGAACGTCATGCTTAAGAATGTACATATCAACCAAAGTGGCAATGTGGGTGCTATTACTGGTGAAGCGAAGGGTTATACCCGTATCTATAACTGTGGCATCTTACCCAACGATAACACGTTTTCTAATAGGGTGCGACATTCCTCAGTGGCAAGCACCGATGCCTATTGTGGTGGCTTGGTCGGTTGGTTGAAGGATGATTCGCGCGTCATCAATTGTTTTAGTTTTGCAAATGTCAATGGAGGAACAGTAGTAGCTGGCATCGTGGGATACAATGGTTTTGCATCAACCACAAAAGTTACTGACGGGAAATATACTGAGCTTAAGACAGCCATAGTAAACTGTATGTTCTATGGTAATATTACAAGTGGTGCAACACGATATCCGGTCTATGGCGGCAATAAGATTCCAAATAACACAGCTACCGGTATCAACAACTACGACTTCTATCGTGCAGAGGCAAACTTAGGTTTGGCAGATAATAGCCACTACAACTGCTCATGGCCAGCCAAAGAAGAATATCTCACCAAATATGAATACTATCGTTACCTGCTGAACAGCAATCGCGAACTCTGCGGTTGGTGGGCAGGTGCTCCATCTGCTCCAAGTGAAATGTCCACCACGGATGTTCAAGCTGTGCCAAAGGATGCCTCACTGATGGCAAAATGGGTACTTGACCCCAGCATAGCGCCTTATCCTATTTTGAAGGCTCCAGGAAAGTATTACTCAGCGATTAATCAAGACCCCGACAATCGTATTAATCCTGTTAGCAAGACTTGGGAAAGTCGCCAGACTTCTGAAAATACTATTACGACGAAAGCTGCGCCCGACACTGAGGGACAGAAATTAGGAAGTATCACCGTCACCATCAATAAAGGAGGAAGTCTTAGTGGTTCAAGCAGCAAAAACATCACTATCACTGCGATGGATATTGAAAATAATGACTTCTGCTATGGTAAAATACAGTTGCCTTATTACAACAGTATCTTTGGTGACCCATCTGTAGAGATAACTGGAACTACAGCAGAAGAGAAAAAAAGTCAGTGGGCTAGCCGTTATGGCGGAAACTATGGAGATAAAGTTGTTGTTGGTTGGGAAATCACGAGCATAACAGGTGGTACAGAGGGTACTCTTGTTAAAGATTGGCAAAATGGTTACAACTTTGCTGACCGCGATTGTACGAACAAGGACAAGGAGCGTATCTTTGCTCAAGGCGGCTATTATTATGTGCCAAACGGAGTATCGGCAATCACTATAACGGCTAAATGGGCGGAAGCTGTTTACCTTGATAATAGTGCAGACCATAGTTATGACCGTGTCTATATGTCATATAATACAAATCCGAACAAAAACATAGGTTATCACTTTGCGCCAGCTGGTTCTCGCCCTTCAAGCCTTGGTAATGGTGAAACTGTCCAAACGGCTTCTGTCTCAAGCAAAATTCCCGATGGTAGTGTCTATGAGAAAGCCATTGTCTTAGTTGGTAATCATCAGTACCGCACAGATGGAAATGATGTAGGAACTGCAGACAAAGGATGCACCATTATCAGTGCAGATTTTGATTTTGACGACGAACCAGATTACAGTCTAATCTGGCAGTTGGGAACAAAAACCAATCGACAGAACATATGTCCTATCCGTTTCGATTTCCTGCCTGTTATTGAAATGGGTATGGCAATGAAGGAGGATGCCTCTACACAATACTATTCATTGGGCTGCTATCTACCTTTAGGTCATTTCGAGGTAACCGAAACGTCTTTAATTCACTTTGGACAGTTTGAGTTCGGGAATGCAGCTCGTACAAAAGATGCTCCTCTCATTCTTAATGGTGGTATTTTCGATCAATATTGTAAAGGCACCAAAGCAAAAACTACTGCTGATGACCATATTGATTATGTCATTATAGGTGGTAATGTTTACATTCCTTCATTCTCGCCTGGAGCCCATGTCAACGCTGGCGCTAAATATCCTACCCGCCATTGTGCCGTTAATGTCCTCGGAGGAAGAATCAATAACCTTTATCTGACAGGAAACTTTAATAATGCTGTTACACCAAATACAGATACCCCCCACTGTTATATTGACGGTGGTAATTATAAGCAGATAGCTGCTGCTGCTAAGGAAGGTATCAATGGTGATGTTTATTTCAGAATTAATCATTCCGTCATCAATGAGTTCTATGGTGGTAGCACACTGGCTGATAAACTTGTTACAGGCAGCATCAATGTCACTGTTGACAATAGCAAAATAACCAAATATTGTGGAGGTCCTAAGTTTGGTAATATGGCATCGGGCAAGACTGTCACCACTAATGCTACAGGCACAACCTTTGGGGTTTACTACGGTGGCGGAAATGGAGGAACGAGCTATGTGCAGTATGAATCTGCCGACAACACCGTCAATGATGTCACAGCTGGCTTTAATTGGAATACCACAGGAAAGCTAAACGATTATACTCCCAACGGCTACCGCAGTGGCGGCAAGAACTATATGGCCGATTATGAAATGGAAATTGTGAACACATCTACAGGTACAGATGCTAAGAAAGGCATATTCCGAACATATTTATATGCAGCACAGTTCTCTGCTACCAATACAGGTTCTATTACCAATAATCTTACTGACTGCAAAGTGCTCACAAGCTTTTATGGTGGCGGTAACCTGGGTGGTGTCATAGGCGATGTGACATCAACGCTTACCGACACAGAAGTTCTTGGTTCAGCCTTTGGCGCAGGCTACTCAGCCAGTGTACCAGAAGTAACCATCTATAATAAAGATAAGACCGCACCAACTCTTAATGTCTATACAGGTATTATTACTCCTACACCTGATCCGGATCCTACAAGCACTAGTAAGACCTATACTTGGTGTTATAAGAATAAAACTACCAATGAGGTTATTCCATCGGGTATTGTAATTCCTGATGATGTCAGTACAAGCAAACCTGCTTTTGAATATGGAGGAAAAAATTACTTCTATACAGAGGAGTCGCTTGAGAATCTTGGTACAGTTACAGGAAAGGCAACCCTCACCATCAATGGCACGACTACCGTTGGCAAGAGCGTATATGGCGGTGGTGAGGAATCTGGCGTTGGAGACGGAACAGAAGGCGATGGAACGGAAGTGAACATCACCAGCGGAACTATCGGTACCGAAGGTCAGGGTTGTGTTGAGTATGGTAACGTCTATGGCGGCGGTAAAGGTAAAGAGAAAGACAAAGTGGCTGGCTATGTCAAGGGAAACGCAACAGTAAATATCAGTCAGGCAGAGAATATGACTACAAGAATCTACCACAATGTATATGGTGGAGGTGCATACGGCTCTGTGGGTAATTTCACCTATGATGCAACCACGGGTATGCCTACGGCTTTGGCAACAGCAAACACAGGTGCTTGTACCATCAACATCACCGGCGGCACTTTAGGTAGCGACGGTAAGGAGAACGGTATGGTGTTCGGTTCATCACGAGGTGACGTAGCCACTCCAGAGGGCGACCCTGCTGTTGACCCCAATGACCGCATGG
>JAEEGK010002862.1_pt1 | contig 43210 bp, 35 predicted proteins | sample 8958771 | NCBI WGS metagenome assembly JAEEGK01 (sample SAMN16246547, study PRJNA631951) | gut metagenome | biome: gut microbiome; feature: rumen; material: SC-attached | host: Bos | place: Iran: Karaj | collected 2018-10
TGGACGACTTCCGCTGGCTCGATAGCGCCCACACCATCGAAAACCCGCACTACGACTCCATCAGCGGCGGAAACGACATTCCTGGTTTCCACAATTACGGATTCGCCATGAAGATCCAGGCGGAATTCGTCTACGTCAAGGGACAGTATTTCGAATTCAACGGCGATGATGACGTTTGGGTGTTTATCAACAACAAACTTGTCGTCGATATCGGGGGACAGCATAGGAAAGTCATGAAGTCCGTTAACTTGGACGATCTCGGACTTACGCCGGGAGAAACTTATCCGTTCCATATTTTCTATGCCGAGCGTAAACGCACGCAGTCGAACTTCATGATGAGGACGTCCATCGACCTGAAGGTGGAGTCTGACATGTTCCTCACGGATCTTTCGACAGATTCAACGTACATCAAAAAGGAAGTATGGCAGAACATCCGCGAAAAGACGCTTGCCTGCGACTTCTCCGCAAATTCCGAAACAAAGCGCACGGAACGCGGACCTTCGAACTTTACGTTGTTCGGGAAAAGCCTTCCGATGACAGGCGTCGCCTTGAGCAAGCTGGACTCCGTCTATTATAGCGGAATTATCGTTTCGAACGATTTCACGATGCTCTCTATCAAGACGACGGCGATCTCCCGCATGCAGGCGCTTCCGCCGGGAACCTATTATATCCGTGTTTCGCTGAAGACTAACCCGACACAGTACAAAGACGTGTATTTCACGATTCCGCCCACGGAACTTCCGAACATAGCCTTTGCCGACATTATCGATTCCAATTATTTTGTCGTAGATATCGTCAACCAGGATACGATCTACTACAACAAGTACTGGAAGCCTCTCGGAAATGATGTTAATCGTAACATTAGCAGCTTGGCAATTCCAATCAACATGAACAAGAGCGAAAAACTTTGGGCGGGCCGCATCTATCCTATCAACGTGACCTACGTCGAAGACTGGGCTGCGAGCTATAGTGGCATTGTCGCCAAGGTGACCACGACAGATCCGAAACTCATTCCATGCGATTCTCTCGGCAATCCGCTTGAGAATGGGGAAATTGTGCTCATGAACGGAAAGAACACTTTCTATGTCAAGGCGACGGGTGCCGTAACGGATGCCGCGATTGAAGTTTCAACTGCGTCTGCAAAGAACAAGAGCATCAGGTGGACTGAAATCAACATTGCAGAACCTCCTGTGCCGCAAATCGAGACCGCCTTCATTTATGACAGGAACGGCGATGGGCGCGGGGATAGCGTCTGGATCCAGTTCTCGAAACCGCTTGGTGGCAATAGCACGTTGGACTCGCTCAAGTTTACATTCGGTTCCACACACTATGAGCTTCCAAAGGTGAATTACAAGGACGGGGATCTGACCATTTCGATTGTTGCCGGCGGCGATGGATTCGGCACCGCGATTTCTACGGGTGGCTCTGCGGAACCCTACTTTGGAAAGACCAGCGTTTGGTACACCTACACGAACCCCGAGGACCATGAAAAATCCAATTTCGCCGTAGATGGCCTCTTGGGCGATGGCATTGGGCCAATCATCATGGCTGCAGAAATCGGCTACACGGATGACGGCAAGACGCAGCTTACGCTCACCTTCAGTGAAGGAATCGATGCAAAGAACGCTTCGTCCAGCTTGTTTGCTTTCCGTTGCTACGGTGGCGGCGCATTAACGACGACAATCCAGGATGCGGATTACGTATCGACCTTGCTCAGCAACCGCTGGAGGCTTATTTATTCGAAAAAATCTATCAACGACATTCTGCCCATTGTCGGGGATTCCGTACGTATCAAGCCTCCTTCCGAAGGCGGCCAAGCAGTTGACCTTGCCGGAGTCCCGGCTCACGAAAAAAATCCCTGGGTGCGCATCACGGGTGAACAGCGGATTACCGTTACAAGTCCGGCCGTCGTGACCATGGACAAGGATTCGCCCAACTTCGAAAAAACCAAGGAAATCGTCCGTAGCGATTCGGCTACAGTTCCGATTCTTGTCGAGAGCGACCAACCGCTCACCGCAAACCAGGTCGGCGAGATTTACGGTACGCAAGGCCATTATCTTGGCGACATGAATATGTCCGAACTTGTCAAGAACGAAATCAGCGAAATCGCGAAAGTTGTAAAGACGACGACTGTTCTTGAGGACAAGAAAGCCATCAATAACGGAATGCCATCGACAACCGTCACTCTTGAAGCCGTCATTGCGATGATGGACAGGAACGAAATTACGCCCAAGGAAGCCAAGGAAAGATTCGGTTTGAGCGATGTCATCGTCAATGCATTCGATAACGGTCTCTTGACAAAGAACAACTTGATCAATTACATGCATGGTTCCGAGGACGACATCAAGACCATCGCCGAATCCATGGCCGACAAGACGGAACTCAGCTACAAGACGACCTACTACACAAGCCTTGGGCATTTTGTCAATAGCGATGCGGGCATGATTGCTTGTAACGACGACATATTCAAGACGGACGGAGCCGTGAACTGTCTCGGCAATAACGGGCACCTCTACCTGGCCTGGAATATGCGCTCCAAGGAAGGGCGTCTCGCTGGTACCGGCGTCTATATCGCCCGTCTCGAAATCCGCCTCATCGTCAACGGCAAGAGAATCACCAAACGCACGCAGGACTTCCTCTGGGGATTTAGGCATGGTAACCTGGCTGTCGTCGATTTTGACATAAACAAGTAAGTCTTGATTCGAAACTTTTATGGGCGCCTCCGGGCGCCTTTTTTTATTGAAAAGTCCAAAAAACGGAACTTTTCCCCCGCCTAAGAGTTCGAACCCCTAAGTGTTGCTCTCTTCACAATTTATTTTACAATCTTGGAAAAAAAATTTGATAAAAATCACAAGATAAAATGTATTTTCAGTAAGGTTATAGACAAGTACAAAAGTGTTCAGGGAGTCGTGGATGCGGGTAAAAAAAATTGTCTCATATTTATTGTTTACACTCTTGTGTACGGTAACGCCATCTTTGGCGGCCGATTATTCCATTCTTGTAAAAAATGAATCCACCCAGTCTAGTAGAACTAGTCTTTACGTTCAGGTCCGGACGACAACTACGAATGCTCGAACCGGTCGCACTCAGACGCAGAACGGCAGGTGCACGGCGCTCAGCAGTTACGGAGATGGTTCATTTTACCTTAAGACGAACATGGAGGAAGCGAACAGCCCCACGCTCGTGTTTTACACGAACCGCAATTGCATGGGTGCTACCGTTGCAACCGTTTCGCCCCTCGAAGGTCCGGAGCCTGTAGCAAACGACATCATCATTACCATTACCGATGCTGGTGCCACAGTTGCGAACAGTCCAAATCCAATTACGCCGCCATCTACGGCTCCAGGCGGAGAAACGCGTCCAGGCGGCCCGACAGGCCCGGGCGGAGGAGCTACGACCCAAAACAAGAGAAAAGTCATACGCTTCTTTGCACCGTGGACGAACACGTCCGCCATCCTTTTTGTCGCTGGTGGCGCTTCCACAAAAATGACGACCCTCAAGAATTATTGCGGATGGTTCGAAGCAAGAATTACCCCGCCCGATGGTTCCTTGCAGGTCTATTTCAAGCAGACTATCGGATATGACTACGTGGGTGACAACTTCTATACCAAGATCAATCCGACAGTGCAAAGCATATGGCTCTCGCTGGATCAAGTTGCTGCCGAGTCCGACACAATTTGGGTCAAGGCGAACAAGGCCGGTGCACCGGCTGTTTCTGCCAAGTATCCGGGAATCTTGGGCGAATGCCCTACGAAAAAGCTCCCCGTCATGATGTTCGACTGGCTGCATGGCGAAATGGGCGATGGCGACATCAGGGTTACCGTGAACAGGCGTGATTCCACGACAACGGCTTCTTACGGAAACGGAGCAAAGGATCTCTATTACAGTAACCCGATTTACGCAGTGAGCAACGACTTCGGCTCCGGCGGGTGCGGGGGATCCAATGCAACCGATTCTCAGAGACGCGGCTACATGCGCGGTATGGTCGAACAGACTCTTGGTCCCAATGGCCTTCCGGTGCAGGCGGCGGCCTTCCCTGAAGAGTGCAAGCTAACGACCCACATCAACGGATGGTTCGTGCCTCAAGTCATAACCGAGAAAAATGGCAAGGTTTATTCAAACGCCACCTGCCGTTCTATCGAACTTAGTCTTGATACCGGTGGTCTCTGGCTCGGACAGAAGGACAACAACAGTCCCGAAGGTGGCCTTTTCCTTTTGGACGACTTCCGGTACCTCGATGAAGAAAGAACGATCGAAAACCCGTTCTTTGACAACATCGCAGCCCGAAACAAGAGACATAACTTCGGCTTTACCATGAAAATCCAGGCAACGTTCGAATACGTTCCTGGCCAGTACTTTGAATTTCTCGGCGATGACGATGTCTGGGTGTTTATCAACAACAGGCTTGTCGTCGATATCGGCGGACAACATGCGCAAGTATCGGGAGCTGTTGACCTAGACACGCTCGGACTTATCGAAGGCGCGAACTATCCGTTCCACATTTTCTATGCCGAACGCCATACATCGTCTTCGAACTTCATGATGAGAACCTCCATCGACTTGAAGACCGAAGCGAGCATGTTCTACCAGGATCTTTCGGCAAACGGTCTTCTTGATTACAAGATTTACCAGATTGTCCGTGAACAGGCTCTTGCATGCGACTTCTCTTCTAACTCGACGATCAAGGATACAGTCGAGGCTCCCTCGAACTTCATGCTGTTTGGTAGCGGTGCCTACGCCGAAGGCGTCCCTCTTGACAGCGTGGGCGTCTGGTTTGGTGGAATCACCATCAAGCCGGGCTATACCGGATTCACCATCAATACCGAAGAAATCAGACAAAAACGCACGCTCCCGCCAGGAACGTACCAGTTGCGTTTCTCGTTGCAAAAGGATGAATCCCAGAGTGACGATATCTGGTTCACCATCGACAAGTACGACTCTCCCACAATCAATTACGCCCGTGTCGATAATCGGAACAAGTGGACGCTCATAGGCAATGACGTTGACGGAACTGTCGATACGCTTGGCAAGTGGGTCAATACACGCTATACCGTAAATGTCGCCTTTGTCGAAGATTGGGCTACGTTTGACGACATGGTCTATATCACCACGAACAATACTGCGGTTATTCCTTGCGATGAAAACGGAAACCCGATTACCGCAATCACGCTCAAAGACGGCAAGGGTACGTTCTACATCAAGGCGATTGCTCCTGTTCGGGACATCAAGCTCATTGTCTCCAGTGCGGACGAATCGCAGCAGGCCATCTGGAAAAATATTACGTTCATGGAGCCGCCTGTACCGCAAGTCGTATATGCGTTCATCTTCGACAGAGACGGTGACGGACGTGGTGACAGTGTCTATGCAAAGCTTTCCAAGCCGGCAGGACGAATAAATGCAAACGTGGTCCAGATGGATTCCGTGGCACTGGAATTTGGCGAAAAGTTTGCGACCCTCAAAAAAGAAAATGTCAAGACAAACGATGCCGATAGTTCCATGATTATTACCGCAAACGGCGGCTTCGGATCCGTTCCGTTTACTGGTGGTGCCGAATCTGTCTATAGCGGAAAAATTACGCCATTCTGGACATACAAGGAGGGAGCAAGCCCAACAAGCATCAACTTGACAAGTGACCTTACTGATTCCATTGGTCCCGTCATTACGGCTGCAGACATTTCGTACAGCGACGACGGTTCGACCGTTCTCTTGCTGACGTTTAGTGAAGGCTTGGATTGCGAAAATGAAAATGATGCAAGCTTCTTCACCTATTACTTCAAAAAGACGGACGAAATCAGAAACGATATCGTGCCGGACATTCTCGTCAAGGTATCGAAATCCAAATGGAAACTGATTTTTAGAAGTTCCAGCAACGACAAGGAAAGCATCCCTGCCATGGGCGATTCCATCAAGATGGTTGAGGGCGTTCATATGGACCTTCTTCACAGGAGTACCGATCCGCGCAATCCGTTCGTCCGTATTTCAGGCGAACAGAATGTCGTCGTAACAAGTCCGCCGGTCGTGCTCATCGGCGAATCGGATTCCTCGCAGGCGATTATCAGAAGCAAGGATCCGACTGTACCAAAGGTTGTTAAGACTGACAGGCCGATGACCGCCAAGGAAGTCTCGGAAATTTATGGATCACAAGGGCATTACCTTGGAGACTTGAGTATTTCGAGCATGGTGAAAGACGAAATTACGAATTTGGAATCCGCCATTAAGAATGCCAACGCGGAGATTGTTGAAAAAGAAGGCAAGACTTTAACAGACCTCATCAAGGAAAAAGGCAAGGATGCCGTGAACAAGCAATACCATCTCGGCGACGAAATCATGAACGCCCTCGAGGGCGAAATCATCACGGTCGATGATATCAGGGAAATTGCAAACGGCAACTCCTCAACCATCACTAAAGTAACGAAGGCTCTAGCGGAAAAGACAAGACTTGAATACAAGACCATGTACTTTACGAGTCTTGGCATATTCGTGAACAGCACCACGGCTGCCCTTTCATGTTCGGACTCCCTCTATAAGGGGAACTGTCTTGACGGCAATAATGATGGCAAACTGTTCCTTGCATGGAACATGAAATCGAAAGAAGGAAGATTGGTAGGTACGGGGGTTTACATTGCAAGACTTTCGTACAAAATTAAAGTCGGAAGCAGGGTTGTCGTTAACCGCACGCAAGATTTCCTTTGGGGCGTTCGCCACGGAAAGACAAAGGGATTCGACATCGACTTGAATGACTAGAAAAACTTCATCTCTCTAAAGGCGCCTGCATAGCGGGCGCTTTTTTTTATGCGTATTTTTGAGGACAAAGCGAAAAAGTCCCGGCCAAGCCGGGACTTTTTACGTTTAAAGCGTGAATCGCTGTGGCGACAACTTATGCAAAGTTGTACAAGTCTGTGATGTCTTCGCCTGACTTGTCGTACATCCAGAATTGGTTGATGTGGGCATATTCATCTTCCACGAGGGAAATCTTGATGTTATGCTTGTATTCCAGATAGTTGAACATTCGGTTCAGGTCCTTGCAAAGAACATCGATGACCTGGGCGCTCACAACGAGGGTAACTTCACGGAGACGGCCCTTGGCGTGCGCACGGGCGAGCCAGCGGTCAATCATGCCGAGAGTCGATTCGAGTGTCGCGATGCGGCCGCTGCCGTTGCACACGGGGCAGCACTCGGTCTTCTCGGTCATCAGGTTCACGCGGACGCGCTTGCGGGTGACTTCCATGAGGCCGAACTGGCTGATCGGGGCAGGGCTAATCGGGGCCTTGTCGCGGCGTATTGCCTTGCGGAATTCCTGATAGACGGCTTCGCGGTCTTCATCGGTTTCCATGTCGATGAAGTCGATAATGATGAGACCGCCTACATCGCGGAGGCGCAACTGCTTTGCGATTTCGTGGCAAGCGTCGAGGTTCGTTTCGAGAATGATCTTGCCCTGGTCCTTGCCGTGTACCTTCGGACCCGTGTTCACGTCGATGGACACGAGAGCTTCGGTCTGTTCGATGACGAGGTTGCCACCGCGCGGAAGCGGGACCTGACGCTGCAGGGAGCGCGCATAGTCGTTTTCGATCTTGAAGTATTCGAACAAGCTTTCGCTGGAGCTCCAGAGCTTGACCTTGTCGAGCTTATCCGGAGAGAGGACCTTCAGGTATTCGCGGAGAGCGAAGTACTCGTCGCGGTTGTCGATATACACGTAGTCCGTGTTATCGCCGAAGTATTCGCGCACAGTCTGTTCGATGGAATCGGATTCTTCGTAGATGCAGGTCTCGGGCGGCATGGTTTCGAAGTTGTACTTCGTCTGTTCCCACTTGCTTTCGAGTTCGCGCATCTGCTTGTTGATTTCGAATTCGGATTCGTTGAGGCCGTTGGTGCGGACGATATAGCCCACGTCGCGACCCTTGAGACGGCGGACGACCTTCTTGAACTCGCGGCGCTTGACCGGATCGCGTTCGCGCTTGGACACGCCGACGAAATTTGTACCGGGCATGCAGACCAGGAAACGGCCAGCAAAACTCAAGTGTGTCGTCAAACGGGCACCCTTGGTACTAATCGGTTCCTTGACCACCTGCACCATGATTTCTTGGCCTTCCTGGAGAATTTCGTCAATCGAAATTTCCTTAGAGGCATCGCCTTCGTCATCATCGTCACCATATTCGCGGCGCAACAGTTCGTTGCGGTCCATGGCGTCTTCCTGATGCAAAAAGCCAGCCTTCTCAAGACCAATGTCAATGAATGCCGCCTTGAGTGCGGGGAGCACCTTCTGAACGACACCCTTATAAATATTGCCCAGAACTCGATTAGAGGAAACACCTTCAACAACCAATTCCGCAAGTTCACCATCTTCCATGATGGCGATGCGCTTTTCGTACGGTGTTTTGCTAATCAAGATTCCGCGCTTACACTTATTTGCCATTAAAACTCCTAAAGGGTAAAGCAAAACTTGATAGATATCCCCAAGACCAGCCCAAAAGTATGGGCCGCATCCGAGCTCCCGGTGTTTCTTGACGGAAAGTACCGCCTGCCTGCACCGCAAAGCCTGGGGACTTAAAATATAATAAGTAAGACGTAATAAGTTTGAAGCAAGCAGTTAAAATGTAGGGAGAAAGTCACTGGATTCTTCCCCGACGTCTACGCTTTCGTCATCCTGAAGCCTGTAGGGCTGAAGGATCCAGTGAAGTTTAGTTGGCAGAACTTAGAGCTTAGAGAAAAAAATATTGACCGATAACTAACGACTAATTAAATTAATCTGCGATGAGCAAAAAATCGTTTCCAACAGACAAAGCCTACTTGAAAACCTACGAGAAGTACATTCGCAAGATGACGCTAGATGAACTTTATGACGAGCTGGACGCCGCCGAAAAAGCAAAATCCGACGAGCACATAGACATCATCATCAAACGGATGGACAAACTCGAGCCGATTGAGCAAAAGAAAAAGGAAATCGAAAAAAATCGAAAACGTCTTAAGGACACCTTTATTTATTGGCCATTTTGCACCGTCTTTGGAGGCTTTTACATCACCTTGCAATTTTTGTACTTCTATAAATACGGTCAATTCTTACCGCGCCATAAAAGGTTACCATATGAAGCTCCAATTTCAGAGGTATTATTATACTCGCCTTACGTCAGCTTTGTCATCGGTTTTCTCTTGGCGTATTTTTGGAGTTACTTACAACAGAAGCAGAGGGCTTTAGATTTGGGGATCACCGGACTTTGTTTATCTAAAGCCACATGGGGTTTGATTGTTGGAAGTTATCCGGGATTTTTCACAACGCCTGGAGCCATCCTTTCGAGATTTATTGCAGGTATCGTCGCTACGCTTTCGCTGGTATTCATGTACAACGTATTCATGAAAAAACAGGCCGGACGTTTTTACGACAGCGCATGGCCATTGCTGTTGATAACAATTGCAATCGAACAAATCGGCTGGCTGGAACATTTGTAATCAGTTCAAATGCGTAGGCGGGGCACCGGCGCTGTTGCGAATGGCGGCCTGCTTGCGTTCAACGATGGAATCCGCAATGGCGCGGACTTTTTCTGTAAGCCAAAGCCACGACTGGCTTGCCGTTTCGTAATCGGCTTCACCGAACATCTGCACGCGATTGTCACGACGGAGCGCATCGACTTGGCGGAACGCTTTCACATCGCCCTTGGGGTAAACGGCGAACGTACTGCCGCCATTGTAATTGAGGATGCTGAACGCAGGAACATCGCTCGGACCGTCAGCAATGTAAATCATGTTTTCGAAAGGCACGCGGCGGCTCTCTCGGGCGATTGAAGAATTGACGTCAATCGTTTCGGGATACTTGTTGCTGCCCTTGTTGATTTCAAAGAGGTAGCGCGTTTTGGAAGTATTGTCGAGCGCGGATGCGATTTGCGAAATTTCGCGAGGCGCGTTTTCACAAGCGTTGAGACCATCCGCGGAGTCCAAAAATCCCGGCAAAGCAGGCGATTCGATAAATTCACAACCGTAAATGCCATCGACAAACGGTGCAATATCACTCCCGCGAATCGTCTCAGCAAAACCGGTACTCACAACATAATGTTCCAAGCGGATATCGAAAGCCTTGTATTTTTCGTTATCGTTGATAAGCGATTTCACTTCGCCAAAAAATTGCGGAAGCCCCGGATAAAATTTCAATTCCTTGCCGAACTCGCGAAGCAAAGCGTTGTTAAGTCCTTTGAAAATGCCCGCCTTCACGTAAGTCAAGATGTGGTTCAAGTAGCTCGTATCCGAATTGACGGATATTCCCTGTTTACCGTAAAACGTCTTGAGGGCATTCACCTCTTGCCAAAACTTTTTTCCATCGACATCGAAATGCCTAAAAAGCGGTTCCTGCATGTACGAACTGATGAGGGTCTTGTCGCAGTCCCACACCATGGCGATAATATTTTGTTCAAAAGGCGATTTCATTTCGTTATAAAATAATCCTCGGGGTTGACGGGAGCGCCGTTCACGCGTATTTCATAATGCAAACCAAGGCTCGACTGAAGCCCACTCTTACCAATAATTGCAATCGGATCCCCGCGACGAACTTTGTCTCCTTTATCCAAAAGCGTTTTGCCCAAATGCGCATAGAACGTTTTTACATGTTCCAAATGTTCAATCTTCATGGTGTTTCCGAAACCGCGATGTTTGCGAACTTCGACAACGGTTCCGGCGCCTGGAGCGTACACGGTATCTCCCTCGGCCGCCAAGAAATCAACACCCCTATGCGGGAGTTCCTGATCCGTAAACGCATCGAATACCATTTCAAAACGGCTCTTGATATCATGATGGTTCCTGAGCGGATGGAGCACCGGAATACGGGCAGCGAGGGCAGAATCCGCTTCCAGCTTGTTGAGCGTTTTACGAAACATCGCCTTCATTTCGTACAAATTCTTTTTCGGCGAAACATCATCATCTGACGAAGTCCCTTCCAAAGTAAAACCAAGGCCGCCGAGCTTTAAGGTGCTGTCACGGATAATACGCGTTTCCTCGATTTTCAAGATGGTCGTATCGACAACTGTACGGATTTTCTTGATTTCCTTCTTGATGACAGAGTTTTGGTGATAAACGTCTATCAAGTTGCCGTTCGACAAGTTTTCTACAATCTGCATCGGCGAGAACAAGACAAAGCCCAAAATGGCACAGATACCTATAACAAGATAAATAACGGCCTTTCGCACAGAGAACGTCACATCACGTCCTCTGGAATCCTTGTTCGGATAAATGTGCACCTCAATTTTTTTCACTGGAACCTTCAGCCTTGTTCAGTTTCTGTTCGATTTCTGCAACCTGTTTCTTGATTTCGAAGATGGCGCCCACGGTTTCAACCGTAGAAGGGTCGTCCTTGATGGACTCCAGACGGCCTTCCTGAATCGCTTCGTAAACATACTGTCCAAGCAACTGGAACTTAGCCTTGAGTTTGGACTGCACCATAGACAATTCGACACGCGACAAAACGTTGGACGCACAGTCCTTTGCCGTGTTTTTCAGCTTATTTAGAGTTTTTTCGTTCATAATATCATCCGACTAGCCTTTAAAATAGTAGATTTCTCGATATAAAACAATGGAGATTTTTCTATGAGTCGCAGCGATCGCAGAAGAGCAAAGCAAAACGCCAAAAAATTCGTCCCAAAAAAATCAAATGCGTTGGATAAACGAGTTATCGTACTCCTCGCAATCATCGTCGTTGTATTTTTCGTAGGAACAATGCTCATTCAAAGAGGTGCTTAATCCATGAAGTTCACTATTCAAAAGAATGTATTGCAGGACGCCCTGCAAGCGGCAATTAGCGCCGTTCCGAACAAATCAACCATCCAAATTTTAAACAACTTTTCGCTCCGTTTGGAAGGCAATTTCCTCGAAGTGAGCGCAACCGACTTGGACCTCGGTATCAGGGTCAAGGTGGAAGTGCAGGGCGAACGGGATGGTGCAGTCGTCGTTAACGCACGCAAGCTTTTCGACCAAGTGAAGAGCCTCGTGGATCCGAGCATCACGAACATCACTTTTGACGCACAGGACTATCTGGTCAAAATCCAGTGGAGCGAACGCGGCAAGGCAAGCATCATCGGCTTTGACGCAAATGATTTCCCGCCGTTCCCGGAAATCGAAAATGGCGAAACGCTGAATATCGCCGCAAGTGAACTCGCATTCCTCGCCGAAAAGACCTTGTTCGCAACCTCTACCGATTCCACCCGCTTGAGCTTGAACGGTGTGTTTCTTGAAGCGAAGGACGGCAAAGTTTCCATGGTCGCTACCGACGGTCACCGTCTCGGCCGCGCATCCATCGATCAAGAAGGCGCAGAACTTTCGAACGGCGTCATCATTCCGCACAAGGCTTTGCAGCAGATTTTGCACATGGCCAAGGGCGATTCCACGGTCGAAGTCCGCACCTCTGCAACGCACATCCTCTTTAACACGGGTTCCATCCAGGTGATTTCCAAGCTGTACGAAGGACCGTATCCGAGCTACCGCTCCGTGATTCCGCAGCAGTTCGAACGCACCGCCCAGGCAAATACCACGGAATTCCAGAACAAGATTCGCAGCGTGATTTCGATGGCGAACGCACGCACCCGCAAGATCCGTTTGCAGTTCGACGGCAACATCCTCGAACTCAGCGCCACGGACCCGGATGTCGGCGGCGATTCCCGCGAAGCACTCGCTATCACGCACAACGGCGAAGGCAGTTTCTGCATCGGCTTCAACGGCCAGTTCCTCGCAGAAATCCTCAGCATGTGCAAGAGCGAAGAAGTCATCATGAAGATGAACAACCCGCTTGGCGCCTGCATTATCGAGCCGGTGGGCGACAACATGAACTTCTCGTTCCTCTTGATGCCGACGCACCTGACGGACAACTAACCGAAGTTCGAAAAAATTTAAGGGCTCTCATTCGAGAGCCTTTTTTATTGAAATATATTTGGAACCGCGTCTGAAACCGCACGTTTTGAACAAAGTAACTATGTCTAGTCAAATTCGCAAAAGAGTCAATAAGAAAATCACGAAAGCGATTCACGACTTCAACTTGATTGAAGACGGGGACCGCGTGTTGATTGCCGCAAGCGGTGGCAAGGATTCTAGCGTGTTGTTGATGGAACTCGCCGCACGCCTCGGAAAATTCGGCCCGAAATGCGAGCTCGCAGCAATTCACATCCAAAGCGATTTTGCAGACAAGGCTCCCCGCGAATTTTTGCAGAAAATGGCCGAAGAATATCCGCAAGTGCCGTTTTACTTCAAGGACGTTGCCGTAGAAGGCCGCCTCAAAGAAGGCCGCAAGCTGAACTGTTACTGGTGCAGCACGCAGCGCCGCACGGAACTCATCAAGTTCGCACGCGAAAACAACTTCAACAAAATCGCGCTCGGCCACCATATGGACGACATCGTCGAAACGCTATTGATGAACATGCTGTACAAGGGAGAGTTCAGCGGGATGCCGCCGATGGTGCCCTACGAAAAATACCCGTGCAGCATCATCCGCCCGTTATGCTACTGCGAAGAAAGCGAAATCATCGCCTACGCCGAAGACGCAGACATCCGCAAGTTCACCTGCACCTGCGAATTCTCGAAAGCAAGCCATCGCAAAACTATCCGCGAAGAAATCAAGAGCCTCACCAAAGGCAGTTCCACGCTCAAGGCAAACTTATTCGAAAGCATGCGGAAAATCAGGATGGATTATTTGCTATAGGAATGCGCGCGCCCGACATTGTCATGCCCGCCTCCGAGCGGGCACCTCCTTTATGGCATTACACATCTTACGGATCGATAGTCCTCTTTCGCAAACGCATTCAAGCTCGCCGCATCGCTACTGAACGAGAGGAACAAATAGTACGCCAGCGATTCCGGAAATTCATCATCTTCCGTTGCACTCCAAACATAAGCGTAACCGCCGATACCATCGTACTTGCCATCAACACTGCGGTACCCCGCCGGCAGCGCCTTGAAGCCTAAAATATCCGAACCGTTCCCTTTCTTGAACCAACCGTCTTTAGCTTTCAAAGCCGCGCCAGCATCACCCTTAGATGACGCCATGCCATCCTTGAGCATCTCCGCAATAAGCTTCTCGAAATCCTCTTTCGTCGGCAAACGCCAACCCTCCGGGCAAACCGTTTTCGCCTCCGCCCACGTATAGAGCCGCCCCAAGCGCTTGCAGTTACGGGAATCGCCATCAGGACAAGCGCTCCCTTCCGTTGCATAATTCAGATTCTTCGCCATCCACGTCTGCTCACCGATTTTTATGACACCATAAGACTGCCCGTCACGTGAATCCGTGAAAGATTCGGAGCAAGCGGAAAGCAGAATAAAGAGAGCAAGCGCGCCAAACTTACCGAATGCGAGCAACGAAGAAAATGACGAACGCAAGAAATGAATATTCATATAAGCAAAGATATATTTTTAATATTTCAAAATCAAGATATCAACAATTGTTAACAAATTGTTAAATAATTTCCTTATCTGCAATGTCGTTTAAGCGCTGCGATGTAAGCATCGGCATAACGCGACTTCGTAACCCCTTTGCGCATTACGTAACCGACCGTCATCTTGTCGTGAACATCAAGGCGCTTCGCGATGATGTTCTTGCCGTTGAGCTTGTGACTGATGACGCCTGAGCAAATCGTGTAGCCGTCAAGACCGATGAGCAAGTTGAAAAGCGTGGCGCGGTCGCGGACTTTGATGTTTCGCGGGCAATCGAAATCGATAGCGGTAAGCGGTTCTTCGGCAAAGTAAAACGAGTTGAAATCACCCTGTTCATAAGTCAAGTACGGAAACGGCTTGAGATCTGTGAGCGTGATTTTTTCTTTTTTCGCAAGCGGATTGCGCGATGACATAAACACGTGAAGCGGGGTTGCAAAGAGTGGCTCAAATACGAGATTGTTCTTTTGGATGAGCTTGCGGATGACCTTTTCGTTTTTATCGCTGAGGTAAAGCACGCCCATTTCGCTTTTCATTTTGGCGACATCGTCAATAATTTCATTGGTTTGCGTTTCACGAAGCGTAAAGTCGTAACTCGGGCCACCGAACTTGCGAATAACATCGACAAATGCATTCACGGCAAAAGAATAATGCTGACAGCTCACGGAGAAAATGGTATTGCCGCCCTTGCCACCTTTGTAGCGGTCTTCCAGAAGCGTTGCCTGTTCCAGAACCTGTCTTGCGTACGAGAGAAATTCATCGCCCTCGTTTGTAATGGTCACGCCTTTGTTGGAGCGGTTAAAAATCGTTACGCCCATTTCTTCTTCGAGTTCGTGGATGGCCGCGGTAAGGCTCGGTTGTGAGATAAAGACCCGCTTGGACGCTTCGGTAATATTTCGCGTGTCTGCAATGGCAATGGCGTATTTAAGTTGTTGTAGAGTCATGATTTTTGTTGTCATGCCCAGCTTGACTGGGCATCTCCTTTTTTATATCATTATAAATTAATCTTATAACCAGTTATCAGATTTGTCATACTGTCACCATAGGAAAAAACTATGGTGAACACACAAAAAATAGTATTTTACCTATTTCAAAAATGAAAATATATTTGGGAACGTTCAAGAAAACAAGTAAAAAGGTAGGTAAAACACTATGGGCAATAAGAAAACATCTGTAATTGGTTTCCCGCGTATCGGTAAGAATCGTGAACTCAAGTTTGCTAGCGAAAAATTCTTCAAGGGCGAAATCTCTGAAGCTGAACTCCAGAAAGTCGCCGCAGACATTCGTCTGTACGGTTGGCAGAAGCAGAAAGCCGCAGGCATCGACTTCATTCCGTCCAACGATTTTTCGTTTTACGACAATGTTCTCGACATCGCATTTTTGTTCAACGTTGTGCCGGAACGCTACAAGAATCTGAACTTGAGCACGCTTGAAAAGTATTTCGCAGCTGCTCACGGCTATCAGGGCGATAAAGGCGACGTGAAGGCGCTCCCGATGAAAAAATGGTTCAATACGAACTATCATTACATTGTTCCGGAAATTGACGACGCTACCGAATTCAAGCTTGTCGCCGATGCCAAGCCGATTCAAGAATTTAACGAGGCCATAGCTGCCGGAGTCGAAACCGTCCCGAGTTTGATTGGCCCTTACACATTCCTCCGCCTCGCCCGCTACAACGGCAAGAAGAAGGCCAAGGATTTCGCAGCAGCAGCCGTCAATGCGTACGTAGAACTCGCCGAAAAACTCGCCGGCGCAGGAGCCAAGTGGCTTGCGCTCGCAGAACCCGCTTTGGTATTTGACGTCACCGAAGACGAAAAGCGCCTTTTCAAGTCCATTTACGAATTTTTCCTGGATCAGATTCGCGCAAAGACACCATTAAAAATTGCATTGCAGACTTACTTCGGCGACATTCGCGATGTTTATCAAGATGTAACGGCACTTGGCTTCAACGCGATTGGGCTTGACTTTGTTGAAGGTTTAAAGTCTCTTGAACTTCTCAAGACGGGATTCCCGAAAAACACGCTCCTCTTGGCAGGCATCGTGAACGGCAAGAACATCTGGCGCGCCAATTACGCACAGAAGAACAGTTTGCTTGCCGAAATTGAAAAATTCGTCGCCGCCGAAAACGTAGTCGTTAGCACATCATGCTCACTGCTGCATGTGCCCTACACCGTCGATGCCGAAACTAAGCTCCCGGCAGAAACGCTCAACCACTTTGCATTTGCCGAAGAAAAACTCACGGAGCTCGCAGAACTCGCAAGTGGCGATGAAGCAGCACTTGAAAAGAACAAGGCCTTGTTCGCGGCAACTCGCGTCAAGGAGAACAGCGCCGTGCAGGGCCAACTCTCCACCCTCACGGACGCTGATTTCGAACGCAAGCCGAACCGCCTCGAACGTCGCGAAGTGCAAAAGAACAGATTCAACTTGCCCGCTTTCCCAACAACGACAATCGGTTCTTTCCCGCAGACCGCCGAAGTCCGCGCCAATCGCGCCGCTTTCCGCAAAGGCGAAATCACACGCGAACAGTACGTAGAATTCAACCGCAAGAAGATTGCCGAATGCATCAAGCTGCAAGAAGAAATCGGCCTCGACGTGATTGTCCACGGTGAATTTGAACGAAACGACATGGTGGAATATTTCGGTTCCAAGATTGACGGCTTTGTGTTCACGCAAAATGCCTGGGTGCAAAGCTACGGCACCCGTTGCGTGAAGCCGCCTATCGTCTGGGGCGACGTGAGCCGTAGCGCTCCGATTACTGTCGAATGGTCCGTTTTCGCACAAAGTTGCACGGACAAACCCGTGAAGGGAATGCTCACCGGTCCGGTCACCATTCTCAATTGGTCTTTCCCGCGCGAAGATGTTTCTCTCAAGACGCAGGCTCAGCAGATTGGCCTTGCCATCCGCGATGAAGTCCTGGATCTCGAAAAGAACGGCATCAAAATCATCCAGATTGACGAAGCCGCCCTCCGCGAAAAGTTGCCGCTCCGCAAGAGCGACTGGCACAAAGAATACCTCGACTGGGCCATTCCGGCGTTCCGTCTCGTGCACGCCAAGGTCAAGCCCGAAACGCAGATCCACACGCACATGTGCTATAGCGAATTCAACGACATTGTCCGCGATATCGACAACATGGACGCAGACGTGATTACGTTCGAAGCTAGCCGTTCCGACCTCAAGTTGCTCGACGCACTCAACGAGGCGCATTTCGAGACACAGGTAGGCCCGGGTGTTTACGACATCCACTCACCGCGCGTGCCTTCGGAAAAGGAAATCGTCGATGCACTCCACAAGATTATCGCAAAAGTTCCGCGACAGAACGTGTGGGTGAACCCGGATTGCGGTCTCAAGACCCGTGGCGAAACTGAAACGACAGCAAGCCTCAAGAACCTCGTCGCCGCCGCCAAGAAACTGCGCAAGGAGAAGTAAAAGGGAACCGCCGCAAAAAATTACACCTCTTAACTAAATCCCCGTGCGAGTACCACGGGGATTTTCCTATTGACAAAAACTATAACAAAGCATAAAAAAGTAGTATAAACCTATACCTTGTGAATACCCTACCACATTTCTATCTTTGTGCCGCATTTGAAATGGCTCCTCAAGGAGGCAAAAATGGAAAAACGCACAGGACTTTTTTCTAATGGAATTATCTGGTTCGGAGTCGCCATCTCCGTCTCCGAAATCGAAGCCGGCATTGAAATCGGCGCCGCATCCGCAGCGAACGCATTGTGGCTCCCGCTCGTTCTCGGGCATGTCTTGGGCGGCATTATGCTCTTTTTCGTGGGCCTTATCGGTGCACGCGTTCGCTTGAACGCCATGGAAACGACCACATCGACATTCGGCAAGTACGGTTCCAAGTTTTTTGCCGCACTGAACACGTTCCAGCTGCTCGCCTGGGTCGCCGTCTTGAACGCACAAGGCGCATCGGCTTTGGCAGGGCTCAACTTGCCAATTTCATTTGCACTGACTTGCGTGATTCTCGCAGTGCTCATCGCCATATGGGTTTACGTCGGGCTCCGTCGCTCCGCCAACGTGACAACAGTCGTGATGGCAGCTCTCACCATATTGCTCGCCATTTTATCTGTTAAGTTGTTTGGACTCGGCGACGCACTCGCTTCATCTCCTGCATCAAGCAAAATCGCAAGCACAGTCGCAGGCGCCGCTGCAACGCTTGGCTTCTGGAACATTTTTGAAATTTCAATCGCTATGCCAATTTCTTGGTTGCCCGTAATTTCGGACTACACCAAGGACGTCGAAAAGCCAGTGAAAGCAACAGCCATTTCTGCGGTAGCCTACACGGTGGCAAGCCTCTGGATGTACATCATCGGCATCGAAATTGCAGGCCTCGGCGCAAACAACAACATTGCCCAAGCAATCCTTCTTGCAGGTCTAGGCATCCCAGGAATCATCATCGTCGTCCTTTCCACCGTCACGACAAACTTCCTTGCCGCCAATTCCGCCGGCGAATCCGCCAAGGCCATTTACAACAAACTCAATCCTAAAATTGCAGGCGTCGTCGTAAGCATCTTGAGCGCAGCGCTCGCGATTTCAGGAATCATGGAACACTACATCAGTTTCCTCTACCTCATCGCCTCGGTCTTTGCGCCCATGGCAGCGGTACTTCTCGTTTCGTTCTACTTAGTGAAAAATCGCAGCGAAACACTCGGCTTCTGGCTCTGGAATATTTTCGCATGGCTCGGCGGCTTTGTCGTCTATCAAATTGCAGAACACGTCAGTTCTGTTTTCCTCGGCCCGACACTCCTTGCCGTGATTGTATCGGCAGCACTCGCCTACGGACGAATCTTGATAAAGAAATAATTTTTTATATTGATACCCAAACTGAGTAGTTCGTCATGTTTCAAAAGAAGATTGCGTTAATCAACGATGTTACAGGATTCGGCCGATGCTCCATCGCCGTCATGGCTCCGATTGTATCGGCGATGAAGATTCAGGCGGTGACGGTGCCCACTGCGATTCTTTCGGCGCACACGCAGTTCCCCGAATATTACTTTGACGACTATACATCAAAAATGCACGATTACATTCAAACCTACAAAGATTTGAATTTGCATTTCGATGCAATCGCAAGTGGATTTTTAGGCTCCGAAGAACAAGTCGATATCGTCATTGACTTTTTCAAGACATTCAAAAAAGAGGGTGTTTTCACGTTGGTGGACCCAGTGATGGGTGATTACGGAAAACTCTACGAAACTTATACGCCATCTTTGTGCGAAAAGATGAAAGCGCTTGTCCACTATGCCGACATTTTGACGCCGAACTTGACAGAGCTTTGCACATTGACCGACATAAAATACCGCCCTGAAGGATTCAATGACGCCGAACTCGCCGAAATGTGCCGCATGCTCACGGAACAAGGCCCGGAACACATCGTTGTAACAGGCATTCCGTACAACAGCAAGCAAATCATGAACTTTGTCTATAGCAAAGGTGAAGAACCGCGAATCGTGATGGTCGATCGCATCGGCGGTGACCGTAGCGGAACCGGAGACGTCATCAGTTCCATCATTGCGGGCATGTACCTGAACGGCCACGATTTTTACGAGTCCGTCAAAAAGGCCGCCGATTTCGTTTCCAAGTGCCTACGCTACTGCGAAGACAACAACGTGCCTACACATTGGGGACTCTGTTTCGAGATGTACCTTCGCGACTTGATGGAGGATTAGATGGTTATATACACAGTAACAGGAAACGTCGGCCAAGCAGGCTACCTCGACATCGCAAATAGCGGTGATATCACCGGCAAGAACATCTACGTGAACATGACAAACCGCTGCCCGTGCAGCTGCGTTTTTTGCCTACGCCAAACAAAGAAAATGATGGAAGGCAACTCGCTATGGCTAAAAGGTGGCGAACCCAGCGTTGATGCCATTATGAAAATATTCGAGCCGTACGACCTTTCCGTCATCAACGAGCTCATCTTTTGCGGCTACGGCGAACCGCTCGAACGCCTTCACGATGTATGCAAATTAATTGATTTGTTGAAAAACAAATACCCCAATTTGAAAATCCGCGTCAACACGAACGGACTTGCCAACCTAATTTACGGAAGAGACATCACGCCAAAACTCGAAGGTCGCTTCGACACCGTTTCCATTTCGCTGAACGCCCCCGACGCCGAAGAATTTTTGGCTCTCACACGCTCAAGATTCGGAATCCAGTCCTTTGACGCACTGAAAGAATTCGCAGTGCTTGCGAAAGAACACGTCCCGAACGTAGTGATGACCGTCGTCGAAAAGGTGATGCCTGAAGAAAAAATTGAACGCTGCCGCAAGATTTGCGAAGAGCTCGGCGTCACGCTGAGAGTCAGACCGTTCGAAAACTAATCCTCCCCTTGTTTTTCATTTTACGCTTTTATATATTTAAAAACGGATCCGTAGAGGATGCCATCCGGCTTAGCCGTGCGTTAATAAATCAGTTACTTTTATTCTAACAACTAACAAATAGGATGCTCATGGCAAGACCCATTAGAGAAACGCCTATTTTGTTCGGCGAGGATGCTCGCCGGTTTATCGCCCGTATGCAGGAGAGGCACCCCGAAACTCCAGAAGCTCGCGCCCAACGCTTACGGGATTATAAATTTGTCCAAAAAGCATTTGAAAGAGGCATGGCTAAAAAACGTGCCCGCGAAGCCGCTAATGGAGGGATAGATCCATGGTTCGACAACGTGTAAACAAGTCAAGCCTTGATTTTATCAGGCTACAGTCATCTAACAAATTTAAGTCTTTTGATTGCGGTGATGCCGATTTAAACGATTTCATTTTAAATCGTGCAACTCTTTTCGACAAACACATGTTAGCCGTTAGTTACGCCTGCATAGATATCAACGACACAAGCAGACCCTTAGCCTACTTCAGCCTCGCCAACGACAAAATTGCCACAAGCGATTTTGCGAGCATGACGGAATTCAACAGATTCCGTCGCAAACAAGGGTTCCCGAACGAGAAAAGACTGAGAAGTTACCCTGCCGTAAAACTCTGTCGTTTAGCAGTTGACATTTGTGCCAAAAATCAGAAACTTGGTACACGAGTTCTGAACTACATTAAATCCATGTTCGTCATTCACAATAAAACAGGTTGCCGCTTTATAACAGTAGATGCCTACTTGGCTGCAGTTCCGTTTTACGAAAAGAACGGATTCCGCATGATGAACCTAGAAGACGACGATCCACATACGCGCTTGATGTACTTCGACTTGATGGATTTAGTGGCATAACAAAAACAATTAATCACCCTTTCATTTTCTGCAAGCACGAGTTCACCCACGCAGGCTTGATAAAGAATACCGCAACGCCAATCACAGTTGACGTATGGAAAAGGGTATAGGAAACAAGTGAAGCAATAATATAGAAGTCTAATTCAGGGATGCGGATAAAATTAAGCCAATTCAATAACATTTGAACAAACATCATCAAAGAGCACACTATCAGAACCGTAGGATTCTTTTTGGCAAGCGCAAATACACCGACCGCTAAATTAACAACACCGAAGAAAGCAAGTTGCAAAAGGGGAGGTTGCGTACAAATAAAATGTACCAAGCTGTTCAATCCGCTTACGATAAAACAGATGGCACAAAGCCGGAAGAGACCCAAATTAAAATCTTCATTCACAACAACAATCTCGTTTTCTTCGACACGCTTTTGGGATGCAACAAAGAACGCGGCCACAGCAACGACAATGTTCACGTTAAAAATCAAGTTAATGATGTTCTGGGCAATATCAACTTGCCTTATTTCATCTCCCATTAAAGCATGGATGGGATTAATGATGAACGCGCTCGTGATAACCCAAACAAGAAACAGCACTGCCAATATTTTTAGAACCATCACATTTTTTTTGACAAGCGCAAATATTCCCAGTGCAAGTAAAACGACAATAGCCAAAACACCGAACAGCACAACCAAACCAACTCCCGAGATCATCAACAGTCCGACCGTTCCAAGCAAATCTTCAAACGATGAATTCGTAAGCGCGCTCCATAACGAGCTGAAAAATCCTCCGCGCGCGGCCACAATGGACATGTTGACGACAATGTTCAACAAGTTCGCAATGAACACAATAGCGCAAACCCTGAGTAAAGCCAGGTTTCCGTTGAATTGAATTTTTTCTCCTTCGCTCATTTAACCCCTCTATTATCGAATTAAATATTTTTCCAGTTCCGGGAATGTGTCGGATGAAAAGAACACCATTCGACCCTTAGCCCTCAGACAGCCAGTCCATCCCTTTTTAGAACCATTCATTTCTGTAAACTTAAACTGTTCCTGTTTTATCGTAATGCTGTTGCCAAGCATAAATGTAATCCGCACAAGTTCATTTTCAAGGAATTCAACTTTTTGCGGAGCCATCTGAAGGGCCACAAAACAAAAATAAATAACTATCAAGTAAAACAAGACTCCTATAAAACCGAAAGATTCATACGAACCAGATCTTACCAAAGTGACAATACTATGAACAAATATAAATAAGGCAAGAATAAACGCAGCCACACCTTTATAAGTCATGCTTTTGCTTTTCGCTTCATACACTTTATTTTCTTCCATTCAATTACCTCGTTCTAAAAAATACAAAAAACGGCCCGGATTTTATTCCGAACCGTTTTTGAAATGTTGCTGGATCCCCTCCCTCGCGTTGCTCGGTCGAGGATGACATCGCGTAAGGAGGTGCCCGCTCAGTGGCGGGCATGACAATCGCGAGTTATTTCACGAAGGCGGCGTAGATGGCCTTGATGGCCTTCTCAGCATCGGATTCGTCAACACCGGTGATGATGTTGATCTGGGAAGAACCCTGGTCGATGATGCGAACGTTTACCTTGTTCTCAGCGAGCGCCGTAAAGAGCTTCGCGGCAACACCGATCTTGTTCGTCATGCCGTGACCCACGGTAGCGATAAGAGCGATGCCCGGGAAAATCTTGATGCGGTCAGGGCGCATCTGCTGCGTGATGTCTTCGAGGACAACATCCTGCACGGCGTCGAGAGCCCTGGAATCCACGACGATGCTCATGGAGTCGATTGCGCTCGGGCAGAGTTCATAGGAGAGTCCTTCACTTTCAAGCACAGCCAAGACGCGGCGGCCAAAGCCAACTTCCTTGTTCATCATGGACTTTTCGATGTAAATCATCGAGAAGCCCTTGCGGCCTGCAACGCCCGTAATCGGGAGCTTGGTTTCTTCGGGAGTGGGGCCGATGATGGTGCCCGGATCTTGCGGACGGTTCGTGTTGCGGATGTTGATAGGAATCTTCTTCGCACGGCACGGAGCGATGGATTCGTCGTGGAGCACGCTTGCGCCGGAGTAAGCGAGTTCGCGGATTTCGCGGTAGCTCACGTATTCAATCGGCAGCGGGCTTTCGACGATGCGCGGGTCAGCCATGAGCATGCCCGAAACATCCGTCCAGTTTTCGTACTTGGCAGCGTCAATGCCGTTTGCAAGGATAGCGCCAGTAATGTCGGAACCGCCACGGCTGAAAGTCTTGACTTCGCCACGGAGGTTACTGCCATAGAAGCCTGGCAATACATACAACTGATTTTCGTCGCCGAGGGTCTTTGCGATATCTTCGTAAGTCTTCGGAGCGATGCGGTACTTGTCATCGAAAGTGATGAGCGGGTAGCTATCGACGAAGTTTGCACCGAGATACTTGGCCATGAGGCGGGCGCAGAGAAATTCGCCACGGCTTACGAGGAAGTCCGTGCTCACGGATTCCGGATGGTTCTTGAGCTTTTCTTCAAGACTGTCGAGGTCTTCGGTGAGCTTGTCTTCAAGACCCAAATCCTTGCAGATTTCGTCGTAACGGGCGCGGATGAGATTCCACGGCGTAGAGAAATCGAGGCCCTTGGAGGCGAGATCATAGGTGCTATAGAGGAGGTCGGTCAGTTTGGTTTCTTTCGGGTTACGCTTGCCCGGAGCAGAAACGACGATGACTTTGCGGTTCTTGTCGCTTTCGACAATGGCCTTGATTTTCTTGAACTGACCTGCATCGGCGACAGAGCTGCCACCGAACTTACATACGATTCTTTGACTCATTTTTTCCTTTCGGGCCACCAAACCTCTCAGCTTCGAGCGCAGTCGCTTTCCTCACGACCGTCGTGCCCAAGCCTACCCATCTGGCCAGCCACTTTTGGTTTTCGGCGCCCTCTAAAAATTCATTTTCAAAAATTTGGCTGCGACACATCGTGCAGCTTCGTCACTCAAAGTGGTAAAGACTTCCAGTATTCACCACTTTTCGTTCCTGCCTGCACTCGGTCTCGCTCAAATTTTTTCATCAAAGCAATTTTTAGCGGTCGCCTTATGTTGGTCTATGTCTGCGACGGCACTTTACCGCCGCGCGGGCGACAAGATAGAAATTTAGTGAGGGTGCGGCAATGGTACTTGCACAAATCATTAACAAAAATTTACCGGACAATCGGGCAAAAAAAGCGTGTTTATATAGTAGAACCACCTCGAATAAATCCTTGAAGGATTATGAAAAAACACGAAAAATTGATGTTCATCGCCGCAAAATCCAACATTCCCGTGCTGTTGCAGGGGGAATCGGGGGTCGGCAAAGAAATCGCCGCCAGATTTATACACAAGCACAGCCCTCGATGCGAGGGGCCGTTCATTGCGCTCAACTGCGGAGCCATCGCAAGGAATCTCGCCGAGAGCCTTCTGGAAGGTGCCAAGAAGGGTTCTTACACCGGAGCCTCCAACGACCACCAAGGCATCGTGCAGGCGGCAAATGGCGGCACGCTCTTTTTGGACGAAATCGGCGAAATGCCGTTCGACATGCAAAGTAAGCTGTTGCGCATTCTGCAAGAACATTCCGTGCTCCCGCTCGGGGCCACGCAAAACGAGCCAGTAGATTTCAGGCTTGTCTGCGCCACGAATCGCGATTTGCAGAACGAAATCCACGACGGGAATTTCCGCAAGGACCTTTTCTTCAGGCTGAACGCCTTCCCCATCGTGATTCCACCGCTCAGGGACAGGGACGATTTCGCCGAGATTGCAACAGCCGTGTGGAACGACGTCACTGCAAGGACTTTCGCAGAACAATTCGCGCTACGCAACAGGGAAATCAAGGAGCTTTCCAAATACAAATGGCCGGGCAACATCCGCCAACTGAAAAACGTACTCCAGCGTTACGCGCTATTGATGCAGCACGATATTTCGCTCGAAGAAATTCTCTCCGAAGAATTTTCGGAAAAGTCGGTAAACGAAATAAACGAATACAACATGTACAGTGCCAACCGTGCTTCGGCACCAAGCTGGTCATTTATTCAAAAAGCACTCAACGACAATGGCGGAAACAAGAGCCGCGCCGCCAAAGCCTTGAGAATCAGCCGCGGTTGCCTGTGCTACCAAATAAAAAAACACGAATTCCAACAATGGAACTCGTGCAAAAACTTGGCGGAATGCGCGTCAGCCTAGAACTTCACACCAACTGCAATATAGTGGTTGCCGCCTTCAAACGCCGGGCGCGGGCTGTAAGCGTAATCGAACACGACCATGCCAAACGTCACGCCGAGACCGCCGCTAATAGCATTTTCAGTATCCGGGCGAATCGCATAACCCATGCGGAACGAAAGCATGTCAAAATAGACAACCTCACCGCCGAACAAAAGCTGCGCCTTCGTATCGGCACGGCGGTACGCATCTACAGACAAATGAATCATCCAACGGTCAAGAATCGGAATGAACCCGGTCACACCAGCCTGGAGCGCAAGCGGAGCCGCTTCCTTCTCATCTTCGTACTTGCTTGCGAAACCGAGATTCGTAAAGTTCGCACCAAACGCGAGGTACTGATTCACGCGGAAAGAACCACCCGCATCGAACGTAAACAGGAAACCCGTTTCGTCATCGATGGTCTGCGTTGCAAAACGCATCGAAGCCGCCCAGTTGAAAATCTTCGAACGGCTACCGAAACCAGCCAAAAGCGACCAGGCATAAGAACCGTATTCCGAAGTCTTGAGACCGTTCTCGTCTCGACCTTCGATGTCATCATAACCCAAGAAATCGACCGCGAACGCAAGAGTAAACTTATCCGCAAGAGGCAGTCCGTAATATGCCGAAACAAAGTTGTCGGCACCGCCTTCGCCAAAAATAACCTGACTCAAGCCAAATTCGGCATCTTTTGCGACGCTCATCGCAAGCGGATTACGTGAAACTTCGGAGACTCGCCCCGGATCAGCGACGCTGGCACCCGAAAGAGCCGCAGCACGCGGTGCAACAGGCATCGACAAAAACTTCATCGTCACACCGCCCGGATCCAAATGCCAATACTCCCCGGCAAACGCAAAGGGACCAACAGCAAGTGCGAGCGCAATAAACTTTTTAAACATACGAGGTATAAGATACTAAAAATAGAACTTAGAACTTAGTGCTTATAACTAAGACAATGGCAAAAACAGCATCGGAAAATGCTTCCACCCATCTTTCAGCACCACCTAAATTTGCAGTTTATAAAATTATTGACTATAGGAAATCAAAGTATGCAAACTAGATAAAAGACTATTTAACAACCAAAAAAATACGCCAATCCCTTTAAGGTTGACTGACAATCAGTTCACATAATTTGAACAAACCGAAAGCAAGCATTCTTTAGGCGCTCGATAATATAAAGCTTTCTAAACGCAGCACAAACCACTCCATAAAAGGGGTGGTTTGTGATTTGCAGCAAGCAATGCTAGAAAACTAGTCCACTCGACCCAAGGAAAGTAAGTGAATAGAATTGAGATTAGCACCATTGCTGCTAGGTACAAATTCATAAATCACGCTTACCATAGCCTTGTCAATTTTCGCGGAAAGGAGCTGGGAAGCAATAACCGCAGTCCCCATAGCGTTGGTCTTGTCAAAATCCGGATGCACGGTTATACGCAAATCATTATTCGGATTTGCTGGATCAATTGCATCCGGATCATCCGCCTTTGGATAATAGGTCGTCAGCTGGGTCGTATGCAACGTCGTACAATTGGCATCCGCGCCAAGCCAAAAAATAATAGTTCCCGAACTTTCACTAGACAGCCTGCACACGTAGCCATACTGTTGGCATGCGCCTGTCGGCTCATATATACCGGGAGCCAAGGTCACCCCGGGGTTGTTGCACCTGTCCGCATCATCGTAGGTAACAGGCGTGCCTGATTGCGCCATTGCAAAGCCAACAGCGAGCGAGAGCAATAGAAAGATTTTTTTCATAGTGTTCCTTTTTTTGATGTTTTAAAAGCCATTCTGTTTTTATTTCACCGGCGCGTGAAGCATTGGAATTATCACGGCATGGGGCAGATGCTCAATCTTGCTGATCTCGTACCCCCATCCCTGCTGGTTGTCATCGTTACTTTCGAGGACGACCTTGAGCATCCTTGTCCTTACAGTCACCTTCTTTCCGGAAAGCTGCGCCCCCGTGTAGGCCCCGATCAGTCGGTCCTTACCGTCATAGAGGAAAATCAAGTCGTTCGAGACATCCGTCCTGGAATCAAACGTAACGTAATTTTCCAGGTTGTCGCCAAGGTCATACGAGCAAGAGCTGGCACTGTTGCGTAAATAAGGGTGGATATCCATGCACGCTTCTTCCAGCTTGAAGTCGCTGACGATTGAAGCCACCTGCGCAAAGCCGTCCTCGCTGTTGCCGGTCGTAACCCTGTACCCCTCGACCACGACCTGCCACACGCCGGCCTCGATATAAGAGCCTTCAGTCGCCCCCTCGACATCGACAACCTCCACGTTGTTAAGGTGGTCGAAGCAGGAACGGAAGTCGCTGGACTTGCAGGTCTTGTACGCGCCCTTTCTGGCATCATCGAGCGTAATCTTTTCCAGGCCGGAAGCCCTGGTCAGCAAGCCGTTGATACCGGTAAGACGACCATCCTCATCCAAGGCGTCCGTAGGGAGCGGATCCAGCTTCCACGGGTAGTGGCGCACGCCGGACGGGGATACAAGGTACATGTCCAGGTCGTTGACCAGTTTCGAATCAGTAAAGTGCTCCACAGCGACGTCCTCGATAGAAGGGACTGCGTCGTCCCAAGCGAGAGTCACCCTGGCCTTCTTCGTCCCTGACGGAACGTTGAAAGTCCATCTTTTCTTAGAACCATTGTAGACGCCAAATTCACGGAACCGGTCAAACTTGCGGGTAGCCGCATCATAATTTTCGATAATGCCCAATGCGCCTGCGGCATCGACACGCCCCCAACCGGTCACGAAATCGGGGCCCACTCCGTAAGGAGCAAACAATGGCTCTGTAGCAGTTAAATATTCCGTTACAAAAATATCAAAATTTTCATAAAGAACATCATGGACTCCAACCATGTCAACGGCGGAATGGATCAGCATCGCCTTGGTAGTCGAGTTCCTCATTGAAAACAAATCTAAGGGCAATCCTGTTTTCTCTTTAAATTTCTGGTACATCAAGGCGACTACTCCCGTAACAACTGGAGAGGCGGCCGATGTTCCAGAGAAATAGTCATAGTCATAATCTTCAATCGTACCTTTACCAACAGTCGTAGCAGCAACAATGCTTGCCCTATCACCATTCGCCATCAAGTCCGGCTTTATGCGGCCATCCCATGTCGGTCCTAGGCTCGAAAAATCTGCAACACGATTCGTCAGTGCATTAATAGCGCCAACAGTGATGGTATTTTTGAATGGATTCAATATGGAATGGTATCCAATCATTGGCCCATGTTGATCAGTATCTCCATTATTTGCAGCTCCAACAACCGTAGTCTTTGTCAGATAGTCTCCGGCCTCAGTAAAGGACTTCCAGTTCTTAAAAATATTTTCGTCAACAGCCCTCACGTTTTTCCCATAGTAAAAAGTCGATCTGTATTCACTTCCATATTTTGATGGATCAAAACAGCAAGTCAAATCATCCTCAGCCCATACATACGAATGATTTGTCACATGCCCATACATATGGCTATATTCGCATCCCCATGAATAGAACTTAACTTTAGGAGCGATACCCCTAAATACAGAATTCGGGGAGCCGTTCCCATTTCCGCCAATAGTCCCTGCCACTCTTGTTCCGTGATCGTTACGATCACGGGTAGTAGCTTCATAATCATAGGTACTATTCTCTTCATTATACCAAGGAGACACCCTGCGAACATACTCTCCTTTTTCTGTATCGTATTCCAGGAAAGCTGGATTTTCAAAATCAATCCCGGTATCATAGACACCTACAATCACCCCTTCCCCAGTATATTTCTCGCCACTCAGCCATGATGTAGTCTTCAAGTCTTGAGTCAACGCAGTCTGCCAACCTGGAGTGTTCTGCAAATCAAACAAGTTCATCGCTTTATATGCGTTTTCATTATTATTCTTTATACTCGCAATCGAGCCTTCAGGAGAATAATATGTACCGCATTCTCCATAAATCGGCTCTCCTTTCTTTTCCGTCTTCAAATTCCTGACATTGCGGTTGCCTGACAGGCACGACACATTATCCCTCGGCACGGTCGCAAGCACAACATTACGGTCAATCAGCGCGTCAGAAGCCCCACACGACTTTACAATATTCTTGCACCCGAACATGGTCACGTCGGGCCAACAGGCCACTTCCACCTTGTAGGAGAGTTTTTCCTCCACTGTTTCCTGGCATGAGCCATCGGCCCCGCAGACAAGCTTCTTCTCGTAAAGATCGTCCGGGCTAAGGGCCAGGGTGAGAGAGGTAGTGTCATCGGCGGCAAAGGCGTTGTAGAAGCCGGACAGGCGCTGCTGAAGGGATTTTACATTAACCGGAGAAGAAGTCCTGCCCAGCAGGAGGTTCTTGCCCTGGTAGCGGGACACCTCAAAAATTCTCACGCCGTCAGCCTCAAGCGAGTCCTTCTCGGACATGGAAAGGACGGAGTCCTTCAAAATCCAGAAACGGCCAGCGGGAACGGCGGAACTGTCGTTGCCATCGAATTCCCCCACCATCTTCCTATTGCCACGGCTGGTCCATACCATGTCTTCGGTCCGGTTTACCCCATTGACAGGGTCGTAGCCCCAAAGGCTGTTGTAGGATCCGTCATAGACGGACATGTAGATGTTCTTTTCCTTAACCGAAGGATTTTTCTGGTACGAAAAATCCCTGCTGCAGTCCCAGGCAGCCCAGTCCTTCCGGTACAGGCGGAAATTCACTTCCAGTTTCTTTCCCGGCCTTAACGTGCCGGACGTCTTCAAGTCGACAACGGTATATTTCCCCGCAGTCTTTATTTCCGGAGTCGCATGGAAGGGATGGGTGGAATAGTCCACCATCGCGGACAACACCGAGTCCGTGCCGTAGACGCCCGCATTCTGCCCGCTGCACCGAACGTCGTTCGCGTGATTTTCGCAATACAGGACGTTCGTGTTCTCGGCGAAGTAGCGTATAACGGGATTCGTTATGGGCGATGTCCCCGTATTTTTGAGGGAAACTCTGTACTCGACCCAGTTCCACTCGGTCCTATGGCGTTCGCTACGGAAATCCACAGTCAACGCGTTCTGCGCCATCAACAGAATTGGCAGCGCCATGACAATAAATATTATTTTATAATAGACGGATTGTAAAGTTGTTCTTGAAATCATAGATAAAAAAAATAATTATACATCCAAATTATTTCAAGCAAGTGAAACTTATTTAATTCTTATTTCACAACATTTGTTACAATTTAGAGAACACAAGTGTCATTTTATCTTTTTCTTCCTTACAGCATCAAATAAAGATTGCAAAACACCGTAAGAAAGGTGTTCTATTTTCTTGACAGCATACCCCCATCCTTGACCAACTACATTGTCACTTTCAAGAATCACATTCAACTTTCTAGTTCTGACAGTTATTTTTTTGCCAGCCAATGAATTGCCACTGTACGCTCCGATAAATCTACCATTTCCGTCATACAAGAACAACATATCGCCATTTCCGAGAGACGTTCTCTCGTCAAACGTCACATAATGCTCTAAATAATCACCAAGGTCATAACTACAAGACGAACGGATATTCACGGTAGCGTAAGGATTATCCTCAGCACATTCGCTTAACAACTTATAATCGCTTACAATGGATACTTTCTGCGATTTAGCATCCGAATCATCACCCTGTTCAACTTTAAAACCTTTAACCACAACTTGCCATAATCCAAGCTCTGGATTATTCACATCGACAACTTCAACATTATTTAAACGGTCAAAACAACCTTCCGAATAAGTTGATTGTGGAGAACAAGTCTTATCTCCAGTGGGCTCTATTTTCCACGGATAGTAATAAACACCTGTAGGCGAAATCAAAACCAAATCAATATCATTAACGAGTTTAGAATCATATTTATCCTCCTCGTTCGAATCGCCGGGTTTATCATCCCATGCAATAGCAACTCTTAAAGGATTCGTTCTTGACGTAACCTGAATACTCCACTTTATTGGTGAATTATCAGATACATCAAACTCCCTGAACTTATCAAACTCCTTTCTAGAATCATTATAGCCTTCAATAAGAGCTAAAGCCCCTTGAGCATCTACATAACCCCAGCCTGCAGTAAAAGAGGGCTTATTATCGTTATAAAAATGTGCAGAATGAATTAGCAGAGCCTTTACCGTAGAATTCCTCATAGAATAATCATCCAAAGACTCGTTCGTCATTTTTTTAAACTTCTGATACATCAATGCTGCAATTCCAGAAACAAAAGGCGTAGCCTGTGAAGTACCCGATTTGGGACCATACCACATATCTTCAAAGCCATTGCTTTCTCGAGGGATTGTAGATACAATACCACTTACCCTGCGCATATATGGTTCACCTTTTTCATTTAGTGAACGCCAACTATATTCCCGTCCACTACCCGGAGCAATGACATCCGGTTTCAAACGTCCATCAACGGTCGGCCCTTTGTTTGAAAAATAAGAAATAATTCCATCGGTTTCATTATAACTGCCGACTAATATCGGATTTTTTGTTTGATTGGTTAAATAATCTTTATCATTTCCTGAAGACGCGACAAAAGCTTTTGATAAATGGTCCCCTCCATCCGAAGTTAATTTCCAATCATTAAAAATGCTGTTATCAACCATTTTTGAATTTATTCCATAATAGTAATGAGAAATGTCGGAAGCGGAGAAATTTTCAGGAAACTGATGAGAATGGTTCACCACATGTCCCTTTTGTGGATCCAAAGGAAGGACTCTACCATAACTGTAAAATTTCACTTTTGGAGCCACCCCTCTAAATTTGTAATCATCAGAATCTCCAAATGTATTGGACAAAGCTCCATTTCCACCAATTATACCGGCAACATGTGTTCCATGACCAGCACTAGGCTTGACACCATCGGTCGTTATTCCATCAGCTCTACGAGGCAATCCGTTCTCACGGAACGCCGGGTGCGAAAAATCAATTGGATCATCATATACACCTATAAAGATACCTTCTCCAGTGTAATCAAACCCCTGCATCCAATGGTCACTTGCACGCGATGCTGAATTATTAAATTCAGTTATCCACGCATTATCATTATCTTGCAGCACCTTAACATTTATGGATTCATGGCCCTCGTAATTATCATTTTCTGGAACTATTTGCGTTCCTATGTGATAAACATTTTTATTATTTTGCACACATTTCATTGATAATTTACTTGCACTTGCTAAAACGACATTTTGTTCTACAGAAACACTATCCGCTCCGCAATTTTCTACAATTGCCTTGCAAGCTTTAGCATGAATATCCGGCCAACATTGAACATAAATATTGAATTTTGTTCTTTCGAAAACTTCCTTATGACATTGATTATTTTCGCAAATTTCAACTTCTTCATAGAGGTCGCTTGAATTCATCTTCAATTTCAACGGAGTTGTATCATTTGCTGCAAAGACATTGAAAATTCCATTAAATGTTGAATCTAAATCTTTTTTTCGTAGAGTTTGTTTACCACGGAATAGGTATAGACTTTTATTCTGATATCTCGTCCCATCTAAAAGCAGAAGTTTTGTTGTATCAATAGCATTACGATCTTTTAACGAGAAAGGCTTGTTCCTCAACATCCAAAAACGGCCTGCCGGTATTGTATCGCTGCTATTCCCATCATATTGTGAAATAATACGACGTTCACTTCTTTCACCCCAATACACATTTGTACCATCATGCTTAAACAAAACAGGATCATTTCCCCACAATACATTACCCGAAGCATCACAAACCGTCATAAAATAATGAGGTTCTTGTACCGCTGACGTTTTTTGATAAGAATAGTCATTACTGCTATTCCAGGTATTCCATTGTTTTCTATGTATTCGGAAATTTATTTTCACATTTTTCGTCGGATTGATTGTTCCTTTCACTTTCAGGCTTATGACCGAGTATTTTTCACCAGGCTGAACACTTTTTTCAACAGTATATGGACTTTTGACATAATCCACATCAACGGTAAGAGACGAATCCACAGGCATGATTCCTAATTCAACATTTGCACACTTCATATCATTTGGATGCGATTCGCAGTAGTCAATATACAGATTTTGCGCAAAATAACGTATTTCGGGATTCTGAATAGGTTCATTCGACGTATTTTTCAAAGTAATACGGTACTCCACCCAGTTCCATTCCGTTCGATGGCGTTCGCTAAGAAGATTTACAGCAAAAACCCCATCTGCCCAAACACATGAAGCGAAGATAGACACAAAACAAAAAAGTTTAATTAATGTTGATAAATGCATTTTACGTTTCTTTGGTTGATAAAATGTGTACAATGTTACAAAAGTTTATACTAATTTATACACTACAAAAGTCAATCGTTAGAAAAAAAATTTAAACAAAGACAATCAGTGGTTAGATAATAACCTCAAATGCGTAAATCTAGCACAAAGCCAAACCAATTTATTTATAAATTTTTTCTCAATTGAAGCACGGGTGTTTGATTTTTTATGATAACATTTGATGAATTATTTTTCTTGCGAATCCCGTTAATCAAATAAGAGTCCGGTTCCTTTTTGTTCGAAAGCGTAGGCTTCATTCGGCTTGTCCTGATTTTATCGGGATTTATAGAAGACGCATATACCTTAAGGATATCTTCACGCTTTATTGGAACCATCTTGTCAAAATTCAATGTTCCATCATCCTGATATTGGCAAGAAAGAGAAATGTGCTGATAATTATCTACAGAAAACGTATAACAAGCCGCATTATATGAGCCCGCTTTTTTATAAAGGAAAGCGAAAACTTCAGCCTTAATATTTATAAGGGTATCTATATAACCATACAAAGGAATTTTATACAACTTTATTGTCAATGTATCAATTATCGAATAAATTTTTTTATTTAAACGCATAAGAACATGTATATTCATCGATATCGCAGATTTCAAAATCATCCATATTAATTTGATAAGACATCACAGAATCCATACTTACATAAATCCATGTACAAACCTTCATAATGGTCAAGGTTGTTCATAATTTCGATAGAATCTTTTCCAAAACTGAGGTATAAAACAGAGTCCTTCGTAAAAGGCTCTATACCGATTGATGTATAGCTATTCCATGCCTTGGCAAAAACACATAAAACAACGATCAAAAGAAAAAACATATCCGTTTCATGTTATGTTTTTCCCCTACCTATAATAACAGCTGCAAGGCACCCTAAGAAAAGTGCTCTACATAGATATAATAAAAACAAACAGCCTTTACTCGAACAAATTTATTCACACAATACAAAAAAAATTCCCGCACAAGGCGGGAATGAAAAGTTAACGAATCACCTTTCGTCTAAACCCGCCAGCCTTCCATAATCTTGAGGCAGTCGGCGAGGAGTTCCGCACTGCGTTCCTTGCCTTCGGTTTCCACGTAGCAGCGGAATTCCGGAGCGTTTCCGCTCGGACGCAAGTGGATGATGTCGCCGGAATCAAATTCCATGCGGTAGCCATCGACTTCGTTCAAAGAAACCATCTTGCCCTGGAACGTCTTGTCCTTCGCGAACTTCGAAGGCTTTGCGGCAAGCGCACCGAAGAACTTTTCGCCGAGATTCTTTTCGCGGATTTCGGCAAGTTTCGCCTTGGACTTTTCGGTCGGGAATTCCTTGAGGCGGTCGCTCACGGTAAAGCGCTTAGGCAACTTGCGGAGCAAATCCACAACGCACATACGTTCCTTGCGGACCATCACCATCACGGCAATCATCGGGAGGAGCGCGTCACGCGTCGGGAGTGCCTTGAGCGTGCGAACTTCGCGCTTATCGCCGTTCACAAATTCCTGCGTCAAATCTGTTTCAAGCAAGAACCCGCCGTTCGCTTCGTAACCTGCAACCGTGAGGCTCTTGTCGTTTGCATCCACCAAGCTTTCCATGCCGGCAATCACGTAGGGGCTACCAATGCGTGTGCGGCAAATTTTTTCGAAACTGCCGGACTTTTCGAGCGAAGTATTGCAGCTCACCGGAGTCGCAATGCGCTTGATTCCAAGAGACTGCGCCGCCAGAATACCCAGCACGTCGCCACGGAGCCACATGCCTACGTCATCAGCCAAAAGCGGGCGGTCAGAATCGCCATCCGTGCTGAACACGGCATCCACGTAATACTTGTGAGTAAATTCACGGGCGAGCTCTTCGTCTTCCTTGCGGATAGCTTCGGTATCCACCGGCACAAACACATCACTACGGCCAAACGGCTTGACCGTCGCACCGAGGCTTTCGAGAACGCGCACGACAATGTCGCGGCCCACAGCGGAATGTTGATAAACTCCAATCGTGAGTCCGTGCAAAGCATCCTTCCCGAAAAAGTCCGGGTAACGCTTGCAGTAATTTTCTTCAGCTTCCGTTTCAACCGCCGGGAGTTCCGGCGCATTTTTCAACATGCCATCCGCACCGAAAAGCGCTTCGTCAAAATCCACCGACTGCGAAACGATTCCCTGTTCGTCGGCCTTCGTGATTTCGCCATTCGGGTGGTTGAACTTGATACCGTTACGGTCTGCCGGAATGTGGCTGCCAGTCACCATGATGGTCGGCAAATGCTTGTCGATGCCGTACATCGCAATAGCCGGGCTCGGAATGCGGCCGCAGTAAACCACCTTCCAGTTCGCATCGGCGCCAGCCTGCACGAGCGACTTCAAAATGCGTTCCGTACTCGGACGCAAGTCACCCGCAATCGCAATCGTGCGTTCGCACTTGTAAGACGCTTCGCAGTACTTGATAAAGGAACGTGCATACACATAGCACACACGGTCGGTCATAGCGCTCACGAGACCGCGGGCACCGCTCGTGCCAAACGCCACCCCGGACTGTTTCATCACATCTTGCATCGCAACGGACATATTAAACCTCGAAATAGTGATTAGTGGTTAGTGGCTAGTGATTAGGATAGCAAATGTCAAAATGCATCTTCCTAAAGTGCCGCTAAAACCGCCAAATGATTTACAAAGGACAAGATAGAAAAAGCTGGGAGAAGCCTAGAGGCGTTCTTCCCATAATTGTATTACATAGCGTTTTACCCAGGGGGGTTAAATCAACTTGCGGTCTTTGAGATCATCCATAATCCAACTGGGCATCCATTTTTCAAGTTTTTTGTATTCAGCGTCCTTGAGCTTGTTACGTTGTTCACTAGCTTTGGCCTCGTTGCCGGCATCATGGTAAATGCGGATAAGATTCAATACCGAGCACCAGTATCGAATGGATCTCCCGGTGCGGGCGAGATAATCGGCGGCGCTCTTCTCGTAAGCAGCGGCGGCTTCGTCATAGCGTTTGAGTCTGTAGAGCATGTCCGCCTTGATTTGGAACATAATCGGATGGTTCGGAGCTTTTTTAAGCCCGAGTTCAGCAAGTTCCAAACCCTTTTGGTAATCCTCGCGATCGAAGTATATCCAGATGAGCGGTGTCAAGAACAGCGGCCAAAAACGTTTCGACTTGAGAGACGCCTCGTCGAGCATTTGAAGATATGTATCGCGGTTATCCGATTTGAACGGAAGCCAGACCAAGCTGTTATCTATAAAGTAAGCATAAACGGCGTAAAACGCTTTTGCCTCCAAATCCGAGGACTCTTCGAACAACTTTGCCGCCGAACGCGTTTGCAACGCGCCCTTGACGGGATGACCCGTTTCCAAAAGAACATACCCGATTTCATAATTGCGGAGAGCGTCCCAAAGTCCTTCGAGCTTACAAGATTTCAAATTCTTAGCAGCCGTCTTTATCGAGGCCGTATCGCCCTTGTCATCGTACAGGCTTACACGAATGATGCCTTGAAAAAGGCAGCCCACGCCATCGTTTTCGAGACGGAGCTTACGCGCCAAATTGAACGCCTCGACATAGTCGAGTTCCATCGTCTTTTGCGTAATCTGTTCTGCGAGCGCATTTTGCGACGGTGAAAGCGCAAAAGATGACCCATCGGCAAGAGCCAAGCCGCATACCCAAAAACACAATATGGTTATTCTCGAGAACATCGATTCCAATTTACAAACTTTTGACGTCGCGCACCACATGCAAGCTTCAACGCCATTTTCTATATTCCCCGTCATGGATAGAGCACGCCGCCGCAAATTTGGACAGAATTTTTTGGATGTCGAAACCGCCACCGCCATCGCAGGCGACTTGCCCGCGGAAGCCCACGAATTCGTTCTCGAAATCGGCCCCGGGCACGGCGCCCTCACGGAGCACTTGCTCAATCGCGGGCTAGAACTTACCGCCGTCGAAATCGACGAACAATGCGTCGAAGTCTTGAAAGAAAAGTTCAAGGGACGCGAAAATTTTCACATTGTAAACATTGACTTTCTGAAGTTCGACTTGCAGGCGTTTTTGGATGCTCACGAAAGGCCGTGGGTCACCGGCAATCTGCCGTACAACGTAAGCACTGCGATTATCGCGGGGTTAATGCCGCGTTTGCATTTGACCAAGGGCTTTATGGGAATGGTGCAGCTCGAAGTCGCCGAACGCATTTGCGCCGCCCCTTGCAGCAGCAATTACGGGAGCCTTTCCGTGCTCGTTTCCGCTTTTGCCAACACGCAGATTTTGCGCAAGATTGGGCCGGAGCATTTTACGCCAAAGCCGAATGTCGATAGCGCCACGATGCTTTTGACACCGCGCAAAGACGCCCTCCAGGCGCCTGACGGATTTTTTGATTTTGTCCGTACCGCGTTCACACAAAAAAGAAAGACGCTCGCCAATTCCTTTGGAGGGGCATACGACAAAAAGAAAATCCAACGCACGATTGAACTTTTGGACTGGCCCACGACCATCCGCGCCGAAGAACTCAACCCCGAGCAGTTCTTGAATTTCTACAAAGCATTTAAAGACACATCAAATGAACCGCAATGGCAATAGGAACTGTGTAAGGTGATGCCCGCTCAGTGGCGGGCATGACAGTCACACTTCGTCATTCCCGCGTCCTTGTCATTCCCGGCTTGACCGGGAATCCCCCCCCCCCAAAAAAAAAGAAAAATGAAAATCAAAATTCTCATCGACAACATCAGCGGCTACGTTCGCGACATTCGCAGCACTGACAACGCTTTGTCAAAGCAATTGAAAGGCGAATGGGGTCTTTGCGTCTATACGGAATTCAACGGCAAGCGCATTTTGCTCGACACGGGAGCTTCCACACAGTTCGCCAAGAACGCCGCTCTCATGGGAATCGACATCGCTACAATCGATGCCGGAGTCTTGAGTCACGCGCATTACGATCACGCGAACGGTATGCAGGAATTTTTCAACAAGAACAGCCACGCCAAATTTTACCTGCGCGACGCCGCCCGCGAAAACTGCTACCACACGCACAAAATTTTCAAGTTTTTCACTTATCAGGAATACATCGGCATCCGCAAGGGAACGCTACAGAGTTATGCAGACCGCATTGTATTCGCAAAAGGCGACTGCGAAATTTTCCCAAGAGTCACGCTCGTTGGCCACAAGACTCCGAATCTCGATGAAATCGGCAAATGCGCCCACATGAGCGTCAAGGAAAACGGCAAGTACCGTCCCGACAGTTTTGACCACGAACAAAGTCTCGTCTTCGATACACCCAAGGGACTGTTCATCATGAACAGCTGTAGCCATGGCGGTGCCGACAACATCGTCAAGGAAATCGAAGCGACATTCCCCGGCAAACAAATCTATGCCATCCTCGGCGGATTCCATCTGTTCCGCACGCCCGACGACCGCGTGAAAGCATTTGCCGAACGCCTCCGCGAATTAAACGTGCAAAAAATTTATACAGGGCATTGCACCGGGCAACGCGCCTACGAAATTCTGCACGATGTACTTGGCGACAAGGTCGAACAAATGCACACCGGCATGGAAATTGAAGTGTAACCCCCAAAAAACAGCCAAAACAGATTAATTATTTCAAACAAAAGCAAATCTATTTTTTTATTTATTCTAATTTTCCAATTAAAGTAGATTGTTCCTTAACAAGGTATTACCCATGAAAAAATTTCTTATAGTTTTAATCGTCCTCTTCGCCACCACCCTGTCCTTTGCACAAGATCAAGCACACAAGCTTAATATGGACAGAGGCTTCTTTACAACCGACTACACCATCGACGGTCAAGAAGTCGATTGCGATGCTTTCGAACAAGAACTTGCTAAAGTTCCAGAAGCAATCAGCAAATGGAACACCGGTAATGTTTTGAGATACACATCATGGGGCATTGCTGGCGTTGGCGGATTCATTATTGGCTACAACATCGTCCAAAGCCAAAATCCTGCCGCGGAAGACCCAAATGCTTACAAGAGGTATTTGGGATTAGGCGGTGCCATCATTGTCGCCGCGTTTGTCATGGAGTATATCGGCAATTCCAAGAAAGATGGAGCGGTAGAACTCTACAACCAAAAAATTGGAACCATCACAAGCAACGACTCATTCAGCATGGGAATTGTTCCGACCGAACAAGGCGGCATCGCCCTTGCATTCAATTTCTAAAAAACTGAATTTTAATATATATTGGCCATGAAAAAACTTTCCTTAATTCTCATTACAGTATTTTGTATTTCATGTTCTGACGATACAAGTTCGCCAAATGATTTATGTGACGAATATGAAACAACATTAAATGATTTAACTGAATTAAGAAATTCATTTTTAAATAGATTTGCAAGTGTTTGCAATAATGATGAAAAATGCATTGAAGCACTCAAAACTAGTACTTCTAATAGCCCTGAATGGACTTTTGATGATATAGAGAATAAAATTGAAGAAAACAAACAAAAATTAGAAGAGTGCAAAAAGTAAATTACACCGGGTCATTCACCGGCTTGCTGTAATCGCGTTCGCCGAACAAAGCCGTTCCCACGCGAATCATCGTAGAGCCTTCTTCAATCGCGACTTCCAAATCGCCCGTCATGCCCATCGAAAGCTGATCGAACGCAGCAAAGGCGCCACCTTTCGCAAGGAACTTGTCGCGCAGCCTACGCAAGAACGCAAAGCACTCGCGGGAATCTTCGGCAACGCCCGTGTTCTTGCCAATCGTCATGAGGCCGCGGAAACGCAAATGCGGGAAGTTTTCGCACTTGCCGTCAACGGCCGCACCCGCGCGCTTTTCCAAATCTTCGAGGAACGCTTCAGCTTCATGAATATCGAGACCGCTCTTCGTTTCTTCTTCGCCTGCATTCACTTGGAACAGAATGTCGAGAACTTTTCCCTGGCCATTTGCAGCCGCTGCGCAGACTTTTTCGAGTTTTTCCACCGCTTCGATACTTGCGATGGAATGGATGCAGTCCGCCACGAGCGCCGCCTTCTTGAGCTTGTTACTTTGCACAGGACCAATTACATGACAACGTACGCGGCTTCCGTCCTTTGCCGTGCGCGGCTCAGAAAACTTGAGTTCCGCTTCTTGTACGCGATTTTCGCCGAAGTCGGTAGCGCCCAAAGCAATCGCATTTTCCACAGCTTCTGCTGGGTGGAACTTGCTCACCCACACAAGCTTAACCGAATCACGGCTGCGACCCGCAATCTTGCAAGCCTCGCCAATCCTTGCTTCGAGAGCTGCAAGGTGCTCGCGCATTTCATCAAGAGTAAATTCCATAGTTTTAGTAGACAGTAGGAAGTAGACGGTAGGAAGTAATCAGTAGTTAGGTAATTCAATTTCCAGCTAAAAGATAATAAATCGGCAAGAAGCTATAAATTAATTATACCAAGCAGTATAATACCAAATGGTATAATTATTACTCCATCCCACCTAATTTGATTATATTATAAACCATGCGAAAGATTTTTTTGTTCCTACTGTTTTTTGCTTCGTTCGCTTCGGCCGGTTTTTATTTTGACCTGTCGCTTGCCCCGTGTCTTAGACATCTTGAAGCCACCCATATCAACAACTCACAAGATTATTGGTCACACAAAGATTATCTCGGCTACAATGGCGTAGGCGGCTTTGTTTCAACGCGTTTCGGCGGTTTAATCAAGGGTGTTGTCGCCATTTACGGGAATATCGAACTTGAAATAACAAAAGGTGATGTCAACGGCTGGAATAAGAAAGAACGCAGCCATTCCGTGTCTGGCAAGCGTCCTGGTTCTGCTTTCTTCGGAATGGGCCCAGGAGTAACCGTTTATCCATTTTTCAAATCATCTGAAACCATTCAAAACTTTTATTTAACGACATCAATGAATATCGAAATCGGCGGTGGCGGCAGCATCGGTCTTGCTGGTGGCAACTTTAGATTTGAAACGGGCTATTTGTGGCAAACATCAGAACGGTTCTATTCAGGTATCGCCATAGGCACCGACATTCTCGCTACAGTAGGCTTAGATAGTCATATAAGAGACGAAAAAGGTTATTCCATCTGGCTTGGATTTAAGTTTATTCGCAAATAGTTCATATAAAGGAGATCCCCGCACAGAGGCGGGGATGACAGCTACGACTTTTTCGAAACAGATTTTGCAGGCTTTTCTACTTGCGTCTCTTTCGTCTTTAGTCTCTCGTCTTTCGTCTGTCCAGCAGACTTCGGCACTTTGAACAAAATTTTCACGAGTTCGTCAATGTGCTTGTGCGGATAAATTTTGAGACCCTTCTTTGCCGGTTCCGGAAGTTCCGCCACATCCTTCTTGTTGCCTTCGGGCAAGTGGAGCGTCTTAACGCCAGCGGCAAGCGCAGCAAGTGCCTTTTCGTTCAGGCCACCAATCGGGAGGCAGGCGCCCGTAAGGCTCACTTCACCCGTAAACGCAATGTCCGGAGAAATCGGATGCTTCGTAAACGCACTCAAGAGGCAGAGCGTGAGCGCGATACCTGCAGAAGGTCCATCCTTCGGCACGGCACCTTCCGGCACATGGATGTGGATATCGGTCTTTTTCACAATTGCGGGATCGATGCCAAAGCGATGCAAGCGTTCACGAACAAGCGAAACGGCAATCTGCGCCGATTCCTTCATCACGTCGCCAAGCTTTCCCGTCAAAATCAGCTGACCCTTGCCACTCAAGAGCATGCATTCGATAGGCAAAATTTCGCCACCGACACTTGTCCAGGCAAGACCTGTCACAACGCCCGGGCGACCCGGTTCCGGCAGCTGATTGTCCAAGAATCTCGGGGCGCCGAGATAATCGTGCAAGACCTTTTCCGTAATTTCGGCTTTGATTTTCTTGCCCATCACGATTTCTTTTGCACGATGGCGTACTGCATTTTCGAGAGTACGTTCAAGTTCACGCACGCCCGCTTCGCGGGTCCAACCGCGCATCACGACATTAATCATTTCGTCGCTGAAACTCACCTGTTCGTCTAGTTTCACACCGGTGCGTTCGCAAATACGCGGGAGCAAATACTTGCTTGCTATCTGCAACTTTTCATGCGGATAGTAGCCCGGCAGGCGGACAATTTCCAAGCGGTCGCGGAGCGCTTCCGGAATATCCCCTTCGCTGTTGGCCGTTGCGATAAACAGTACGCGGCTAAGATCAAGTCCCACTTCCATAAAGTGGTCCGTAAAGTCATGGTTC
>JAEEGK010002863.1_pt1 | contig 43202 bp, 41 predicted proteins | sample 8958771 | NCBI WGS metagenome assembly JAEEGK01 (sample SAMN16246547, study PRJNA631951) | gut metagenome | biome: gut microbiome; feature: rumen; material: SC-attached | host: Bos | place: Iran: Karaj | collected 2018-10
AGGGCTCGGTATAACGTCGTACTGAAGCATCGCAAGACCACACTCTATACCGATAGTCTCGACTTTGACCGTATCTACGATAATGCCTACTTCTTCGAGGGCGGCAAGATGATCGACGGCAAGACCACCCTCACCTCCGACTGGGGTGAGTACAACACGAAGACGAAGATGTCGGTGTTCAACTACGATGTGAAGATGAAGAACCCCGATTTCTTCCTCACCACCGATACCCTCTATTACGACACCCACAACTCTATGGCCCACATCGTGGGGCCTTCAGATATCACCTCTGGTGAAAGTCATATCTACTCTGAACAGGGGTATTACGACACGAAGCTTGAGCGTGCCCGTCTCATGAACCGCTCTGTACTCAACAACAACGGTAAGATGCTTGTGGGCGATAGTGTCTATTACGACAGCAAGATGGGCTTCAGCCAGGCTTTCTTCAATGTGGTCTATGTCGATTCCCTCAACCGTAACAAGTTGACGGGTAACTATGGCGAGTATTATGAGAACACAGGCTTTGCCCTGTGTACAGACAGTGCTGTGGCCATCGATTACTCCCAGGGCGATTCACTCTTCATGCATGCCGACACGTTCAAGATTGTCACTTTCAACATCGATACCGACTCTATGTACCGCAAGATACACGCCTTCCATCGTGTGCGGGCCTTCCGACCTGACGTGCAGGCGGTCTGCGACTCCTTGGTCTACAACTCGCTTGACTCCTGCATGACACTCTATCATGATCCCATCATGTGGAATAACGGCCAGCAGCTGGTGGGCGATGTGGTCCATGTCTATCTGCGTGACTCGGTCATCGACCATGCCCATATCGTTGGCAATGCTTTCTCAATCCAACAGCTGAAGAGCGATACGGCTTGTTACAACCAACTCTCCTCCCGGGAGATGTTCGCCTATTTCGTTGAGGGTAAGATCCGCGAGGGTAAGGCGAAAGACAATGTCCTGATTGGTTATTTCTTTGAGGAGGGCGACAGCGTGCCTATCATCTACAACTATCAGGAGACCTCGGAGCTCCGAATGTTCTTCAAGGACCGGAAGGTGGAACGTGTGTGGACTCCTAAGACAAAGGGCACCATGTATCCCCTCAATCAGATTCCTCTTGAGCGCAGGCATCTGCCTGGTTTTATGTGGTACGATTATATCCGTCCCATTAATCGCTATGATATCTTCAACTGGCGCCCCAAAAGGTGAAAAGGTGAAAAAGTGAAAATATGTCCGACATCATCCACCTCCTCCCCGATAGTGTAGCCAACCAGATTGCGGCTGGCGAGGTGATCCAGCGTCCTGCATCAGTCATCAAGGAACTGGTGGAGAATGCCGTTGATGCCGGTGCCACGACCATTCATGTGATAGTTGTCGACGCAGGGCGCACCTCTATCCAGGTCATCGACGATGGCAAGGGCATGTCTGAGACTGATGCGCGTCTCTCCTTTGAGCGTCATGCCACGTCGAAGATCCGTCAGGCCGACGATCTCTTTGCCCTCCACACGATGGGCTTCCGTGGTGAGGCCTTGGCTTCGATAGCTGCTGTGGCGCAAGTGGAACTCCTGACGCGTCGTGCCGAAGATGAGATAGGTACCTGTTTGCGCATCGCTGCCTCGAAGGTGATATCGCAGGAACCTGCTTCCTGTCCTGTGGGCAGTACATTCAAGGTGGAGAATCTTTTCTATAATGTTCCTGCCAGAAGGAAGTTCCTCAAGTCGAACACCACGGAACTCAGTAATATCCTCCAGGCCTTCGAGCGTATCGTACTGGTTTATCCCGATATTCACTTTATCCTCCATCACAACGGCGCGGAACTGCAGAACCTCAAACCGTCCAGCCTGCGTCAGCGTATCTCAGACGTCTATGGCCGACAGTTCAGCCAGGAACTGTTGCCTGTAGAGGTACAGACCACACTCTGCAGCATCTCCGGCTTTGTGGGAAAGCCCGAGTCTGCCCGTAAGAAGAGCGGCCACGACTTCTTCTTTGTCAATGGCCGGTACATGCGCCATCCTTATTTCCACAAGGCGGTGATCAGTGCCTACGACCGTATGATTCCCGAGGGCATGCAGGTACCTTATTTCTTATATATAGAGGTGAACCCTTCAGAGGTCGATGTCAACATCCATCCCACGAAGACCGAGATCAAGTTTGAGAACGAACAGGCCATCTGGCAGGTGCTGACGGCGACGGTTCGCGATGCCTTGGGACGTTTCTGCGAGGTGCCGGCTATCGATTTCGACACGCAGGGTAAGCCTGATATCCCCGTCTTCGACCCTTCCCGTGAGGCCATCACGGCTCCCCGTGTCAACTATAATCCCGACTATAACCCCTTCCGTTCCCACAGCGAATCCCATCAGGATGTCGTGCCCTCCAACTGGGAACAGCTCTACGACATTGCCACCACTCCCCGCGAGGAAGATCAGTCTCTCTTCCCTGCCTCCGAAGGTAATCTCTCACCTCTCACCTCTCACCCCTCACCTCTAAATACCGACCTCTCCACCCTTCATTATCAGTACAAGGGCCGCTACATCATGACGGCTGTCAAGTCAGGTTTGATGGTGATCGACCAGCATCGGGCTGATGTCCGCATTCGTTATGAGCGCTATATGGAGCAGTTAGAGCATCACACCGCCACGTCGCAGCAGGTACTCTTCCCAGAGACGGTGCAGTTCTCACCCGCAGAGTCAGTCCTCATGGAGAAGATGCTGCCCAGCCTCGCTGCCATCGGCTTCGACCTCTCCGACCTTGGAGGCCACACCTACGCTATCAACGGTGTTCCTGCCGGTATCGAAGGCCTTAACCCTGTCACCCTTCTGCAGCAAATCCTTTCCGACTCAGACTCCGCCACCGACATGTCTCACTCCTCCCTCCTCGCTCCTCCCTCCTCGAAAATCCTCGCCTCTCGCCTGGCCCAGAGCGTTGCCATCCCCTATGGTCAGGTGCTCAGCAACGACGAGATGGAGCAGTTGGTCAACGAGCTTTTTGCCTGCGACAACGTCAACTATACGCCTGGTGGCAAAGCCATCCTGGCTATCCTTCCACAGGCTGATATTGACCGACTATTGGACGGAAAGGGTTAACGTTTGTTAAGCGGAGTCAATTTCTCACCTCTCACTTCTTACTTCTCACTTCTTTTTACTACCTTTGCACCCGCAATCGCAAAAGGGCGCTTAGCTCAGCTGGTTTAGAGCATCTGCCTTACAAGCAGAGGGTCGGCGGTTCGAATCCGTCAGCGCCCACCTTTGTAAAACGTTAAGTCAAACCTATCTAAAACATTTTCAAGATGAAACATTTGTATGTCCAAGCATTGATGGCCATGAGTGGCTTGATGTGTCTCTCCGGTTGTACCGGTGAAGTGGTTAATGAGTCTGCCGTGTCTGAACCCGCGGGAGTGTTGCGAGTCATGACGCGTAGTGGCGATGAGGGCACTACACCATTGTCTGGTGCCTCAGTCTATCTCTTCAACAACAGCGGTGCCTGCGTTTCCATCCTTTCGTCAGAGACTACAGGTGCCTATGCGTCTGCCAAGCTTCCTGCAGGTACTTACACCCTCTATGCATGGGGAGGCGACGGCTTGTCTGGTCTTGTGCTGCCCACTCAAGCGCAGGCCTCGTCGTCTTATGCCTTGACATTGGCAGAGAACCAGTCGTTAGGCGATCTGCTGATGAAGGAGGAGACGGTCACGCTGGCCGATGGCGACAACGAGACGGTCGATATGACGCTGGAGCGAAAGGTGATTGAGATTTCGTCTGTGACCATCACTCAGGTGCCTGAAGATATTTCAGGCGTCCAGGTGTCGGTGGCTCCCCTCTATGGTCAGGTACAGCTCAATGGCGAGTATGTGTCGTCCAGCACAGCCCCTTGCGTCATCACCTTGACGTCCCAGGGCTCAGGCACATGGGCTGCCACACCCCAGCTCATCACCTTCCCCTCGAAGTCGAAGCCTGTCATCACCATCACCTTCACAGCCGAAGGTGCTGACCCTCGCTCTTATTCGTACACCGCTAATGAGGCGTTGGAGGCGAACCATAAGTTCAACCTCGAGGGCACCTATACCGAACCTCTGGGTGTCACCATCACTGGCACCATCACCGCCCAGGCATGGGAATCCGGCGCCACCGATATCACCTTCGATTTCGATGAGTCCAACTCAGGCACCTCCTCCACCGAAGAACCCGCAGATGCTCCAGTCGCTGGAGAACTGTATAACGAATATTATGTCGTTTCTGTGGATGCGTCAAATCGTAAAGCCGTTTTATTAAGTAAGACAGATGTATCATACGACAATAAGGTGTCAGATATAAATACGAGACTATCGCAAGTAGCAAGGATAGACGGCTCCACCGCAAATTGGAGAGTTCCGTCATTAACAGAGTGTCAAACGTTTCTGTCAGATTCGGATACACCTGGGATAAGCTATGGGTCAAGTTATTATTGTCTCAACGATGGCGCGTTGAATAGAATCAAGGTAGAGAAGCAAAATGGGACAATAACGTTAGGTGAACCCAAAAGTTCTGACTATTCCAATATAACTATTCTCCGCCCAGTGATAGACATATCCTATTAAGAATAACCATCACTTCTGGAATTAACGTTTTACTGTATTGAAAGGAGGCCCCGAATCAGGGCCTCCTTTTCTGCATAATAGACGCCTTTTTACGTGCTAATCTTTCTTTCTGTGGAGAGCTATCCTATAGGAAAAACCTTCGTTACTAATAGTTGTTTTTTACGCAATGCATGGGAATGCCTGCTTTTAAAGGTGTTTGAGTGGTACGAACCATAGGGTAACGAACCTTTTGACCCTCGTCAAACGATTGTTTGACCTTCGTCAAAAGACCTTTTGACCTAGGTCAAAAAGTCTTTTACCCTATGGTTCGTACCGTTTTACCCGCCGTTTGGTATGACGCACACAAAAGGAGAGCTCATGGGAAACCATTCCCATGAGCCCTCTGCTCCTGATTGTTGGGAGAAACGTCGAATGACTACCACATCATCATGCGGATGGTTTGTTCGGTTGACTCGCGCTTATAGAGATTAATGGCATCAGCGTTTGTCGAAGAAGCGGATCATGTCCTCGGCATTCTTGATCATCTGCTTGAGTTGTTCCGTGGGTTTCTCTTCTTTGCGGGCGAGGTCAAGGAACTGACGATAATAGGCCTCAGCCTCCTCGTTGTCCTTGAGAAGATAAGCGTCGGCATTGGCGATATTATAATAGGTAGCTACGGATGAGGGATTGTAGCTGAGATGGTGCTTCCATGCCTCAACGGCCTCCAGATACTGTTGTGTGAGGTAATAGCCTTCGCCTTGCGAGAGGGTGATGGCACGCATGACGGTAGTATCAGGCAGCATCAGCTCTGTGGCAAGTTTCAGGTAGTTAAGGCCTTCGGGGTAACGTTTCGTATCGACACAAACCACCCCCAGACGGTAGGCACAGCCATAGTGCTGCATGCCGCTGATGAGAAACGCCAACTGCAGATATTTGTAAGCACGCTCCAGACTGTCTATACGGGAGTAGCTCATACCAGCGGAGTAGAGCGTGTTGAAGGTAGAGTCGCCCTGCTCCAACAAACGGTCATACAACTTGGCGGCTGCCGAGAAGTCGCGATTCATGAACCACGCATCGGCCAATGCCCTGTTTACCAGAATGTTCGTCGAGTCTTTCAGGCAGTATCTCATGCCGCAGATGATACCATTCTGCGGCTGTTGGTTTTTCGCATAGGCGAGGGTGAGGCCTGCCACCATCTCGCCATCCATCGGATAATGGTTCACCAGCTGGCCCGTCCAATAGATGTAAGAGTCGGTATCTCCTTGTTTCTGATAGCTGAAGCAGAGCTGGCGGAAGGCATCATGGGAGAGCGAGTCCTCTGGGACGTTCTTCAGCAGTTCGGAGGTCTCGCGATAGTTGCCACGCTTATAGTGGCAGTCGGCCAACTTGGTCCTTACCTCAATGGTGTCCTTCATCTCGTAGGCCTGCTGGTAATGCTTCAGCGCCTCAAAGGTGTTGTACTGCTGCATGCAGCTGTCGCCCAACTGAACGAACAGCTGAACAGAGTCTGTAACCTCTGCTTTTAAAGGCAAAGCTGCCCATAAGGCAAGCGTCAGAATGGTATGGATTCTCATACGGAATGATAGTTTTTGATGGCTATATCAAAGTCCTTGGCTCCGCCAGTCTGGTTGAACAGCTTCTTGAGCAAACGGACACGGGTATTGGTGATCGTCTGTGGTGTAGAGATGGTGAGAGCGGCAATCTCTGTGGGCTGGAAGTTGTGGCGAATCAACAGGCAGACGGTCTGCTCCCTGGTGGTAAGTACAGACAACAGCGACTGGAGTGCAGGACTGATGGCATACGACAACTGGGCCAGCATGGTGATATCCTCGTCGTCGGCCATTCTTCCCTTGTTGGCTGTGGCGTGCAGTCGGCTGATTACCTCCTTCAGCTGTTGCGAGTTCTCCTTCATCTCGCGCTCCTTCTGGTGGCGCATCTTGGTAAGCTCGCTACGAGTGAGGTCGTACTTCTGCTGACTCTCCAGGAATCGATAGTTCAGCATATCTATGCGCCTACGGCTATATCTGACGATGATGGCCGCCACGATAGCCAGGATGATGATGGCCGTCAGCAAGGCGATGACTGTACGATACTGGCTACGCTCCTTTTGCTGCTCGTCGTACTGCGTCTGCAAATCGATGATACCAGCAGCATCGCTACGCTCATAGAGACTCTGGTATACTTGATTGAGTCGCTGACTGTATTCAAAGGCCCTTTCCTTGTCGCCTTTGAGTTCCAGATATTGTATCAGCTGACGGTAAGACTGGATGCTGACATCAGGCGAGAACGAATTGGTAAGCCTATACCATTGTTGGACAGCCGATTCCGTATCGCCCTCCTTCATATAGATGTCAGCCAGGAGCTTCGAGGCCCTGTCAGTCGGAGCGAAGCCCATAGACTCCATCAGGAGGCGTTTGGCTTCCTTGTGCTTGCCAGAACTCATCAAGTAGCTGGCCTTATTCACCAGATAGGTGGCGCGTATATCCCCATTCGTCTTGGGAGCATAGGGCTTGGCCAGATCCGTGTAATACTTCAGGCTGTCACGCTGCCCCAAGAGATCAAAGGTGGTGGCGATGTTGTTGAGTGTCTGGACGATCCTTTCATCTCGCTGACATTGTCGCGCTTCCGCAAAAGCTTGTTTGTAGTATCGCAGCGTCTGGGTATAGTTGCCCACATTGTCGTTCACATCGCCTAACACAGAGTAGAGATACCATTTGAAGGCAGGCTTTTTCATGTCCTTGGCCATATATTCGGCCTGCTTCATGGTGAGTACTGCCTCGTGGGTTTGTTTCTGTTTGTAGAGAATGATGGCGTGATGGAGCAACGCCATCGATAAATGTTCTCGATCACCCTTTTCCTCATAATACTTTCTGCTGAAGACGATCAGCGAATCGGCCTCTGTCAAGAGTCCGCTGCGATGCAGAGCCTCCGTGTAGAGCAATCCGTAGAGAGCCTGATCAGCCTCGTTCATCTTGGTGTCATACCAGCGGGGAGCCAGCATCCTCAATACGGAATCGGGCTGTTCGAAGACCATCTGCTCAGCCTCCGAAAGGAACTCATTGTGGGGCTGCTCCGACGAGCAGCCCACCATGAAGAGAGAGAGTATTATCAAGGAGAATGACTTCATTTCAGGCTGAAGTTAATGGGTACTGTATATTTCACTCTTACCACCTTGCCACTCTGCATGCCAGGCTTCCACTTCGGCATAGCCGACAAAACCCTGACGGCTTCAGCATCGAGCGAAGGGAATGCAGGCTTGGCCACCTCCACATTATTAATACTGCCATCCGTTTCAACCACGAAGGTAGCAATCACCCTACCTTCTATCTTCTGCTTCTCGGCATCCTCAGGATACTTCACGTTCTGCTGCAGATACTCAAACAGGGCTTGTATGCCTCCAGGATATTCGGGCATCTGTTCTACTACATCAAAGACCTGCTGGTTCTTCTGGGCAACCACCGTCTTCTGTGCGCTTACTGTCGTGAGACCAAATATAGCCATCAGCGACATCATAATCAGTTTCTTCATTTCTTTTTAGTTTTTAATTGATTCTACAATTTGTTAATGAGTCCGGACGGTGCCAATGCAGTCAATCTGCCTTAGCGTTTGCAAAAGTAGATAAAAACTTATTTCGATGCAAGAAAATCATTACATTATATTACACAGCTACTCAATTTAGTCGTATTTTACCATGAATCCTCATTTATTATTCTTCTCGATTCTATCAGGTTTATCATATCGAGAACTCTGCAGATACGACAAACTCTCTTGGACGGAGTACATAACTATTCGTTGTAGTGGCAATACCATTGTAGGTAGTAACCACATAGTCTTTCTTATTGAAGAGGTTGCGAAGCCAAGCTTTCAGCTGTACTTTCTTCAGTCGCCAAGTGACAGAGGCATTGCTGAGCATGGTGTTCATGACATTGCCCGCCTGCAACTCGTTACGATAGTGAATAAACGACCACGAGAGGTCAACCTTATTGATGGTCGAGGTCAATGTTAACTGCTGTTCCCAATTGAAGAGGGTACTCATGGCTTGTCCAGATGCCTTGTTTCCATAGAAAATGAAGCAGCCTTGGTATTCTACCTCGCACCATGAGGGTGCAAAATTCACCATCGGCTTCAAAGAGAGCGAACGGGAAGTGTAATCTATCCAATGGTCAGATGACAACTGTTCCCCTTTTGACAAGGAGCCTTCTGCGGAAAGACTCGTCTTAAGATGTAAATCGTGGAAGCCTTTGGAACCCGACAATTCTCCACTTAGTACATCGCTGTGGCTATGCATCTCTTTCAGCGAATAATAGTAGTTGCCATCCACAATACGCATGTCAGTTGAAGTGTTCGACCATGTGCGCCCTGCGGATAGCGAAGCATTGAAGAACAACTCGCGAATGGGGCGTTTGTAATGATAGCCTAACCATGCAGAGAGACGGCTCGTCTGCGGGATGATGCCCGAAGAGACATACCATGTACGATAGTCACGCCGATATTCATCCAGACCATAATCACGCACCGAGCCTGTTGACTCTGAATAGCTTGTAGATGCTCTCAATTCATGACGTGATGACGGCTGCCAGTTTAAGTTTACACTCGGTGAGAGAAGAAGCATGCTCTGATGCTGACGGGCAAAATGCTCTAATTCTGCTTTTGGACGTAGTGTCAGGCGGAAATCTTCGGTCTTAAACTGCCACGACGGATTAACAAAAGTACTCAGTTGCCAGTTATCGTCTTCAGTATGGGTATTTTCTGCTGCTATCCCGCCCTCGTACACTTGGGTCCACAAACCACGTTTACGAGTATAGTTTAGTAAATGTCTTGTATGCCAAAGATTGGTTCGCAGGCGACTACGCTCATCGTCGATATAAAGATCGTTGACGGAATGATGACAGTCAAGAACGGATTTCCACGTCAACTGATCGCCAGCATGGCGCAGGGGATAAAGGCGATATAGTGAACCACTGATATCAACTTGCGGCATACGAACCTGCTGGGATAGTTGGCGAGATGTACCTGAAAGCTCTGTTAGACCATTGTTTTGGCTGGCTTGTATCTTCAATATCTCATTGCCATATTGTTCTTCCTTGTTTGTCTTGTGCTCCAGTTCAGCCACAAAGTGGTCGTTCTTAAGAGTCAGGTGCTTGTCTTCTGTTGTAATGATAGGTTTATCACCATTCAGATAGTAGAGTGAGGTGTTTTGAGTATGCTGTCTCTCAACACTACGTCTGTAGGAAGCACTTATACGGAGTTCGTTATCATCCTTGGTTTTAGTCAGCTGATTAATGCCATACCGCTGTGATGTATTGAAACGCAACAAGTCTGCATCGATGGGCGATGACAACGTGGGAGAAGTATACCATGATGGTAAAGTGGCTGCATCGAGGCGGTTCCAGTTGAAGCCCAGTATGTTGTATGATTCGCTGATGTCCTGTCCTTTACGGTCATAAGCCACATCATACATGCGTTGTCTTTTCTTGCCAATCTGACGGATATTGGCCGAACCTGCCACATGGGTAGGGTCATCAAACAGCAGATAAGGACGCAGCGTAGCCATCAGCTTGTCGCGAGCCTCATCCTTCAGCGTCACATTCATGCCCACATGATCCGTCATAACGGTCTTCTCTAATGCCTTGATAGGCTGATCATGCTCCACTATCTCTGCCTTTTTCACATCCTTGGCACGTATATTCTCAGTCAGTTGGTTATAGCGACCACCAGTAAGATCAAGCCCTTCAACCGTGAAGCGTGATATCTCTCGACCATTATAGGCGATGGTGCCGTTCTTTGCCACATCGACACCAGGCAGCTTCTTCAGCACATCCTTCAGCGAGTTGTCACGCTCTGTGACAAAGCGTGGTAAGTCAAAAGTGACGGTATCCCGACCTGTTATACGACTGCCCTGCACCTTCACCTCTTTGAGTTCAAAGGCACGACTTGGCAGGATAATTGTCATCAGATGACCAAGGTCCATGGGCACACTATATCGACGTTTGTCATAGCCCATCATCGTGACCTGCAACTGATCATCCTTCTCCACCTGATCCATCTGAATAGCGAACAGGCCCCGTTGGTCTGTACGTGCAAACTTCAGGGTTCTGCTCTTTCGTTGGTAACTGACAGACGCACCAACTAACCGCTCGTGGGTAGCGGAATCCTCCACTACACCACGAACGGTGACCTGTGCATTCATCTGAACACAACAGAAAGAAGAGAGAATCAGTAGTAGCAGTAGTCGCATACCTTATTCCAACTCAATCGAGTTTGAAATCATCTTATTGAGTAGTTTCCCTTCGGAACCGTCAGCATTTTTTACGCTGATAACCTTGACTCCAGATGCAGCCAGAGCAGCACTTGGGTCATAACGGTCGCGCAGCTTTCGGAGATCCTTCTGACTGATCTTCTCACGTTTCTCATTCACCAGTGTTACTGCCTCTTCACCATGAAGCTGTTCCAGACCAGCGCCCTCGAAGATGTATTGTAACTTGGCATCATAAGCTTTTAGCACCAAACCAGGAAGGCCACGCAGTTTCCAAGGACCTTCGTCCAAAGGGATGTCTTCTGTAAACCAAGCGTTCCACTGGCGCCCCTTAAAACGGGTCTTCGCCATCTGACACTGATAGCCGAGAATCTCCTGTGTGCTATCGGGCACCATCTCCCACTCAGGGACTTCCATGGGCTCTTCCGTCTGATACTTGTCACTACCCACCTTGTCGAGCTGAAGTGTCTTTCCCTCTGCAGGGTAGTTCTTGTATAACTCCCAACCAATGGAACCGCCCTTGGGCACTTTTGTCAGATCAAAACCACCACCAGACTTATACATATTCTTCAGCATTTCCTGACGGATAACCATCGACTGACTGTAAAACCTTGAGACACCGTTCTGTCCGATGTCCAGTCGCATATCGTCATCGCGGTATCTATATGGTATTTTTGTCGTATCATTTACAGACTTGGTCTTGTAAGTTATCCGATAAGCCACCTGGCCTATGGTTAGGGTATCGGCTTTTTCCTTCTTTGCATTAGCAGTCAGAGTTAGCACAGCTAATACGAGTGATATTGTGACTTTCTTCATTTTTTCTTGATTGTGATGACAATGACTCCGTTCTTGGCCTTCTCTCCATACTTCTCGATGGCAACCTTAGATTTCAGCACTTCCATGTGCTCGATAGTCTTCGGATCGATTTCCTTCAGTTTGGCTCCATCAATGGGTTTGCCATCAACCACAACATAGGGTTCTTTTTCTGCTTCATCGCCGACGACAACGGTTTCAACTGACTGATGGACTCTTTTAGTTTTGTCAATTTTCACGGTGCCAGAATACTGACGAGCATCGTCATTATTTCCTTGCAGACGGAAGGTGATAGGAATGGTGTATTTCACGCGCATCAGCTTGCCACCCTGTTTGCCTGGATTCCATTTCGGCATTTCGTGGATGATACGCAGAGCCTCAGCATCAAGCAAGGGATCGATGGCCTTAACGACCTTCGCATTTGTGATGCTACCATCTTTCTCAACAACGAACGTTGCAATGACACGACCTTGAGTACCAGCCTTTTCAGCTTCAGCTGGATACTTCAAGCTTTTGTCGATATACTCAAACAAAGCACCAGGAACACCAGGGAACTGAGGCATCTCATCGACGACATCGTATACTTTGCCTGTATCAGTTTTCTTCAGACGCACGATGCAGTCTTTCTTATCAGCGGTCAACTTGGCTACACCTATCTGTTCTGAGTCATAGCCAACGTATGAGAACAGCAGGGCATCGCCTGTTGAGGTGTCAAGTTTGAACTTGCCATCGAAATCGGTGACCGTTCCTTTCTTAGAACCAACAATCTGAACTAAAGCACCAACAATCGGAGTTGAACTGTCGTCATAGACGATTCCTTGAACGGTAACAGGTTTATCTTCGAAGTTCTCTGAACCATCGCCAAAAGCAACGGTATGCACACCACCTTTAGCAACCAGTTCTTTAGTAATCTTCACATCTTTCACTTTGTCGATGAGCGTAAAGCGGGCAGTAGAACCAACAGGTGCGTTGACAGAGACCTCGCCCTTATTGGCAGTTTCTGCCTTCATAATGGTCGTTCCATGATTGATCACTTCTACTGGTACACCTTCAACAGGAGCGTTTTCAGGCCAAAATACCACACGGAAAGAAATGGTGTTCGATTCTTCCACATTCATTGCTTCTGGCTGAGCCTCAGCTACCATCTTTTCTTCAATAATAGAAGACGTTTCTTCAGCATCGGTATAAATTACATCCTGCACTTTCTCGGCGTTCACAACAAGGGCTAAGCCCACGATGGGAACGAGGGCAAGGAGTTTCAATATACTGTTTCGATTTGATTTGGGTTTCATAATCATTGTTACGCGTTTTTTGAGGGCACTGTTAGAGATGCCGTTGGCCAGAGAGTACCCGCTCTGTCCAGCAGCCTTACGGATTAAAAGCTGTAGATACTGAATGTCATTGAATCCGTGAGAGATCACCTGCTGGTCAGCCTCATATTCGTGGATGGTGCGCAGGTCGGCGCGTAGCATCCACATCGCGGGGTTGAACCATTGCAGGGCAGTGAGCAGTTCCACTAGGAGCACGTCGACAGAGTGATGCATCTGGAGGTGTCCCAGTTCATGTGTCAGGAGGGCTGAGGTGCCTTCCTCAAAGTCCTGATGATTCAGGAATACTGTTTTCCACCAACTGAAAGGTGTCTTGGCCTTGTCGCAGACGGCAATCTGACGTCCATCCGCCAAGGGATGGATCTCGCTCTCGGCTTTCATCTTGTGCAGCCGCCATAGCGACAACAGCATCTTCGATAGCACCACCACGACACCTATTATATATATAAAGGTCAGAGGCAGTTGCCAGTTGAAGGGCTTTTCTGTCTCAGGGGCGACAGTCACAGACGAGGCCTCTGATAAGATGGGCAGATCATCCATCGGCAGGGCTGTAGTCATCGTGTCTGTTGCAGCAGGAGCCACTTCTACCGTTTGGTGGATCGTTATCACGCAAAGCGGCAACACAAACGAAGCGATAGCTGTTGCCAGCAGCACGATACGGTTCAGCCGATGCCAGGTCTCGTTGGCTACCAGCAGTCGCCAGAAGATATAGAACACGGCTATCAGCACAGCCACTTTCAGCTCATAGGTGAGAAACAGGGTCATCATTGTTTGGATTCTTTGTATGCTTCAACTTGGGAAATCAGGTCGCGCAGTTCGTCGACGGACAGCTTTTCTTCTTTCAGAAACGTCGAGACGATGCCTTTATAAGAGTCTTGGATGTAGTCGTCAACCAGCCGGAAGATGTTTCTCTTCGCATAGTCCTGCTCGGAGATGAGGGTGTGGTATTGATAGGTCGAGCCATACTGCTTGTGGCCTATATAGCCCTCATGCTCCAGTCTGCGCACGATGGTTGACAGCGTGTTGAAATGCGGACGCGGCTCTTCATAGTGTTCGAGCAGTTCCCTGACGAACATGGGCCCATGCTGCCAGAACAGCTCCATCACTTCCCGTTCTTTATTCGTTAGTTTCTTCATCTTTTCTTTGTTTGTCAGTTTAACATCAATGACGGTTTCAGTATCTGGAGGCAAAGGTAACTAAAAAAACAGATGCACGCAACTATTTCTTGTAGTTGTGTGCTTTCCTTAAACTCTTTAAATAGTTGTTCACCCCGCTTAACAGAAGCCGGATTTGCTAATAAATCCCAAAAACGTCTCCCAGAATCGTGATATGTGGGAGAATTTGCTTAACTTCGCGGCGAAATTTGGATATTCAACATCAAAACAATGAAAAGAATCATGACCAACAGCCTTCAGGGAAGGACATGTGGAAGCCTGAGAAAATGGTGCCTCATACTGATGACAGCCGGTTTGACGGTATCGGCTACGGCACAGGAGAAATATGAGCAGGGCAAGCCCAACGACGACAACTACCGCTACCTGGACGAGTACAAGGCGCTGAAAGAGTATATTGACTACTCCAAGTACCCCAACTTCAAGCTGGGTGCAGGTACGACTGTGGATGAGTATCTCAAGAAAACGACGGTCTATAAGATGACCAATGCCAACTTCACCGAGACAGTGGCAGGCAACGCCATGAAGATGGGAAGCGTGGTGGATGGCAACGGTAACATGAATTTCACGAAGGTGAAGAACTATGTGAAAGCAGCCACTGAGGCAGGCATTAACGTCTATGGACACACCCTCGCCTGGCACTCGCAGCAGCCCATCGGCTGGTTGACGAAGCTCATTGCCGACAAGCCGGACCCCAACGGCGGCGAAGCCTATTCGGTGGTGGCCAGCAAGGATTTCCGTACCTCACAGACAGTGGGCTGGAAATCGTCGGAATCTGAATACGGATATACGCTTAAATTCGACAAGACTAACGGTCTGAATATTCATACGACGAAGAAATGCACGAACTCGTGGGATGTGCAGTTCCTGGCGATGGAAAACATCCAGATCGAGAAGGGCAAGACCTACAAGATGACGATGACGGTCAAGGGCTCGCAGAACGGTAAACTTCACAGCAAGCTGGGCGACTGGAGCAGTGGCGAATACCCCGATATTCCTTTCACTACGGAGTGGCAGGACGTTGAGGTCAGCTACAAGGGTGTCGTGGAGAGCAGTTTCTTCATGCTCCAGTGTGGTGACTTCGTAGGAGATATCTATGTCAGGGAGATTAAGTTTGAGGGTTATAAGGGCCAGACCGTGCCACAGACAGATCAGGAGCGTCACGACACCCTCGTCTATGCGATGGACAAATGGATCAAGGGTATGATGGAGGCCTGTGACGGTAAGGTCAAGGCTTTTGATCTCGTCAACGAGGCCATCTCGGGTGGTGGAAATGACGGCGAAGGCAACTACGTGTTGCAGAGCTCAAAGCAAGATAATAGCGGCTCCTGGGACGTCGGCGGTAGCGCCTTCTACTGGCAGGACTACATGGGCGACCTCGAATATGTGCGTCAGGCCTGTCGCCTGGCCCGTAAGTATGGCCCTGAGGACATCAAACTGTTCATCAACGACTACAACCTCGAGTCCGACTGGGACGGCAACAAGAAGGTGAAGTCGCTCGTCAACTGGATCAAGAAGTGGGAGGCCGATGGCGAGACTTATATCGACGGTATCGGTACGCAGATGCATATCAGCTGCTTCGAAGATGACAATACGCTGAAGAGTATCAAGTCGCACATCACCACGATGTTTGAAGTGATTGCCAAGAGCGGAAAGCTCTGCCGCGTTTCGGAAATGGATATGGGCTATGTCCGAGGGAAGAACAACAGATGGGGCTCTTCAGTCAAGACCGACCAGCTGACCGAAGCCGAGCACAAGAAGATGGCCGACTTCTACGAGTGGATCATCAAGGAGTACTTCCGACTGATTCCACCTGAACAGCAGTGGGGCATCTGCCAGTGGTGTACTACCGATGCACCTTCAAACAGCGGATGGCGCGGGGGCGAACCTGTGGGCATCTGGGATCTCAACTACTACCGCAAGCATGCCTATGCCGGATTCGTGCGTGGACTGAACGGCGGTGAGCCTGCTGGTATCGGCAGCGTTGAGGCTGACCATACGGTCGACACCTCCAAGGGCGTCTACGGTCTCAACGGTATGCGTATGAACACTACATCACTCGACGGACTTCCTGCCGGTATCTACGTGGTGGATGGGAAGAAGGTCGTCATTTCTCGTCATTAAAAACCTGCATTATGAATTATCAGTTAGACTTGCACGGAGAGGCGCTCATGGAACAATACCATGAGCTTTACCCCGTCTACCAACGTTTGGCGCAGTTGGCCGAAGATGCGCTGCGCAAGGCTCTCAAGGAGCAGCACGTGTCGATCACGGTCATGGAGCACCGAGTGAAGACCGAAGCCTCACTCGCAGGCAAACTGGAGTTGAAAGGTGCCAAATACCATTCCATCGCCAATGTGACCGATATTGTCGGCATCCGCGTGGTGACGTTCTATTCCAATGATGTGGACAAGGTCGCTGCCATCGTCAACGAGTGTTTCCAGGTGGATTGGAATAATTCCGTTGACAAGCGTAAGCTACACCGGTTAGACAGTTTCGGCTACAACTCGCTGCACTATATCTGTCGGCTGCCCAAGACGATTGTCGACGACCCCGACATGCCTCAGCTCAACGAGATCTCTTTCGAGATACAGATGCGCACCGCTCTGCAGCACGTGTGGAGTACCCTCGACCATGACACCGCCTACAAGGGTAATGTGACGATTCCCCGCGAGTATCAGCGCCAGTTCAAGCGACTGGCGGGTATGTTGGAGCTGATCGACGATGAGTTCAGTCGCCTGCGTAATGTCCTGACCGAATACCGTCGGCAGATGCTGGCTTTGGAGGCTTCGGGTCAGCTCGACGAGGTCGATCTCAATGCCGAAACGTTCCGCCGTTATCTCGAGATGCACCCCTTTGCCCGTCTGAACGAGCGCATCGCAGCCATCAATCAGGCCGAGCTGTACCCCGTGCCGATGATGCCCTTCTTCCGAGTGCTCCAGAAACTGGGCTTTGAGACGCTGGGCGATGTGAACCGTCTGATCGAGGAGTACAGCGACGATGCTTATCGGCTGGCCATCTCTCAGTTGGGTACCACCGACCTCGACATCCTCTCAGAGAACATCGGTGTGCAGAATCTCTGTTTCGTCTATGTGCTGAAGCGTGGCGGCGGCCCTGCCGAACTCTGTCAGATATACGACTGGCTCAACGGCTACGACTCCAGTAACATGGAGCTCGCCAAGGAACTGTTCTTGCAGGCCCAGAAGATTACGCCAGACTGAACTAAAAAAGGAATCGCCAAGTGCTTTACTGTAAGCTACTTAGCGATTTCTTCTGTTGGGGTACTCGACCAACTTCATATAAAAACGGGAAAAATTTGATGAGATTATAAGTGATGCAAACTCCGCTGATTTATAGGTGTTTGCGAAATACTGAAAATCTCACGAAATCACGGGAGATTATACTAATTTGCATTTATCACGGGAAAATCACGGGAAAAATTTGGTTATTTCCCGTGAAATTATTATCTTTGCACTGAATAATAAGAATAAGTCATCAAAATTTTAGAATTATGGCACAAATCGAGCTGAGATTATCGAGCAAGATTCAGAAAGAAACTGGCAGGAGTGAAATAATGATTCGCTTCTACCAAGGCAGTAAATTTGATTTTTACGCAAAGAGCGAGGTTTATGTAAATCCCGATTTTTTTGAGTATTATGTCAATCGAAGCAAGACAAAAGAAATGGGGGTTAGCCTCCCCGATAATGTCATTACTGCAACACTGGCCAAGGCAGAGCGGATGGGGTATGCCCTCCGAAAAAGTGGCGAAATCACCATTAGCAAGCGCATAGAAACGCCCGAAGTCAAGTATCACCGAGAGCAGGAGGCCAAAATAAACAAGCTCAAAGAGGTCATAGCCATCAAATTTGATGAGGCCGACAAGGATAATATCAACGGGGATTGGTTCAAGGAGATTGTAGATAGATTCAATCATCCCGAAAAATACATTACTGCCAAGGCGCAAGGGCAATCGTTCTATGAGCTGGGAGAGCAATATATCAAGAAAAGAGATTTGGCTGAATCTCATGCGCGAGTGTTCCGCGTACTCTTCAGAGCCGTCGCAAGGTATGAAGGATTTATTAGAGCTACCGATGCAACGCGAAAAAGTTTCTCCTTTGACATCGACACAATCACCAAAGATGACATCGAGGATTTTTCCGATTATCTCCGCAATGAGAAGAGCTTATCTGAAGAATACCCCTCCATCTTTGAAAAGCTACTGGATGAGTATCCCGTAGGAGTTCGCAAAGGGCGTGACAAACTGGAGGAACGGGGAGAGAATACCGTTATCAAAATGCGAACCCGTCTGAAATCACTCTTCATGTTTTTCTATGATGAGGGCAAAACCTCCAATCGCCCCTTTGATGGTGTGACAATCGGAACTGCAAAAGTTGGCACTCCCTATTATATCACCATCGAAGAGCGTAATAAGATTGCGGAGGCCGATTTGCAGGCAGCTTGGGAAACTATGGATGATGATTTCAAGAAGAAATGCAAAATGCCAATAAAGACGCTTATCTCCTGCCGAGATATATTTGTTTTCCATTGCCTCATAGGTTGCCGTGTGGGAGATTTGCTGAACCTTACCGAAAGGCATATACATGATGGCATACTGGTCTATACCCCTCACAAAACAAAAGACGGAGCAGATGCGATGCAAGCCCGTGTGCCTCTCCATCCAAAAGCCATTGCACTCATAGAGCAGTACAAAGGAGCCGACGCGAAAGGCCGTCTGTTTCCCTTCATTACAGCCCAAAAGTACAATGACGCTATCAAAGCGATATTCACTATGGCGGGAGTTACGAGGGATGTAGAAGTACGGAATCCTAAAACGGGGGAGAATGAAATTAGACCCATCAACGAAATAGCCTCCAGTCATCTCGCTCGCCGTACCTTTGTCGGCAATGCCTATTTCAAGGTACACGACCCGAATCTAATTGGCAAAATGAGCGGTCATGTGGAGGGCAGTAAGGCTTTCAAGAGGTATCGGAAAATTGAGGATGAAACGCTGAAGGAGGTTATCGACCTTATCGGATAGCCTCAACACATAAACAACGATGCTGGGTGCGGAGATTAACCATCTTTGCACCCTTTTCGTTTTCTTATAACTCAACGCATAATACTGCATCATTTGTTCTCTCATTATTATGTAAGTTTACATAAACATATCATTGTTAATATGTGTGTAATATTTTAAGTAAACAACATTATTTTGTTAAATGTTGTAATAAGAGTAAACTTTTCTAAGAAATTTGTTTGTTTGTTTACTTAAAAGTATTATCTTTGCGCTCAAATAACAAACAATAATATTTAATGAGTATGAACAAGAAGAGTTTAAACGAGTGCATCAATGAAGTATTGAGCAGCGAAATGGGTAATGTTGCAAAGCGCAATGAGCTAATCAAGTTAGGTTTGTGCGCACATGAGATTAAGATGCTTATTGCATCGGTCAGTACACCATCAGCAAGCAAGGGCGGTTTCTCTTTCTCTAAGCTAACATTTGGTGTCGAAATTGAGTGTTACAATGTCATTCGTGAAATGCTTATCGAAGCAAGCACCGCCAACGGCTTGCAGGTTCGCTCTGAGGGCTACAATCACAATGACAGCAGCAAGTATTACAAAATCGTATCTGATAGCTCTATTCAAGGCGACAATACAAATGAGGTCGTGTCGCCGATTCTCAAAGGCAAGAGAGGTTTATCAAGTCTGAAAGCGATATGCGATTCACTTGCAACCATAGACGCAAGAGTAAACAAATCCTGCGGCCTGCACATTCATATCGGTGCAAGTTCTTTGAGCGATGAGCATTACTGCCGTTTGGTTCGCAATTACCAAAAGTTAGAGCGTGTTATTGATACGTTTATGCCAATGAGCAGAAGAGGCAACAACAGCCGCTGGTGTCACACCCTGCAAGGTATCGACTTTAGCACTTGCACCAACAAAGAAGAGATTGCAGGCGCAATGAGTTACAACCGCTATTTCAAGGTGAACGCAATGAGCTATGAGCGTCACAAGACAATCGAGTTTCGCCAGCATAGCGGCACAACCGATTACGAAAAGATTTCAAATTGGATTCTCTTTCTTGCAAAGCTGGTCGAGTATTCATATAAGCACGAAATTGGCGAGTGCAATTCTATCGAAGAAATACCATTCTTGAAAGAGAGTGAAAAGTTATATTTCATCAATCGCCGTACTGCCCTCAACTAAGGGGCAGGCGGCTCAATACAAACCATCTAAGACGAAAATATTATGTGTGTGATATGTTATGTACCTGCGGGCGTGAAAATGCCACCTTATCGAATTATCAAGGCTATGCGACAAGCCAATCCTCACGGAATGGGATTCTGCACCCCAAGCCAATATGATAGAGGGGTAAACAATTTCGAGTCTTTCTATAAGAAACTGAAGAAGCGCAATATTGATGAGCCTTGCATTATGCACTTTCGCTATGCAACTCACGGCAGCATCAAGACAAGCAACTGCCACCCCTTTCGCGATGCAAAATTAGGGCTATACTTTGCCCACAATGGCATTTTACCGATTGAAGCGGCCAATGATAAGACCGACAGCGAAACGGCCTTCAGAAAGCGTTTTCTGCCCCTCATACGAAAGTACGGGCTGGATTCTAAAGAGCTTGATGATTCGGTGGAGGATATTTTGGGCTGCTCCAAGTTCATTTTCATGCAATGTAGCGAGCGGACAATCCGCGAGGGCAAAGGCGGCACTATTGAGAAAAATATCAATGTGAAGATGTACGGCAACTTTGAAGAATATGATGGCTGTTACTATTCAAATTTGAGATTCATCCCCTATCTGTGAGGGTATCATAGAGAATATTATTGTTTGTTCGGCCAGCCTTGTATGTGATATATGGGGCTGGTCTTTTTTGTGGCCATAGTTGGCAATTATAGCCCGTTGTTATCTCTTTTTTGCCGATTTTGTTACTTTCGAGAGATAAGTGAATACTTTGAAAAAGAAAACTCCGAAAATATTTGGATATGTCGCTAATTTTGCATCAGTGTTTCAGACGTGGGTGAAATGTCAGCCCCACCGATGAGGCAGGGCAAGGCGAGGGGCGGGCTGACATACGCCCCAAGCAGCCCAAAGTTAATGATTAACAATATGGAAGAAATCATCACATTAAAAGAGGTGGCACAACTTACAAAGCTCTCTACCTCCACCATCTACAAACTGACCCGTTCGGGCAAGCTCCCACACAGCAAGCCAAATGGGAAGAAATTGTATTATCGTCGAGCTGACATCATGGACTGGATGATGAGCGGTGAAAACAAGGAGGGTAAGGCATGAACATCAAAGAGTTATTATCAAGTGGTGCAAACGTCTCAATCGTAGTAACGCCTGCGGATTTGAAGGAGTTTGCGGTCAGCCTCATCCAAGAGACACTGGCCATGAAGCCCGAAGAGAAGCCTGCAGAGCAATACCTTTCTCCCGATGAGACAGCCACTTTGCTGAAGGTAAGCAAAAACACCCTTTGGCGATGGTCAAAGAGCGGGTATCTCTCCCCTATTAAGGTCGGGCGAAAGTCCGTTTACAAACTTAGTGAAATAAACCAAATAAGGCAATAGCAATGAAAAAAGTAAGTGTCAAATCTATGCAGTTGCTCGCCCTCCTACGGGATGGCGGTAAACATTCCGTGGCCGACATTATGAATCGGCTCTTCATAGGCGACCCAAGAAGCACCATCCGTAACCTCCGCGATAGCGGCATAGACATCAAAGATGAATGGGTGCCAAGTGTGAACGGAGGTAAGTTTAAGCGTTACTGGATTGAGGCGGGTGAAAAGAAATAAGCCTATCCTCCCTAAAGTATTCTAAAGATATGGCAATACAATTAAGCACAATACTGACCACAATAGAAGATTACAATCTCAAAACCACTGATGAAAGAGTGATGTTTGATTGGCTGGTGTGGTACTGCTCCCACAATCTGATTGGATATAGACACTCCATCTCCAAAATCCAAGAAGAATTGGGGATTGCACGGCATACGCAGGAGAGGATTATTGCCAAATTTACGGGAATGGGATTTTTGAATGTCAGTACATCTCAATTTGGAAGCCATAAATACCGCAAATTCTTCATTGGATTCGGTATATTGGCAAAGGATGAAGTATTATGCCAAATATTCAAGCCGCAAAGCAAACTTTATAAAGCCAACCAAAGTGCGTTTAAGGAGCTTGATAGGCTTCAGCGAAGTGCGCTTCGGCCATTCTAATTTCTCGTGTCGAAATCAACAAGTGAAATGATTCAGTTGCCGAAATCAACAAGTGACACCTGCTGAAATCAACAAGTGACACCTGCTGAAATCAACAACACAATAGAATAATAACACAAGGAAAGTTAAACAAGGGATATATGTCGCGCAAAATGAATTTTGCGCTACGCTCTCTAAAGAATATGTTAGGAGAAAAAGAGACGATAATCGGGCAAGTAGTCGGCAAGGCCAACAATTATATGGCAGTACCTGACGGCAGCGGAGGTCGGCGTATCATCAAGAACGATGCCATACGGCAGTATGAGCGGAGTTTCAAGAGACAATGCCGAATTTACCGCGACAAGCTCATAGACCGCGCCTTTCGCCTCCATATTGTTGTTTATCACGGCAGCAGCCGCTATGACCTCGACAACTCCATCAAGACGATACTCGACTGTCTCCAGTACTCCAATGCCATTAAGGATGACAATCTTTGTATGGGCATCAATGCGGAGAAACGAATTGATAAGAGAAATCCGCGAGTTGTGTATGCGATAGAAGAATTTGAGCCGAGATTGTTTTAGTAGAATAGAGAATGTTCATGTTTAGATAACGCTCCGCAAGGGGCAAAGTATTAACAATTCTAATTTTGCAAAATTATGAGAAAATGTGATTGGACTGATGTCCGCGACGCACTCCAAGAGTGCAAGGGCGATGTTTCTGCCGTCCGTAATCAGATGCAGAAGAAATGGCCTGCGGAGGATGTGACCGCCGCCATCAAAGAGTTTAACGAGAAAGTCGATGATGCCCAAGTCGAGGAAGCCCGATGGAGACAGCTTAACGCATACGAGCGCGGCCAAGCGGCAGATGTGGCCATCCTCGAAAAGAACGGCAAGAAGATAGCCGACGTTATCCGAGCAGGAGGCAAGCCCGTTCAAAGCGCCGCTGATGTAGAGGCCGCAAAGAGGGTAATTGCAGCGATGGAGGGCAACAAGTAAACGAGGATGGACATATCTGAAAATGCTATGCTCTCCGCTTAAATGTCAAGTCTTAACGCGCACACGCGCACGAAGCTGAATGTCCATGTATTACATAATCGCTCCGTAAGGGGCAAAGTATTAACAATTAAAAATGAGAATTATGAAAAAAGTAGCAATCATTTTCAAGGAGATTGATGACACCTCAGAGGTTTCCACTAAAGGAGGCATCATTAGTGCAGTAAACGTCGATGTTCAGAAGGTGAATGAGAAAATCGACGCTTTGAAAAAAGCCAAGGCCATTAAGGAGGGCGATGCCCTCGATGAGCTACAGAAGGCATTGAAGAGCGTGGAGCCGCTTTCTGATGCGGTTGTTCCAGTTGTGGTATGGGATAACTAAATCATCGTCCATTGTTTTACTTCGGGGGGTGAGCCTCATCGGTTCGCCCCTCCTTTACTAAAAACGTGTGTATCATAAAAAAAACAAATAATGCCGTTCAAATTTAATAAATACTATCTCAAATCTGCTGAGGATTCGCTTTTTGCAATAAGGCACGCAGTACGAGGAAAAGCGAACAACGTTTATGGGCCAGTAGCAAGAGTCAAATGGGATATACAAGCAAAGAGTGTGCAAGAGCTTTTCCCTTACATTTCCTTAGAACCATCGGGACACGGAGGCATCTTTGCAATTGAATTGGATTACTTCCTATCAACTGATATTGCATTCTTTGACAAGGAGATTTGGGGAAGAGTAGAAAAAGAAAAAGAACTGGTTTTCCTGCTGGAGTTTTCATCCGTAGATGTCGTATCAAGAAATCAAAATGGAGAAATCGCATTAAGGCAATGTAATGTCGTGTGGTATGGAAATCTCCGCGAGATAACATCTGATTATGTCAAATTCTTCACTCCCCTTATGAAGGATTTCTGCGAAATGAAAAAAGAAATGCCACTGACGGAGGGAATAAAAATCACCAATTTCTATGAGGAAATTTATTCCATTATAAGATATTATCATCATTTGCCATCAAAAACTTGTGATTTAATAGAATTGACGCTTCTTTATGCAATGACATTAAGAGTGTATGATGAGGGAAGAATGAGCGTCAGGATTGTTCATTGGTATTCTTTGTTAAGACCGCTGATTCCTACAGACATTAGTGAGAATTTGGTAAACGAAAGAATTTCAAGAACTGAGGGTGAGACGGGAATAGAATTATCTCCCGAAGAAAAAAGAACCTTATATTTAGCCCTTACAAATAATGGTGAGAATGAAGATGTAAGAATGATGATAGATGCGTTTCACATGGCAGAGGATGCTATGGGAGTCAAAAAAATGGTATATAGAGATGCACTATCAAACGCAGGGCGCTATGCAATAATGGTTAATGGAGATAGAAGAATACGCCATCATAATAGAGTTTATTCCCAAAATGAAATAGATAAGATTAATGATGAAAAAATACGCTCATTTGTTAGGGAGATTGTAAAACTTGGTGCAACGTCAGACATTCATGGTATCTCCCATTGGATGAGAGTTGAGTTCTTTGGGGTGGTGTTATGTGGAGAAATTAAGGATGCGGATTTTGAAGTCGTGAAATGGTTCGCTTATCTCCATGACTGCAGACGGCAAAATGATGGCGCCGATATTGAGCACGGGAAGAGAGCTGCTGATTACATAGACAACATTCGGCAAAAATATCTTTATCATCTCACCGATTCCCAAATTGACAAACTAAAAACCGCTTGCGCCCTCCATACAACCACCCATAAGACGGGTGATTCTACGATAGATGCTTGTTTCGATGCAGACCGACTTGATTTGCAAAGGGTGGGAATTAAACCAGACCCTGCGAAGATGGCAACTGAGGCTGGAGCGAAAATGGCTCACATTGATAGTGAAGTTCTTTTGTCGAGTGCAAAGCATTTTACATATCAATTTGAATGATGAACACACAAGAGCCCTGTCTTATATCGCGCACACAAGAGCTGCCACTACCCATCACGGGCAATGGTCGCCAAACATTCTATTCTATATGGAAACTAAAAACTCATAGCTATGATTTTGCAGCCGCCAGTTGTGTTGCTTGTGTGGCCATTCAAGAAGTTGAGCCTCATCTTTGCGGAGGCGTATTCTCGGCTGTTAGCTCTGCCCTGCTTCATTAGTGCAATCATTTGGTCAATAATTGCGCTTCGTTCCTTATCGCGGTTTATCTCTCGCTCTAAATGTTCTATTTTGTCGGCAATCATATTCTTTGATGTCTGTGCAGGGGCTTTCACCCCTGCGGGTTAATACTATGCGATGCTGATTAGATTTGCTTTCTTGAAACACCGCCAATCGGCTTTCTCGGTGTCGTAGTACACTTGACAGCTATCATTGCGCTTGCGGTCGCTGCCCTGCGTAGGTGGTACGATGTTTTCTGCGAGTGTGCCGAAAGCCTCACGGATTGAGCCGTCAATCTTGCGAAAGTAGAAACGGACAATCTTTGTCGTCATTGCCTTGCGAAGTTTGAAGTTTGCCCAAGCCACTTTCAAAGCCTCTGCCATTGTGTAGCCGTTTTTGCGAACGAATGACCAAGCGGCAGTCATTATCTCGCTCATCTGATTCTTAATCTTGATACTCATGTTCTTTATTCTTATTAGTGAAACAATGTTTGTTTTCTAAGTGCAAAGATAATACTTTTAAGTAAACAAATCAAATATTTTTCTCGAAAAGTTTACTCTTATTACAACATTTAACAAAATAGCGTTGTTTGCTTAAAATATTACATACAAATTAACAATAATACTTATAATAAAACTTTTTTCTTAAAAAATTTGGTAGTATAGAAAAAACACCGTATCTTTGCAGTTGAATTTTAATAAAACAAGAATTATGGATATAAAATCAGTCATTAAGAAGCACGGGTACACTCTCGAAAAGGTTGCAAGTGAATGGAAGGGCAAAGATGGCAAACCTATAACGAAGGGTGCGCTATCAAAGAGCATTAACAACAATCCTACAATAGCAACCTTGCAGGGTATTGCAGATGTTATCGGGTGTAAGGTGGGCGATTTCTTTAGTGATGAAATTAACCCACAATCTCCGACAATCATCTGCCCGAATTGCGGCAAAGAGATAACTATCAAAGTCGAGTGATATGATACAGCCAACGAAAGAAAACACTCTCTATCTCCCCATCAAGCAGTCATACTTCGATGCCATCATTGAAGGCACCAAGAAAGATGAAGAGCGCGAGGTGAAAGAGGGCATCACGTCCAGCCGCTATCTGCTGAAGGATGAGCAAGGCAATCTCCAGCTCAATCCCGACGTGACCGAGCAGGGCAAAAAGTATTTTGTCGATGACTACAACGGCGGCAATTTCCCGTTTATCCCAAAGCCTTACAAGTATCTCTCCCTCGCGGTTGGATATAGTCGAGAGCGAGACACGGCACTTGTAGAGGTTACTGACATCACATACAAGCAGGGCAAGCTATTCGGCAACCCTCCCAAGTTCTGCTGGTGGGTGCAAGTGTTCCATCTTGGCAAGATTGTAGAGGTTCATCGTAAATCATAGAGACATGACACACTGACCAACATTGGCTGGAGCGTTTTGCTGGGAAGCAATGACGCTCTTTTTTTTGCTCAATCTCCCATTTGGGATGATGAAGGGTGCAAAATGAAAAACGGAGGGCAAAGAAAATCTTCTCCAAAAAATCAAGCCTCAACGCGCACACGTGCCTGCGCGAAGGCAATCTCCTTATATATAAATGCTAAGTGAAATATATTAGAGAGTTGACCGTATCAATCTCCCCAATTATTCTTACCTTTGCATCAACCGTATCCATCTTTCCTTTAGAATACGCTGACTTATCAGAGAGCATTCTTGTTATTGAGTAGCAAGGATGCTCTTTTTGCTCAATCTCCCTTTTGGGATTAGATATAATATCTATTTTTGATGCAATCTCCCCAGCTGTCAGTTAGATTTTTCCTCTAAAAAATGCTCAATCTCCCTTTTGGGATTATGAAAGGGTCAAGATAAAAATGGAGGGTCGAAAAAAGCTAAAATCAGTTAGATGATTACAACATTATTTAGAGTTTGAAATGGCTACAAAAACATTATCACGGGAAAATCACGGGAAAAATTAGGCAAAGAAAAAGCCAACCGCCTCATTATCAAGCGATTGGCATTTTTGCTTGTTGGGGTACTCGGACTCGAACCAAGAATGACAGGACCAGAATCTGTAGTGTTACCATTACACCATACCCCAATGTCAATTACCAATCAGAACACCCTTGTTCCGTTTTGCGGGTGCAAAGGTACTACTTTTTCTGGAATCACCAAAACTTTTCGCAGGTTTTTTTAATTAAATACCCAATTTTTCCTAATTTATTTTGCATTTCGCATGATTTGCAGTACCTTTGCAGACTAAATATAAATATAATATGAGTGAACTCGTCAAGACGATTATAGAAGCCATTCAGGAAAAGAAGGGCGAACGTATTGTGGTAGCTGACCTGACGAAGATCGGAGGCAGCATCAGCAGCTATTTTATCATCTGTCAGGGTAATTCGACCACCCAGGTGGAGGCTATTGCCGATTCGGTAGGCGACCTGTGCCGTGAACGGCTCAAGGAGAAACCTGCCCATGTGGTGGGTCTGGAACATGCGCAGTGGGTGGCGATGGACTATGGCGATGCCTTGGTCCACATCTTCCTGCCCGACGTGAGGAAGTATTACGATCTGGAACACCTCTGGGAGGATGCGGAGATTACGACCATTGACGATTGACCATTGAACATTGAAGATTTTTAGATAATGGATAAGAATAAGATACAGAACAACGCGAACGGTCCGAAGATGAACATGCCGAAGTTCAACATGAACTGGATCTATGCCATCGCCATCCTGGCGCTGGGACTCTTGTATTTCTCAAGTGGCGGACCGGAGAACAGTAGTGTCAGCCGAACGGCATCATACTCCGACTTCAAGGCGATGATCGATCACGGCTATGCCTCGAAGATTGTGATCAACAAGACGCAGGGCATGCTGAAGATGTACGTGAAGCCGGAGCATATCCGGGACGTATTCAAGCAGAGTGCCAAGCAGACGGGGGCAGAACCCTATGTGGAGGTGGAGTTCGGCAGCATCGAACAGGTGGAAGAGTATATCAATAAGGCCAAGGAGGCGAAGACCTTCACTGGCGACTATACCTTTGAGAACAAGAAGGAGAACGACTTCCTGAACATGATCTTCTACAACGGATTCTTCATCCTGATGCTTGTCGCGGTTTGGATGTTCTTCTTCCGCCGGATGGGTGGAGGAGCCGGTATGGGCGGAGGTGTGTTCAACGTCGGCAAGTCGAAGGCTAAGATGTATGAGAAGGGCGGCGAACTGGGCATCACGTTCAAGGATGTGGCTGGTCAGGCTGGCGCCAAGCAGGAGATACAGGAGATTGTGGACTTCCTGAAGAATCCGCAGAAGTACACCGAACTGGGAGGAAAAATTCCCAAGGGTGCGCTGCTCGTAGGTCCTCCGGGAACGGGTAAGACGCTGCTGGCGAAGGCTGTGGCTGGAGAGGCTGGTGTGCCTTTCTTCTCGATGTCGGGCTCCGACTTCGTGGAGATGTTCGTCGGCGTGGGTGCAAGCCGTGTGAGAGACCTCTTCCAGCAGGCTAAGCAGAAGTCGCCGTGTATCATCTTCATCGATGAGATCGACGCTGTGGGCCGTGCCCGTTCGAAGAACCCCGCTATGGGCGGCAACGATGAGCGCGAGAACACACTGAACGCCCTGTTGACGGAGATGGACGGCTTCGGCACGAACTCGGGTGTGATCATCCTGGCTGCCACGAACCGTGCCGATATGCTCGACTCCGCCCTGTTGCGTGCAGGACGTTTCGACCGTCAGATACATGTAGACCTGCCCGACCTCAACGAGCGTAAGGAGGTCTTTAAGGTACACCTGAAGCCCGTGAAGATCGACGACAGCGTGGATATCGACTTCCTGGCCCGTCAGACACCAGGTTTCTCGGGTGCCGACATCGCGAACGTCTGTAACGAGGCTGCCCTGATTGCGGCTCGTCATAACAGTCAGATGGTGGGTAAGCAGGACTTCCTCGATGCCGTCGACCGTATCATCGGAGGTTTGGAGAAGAAGACGAAGGTGATGACGCAGGCTGAGAAGCGCTCCATCGCCATCCATGAGGCTGGCCACGCCACCATCTCGTGGTTCACGGAGTTTGCCAATCCGTTGGTGAAGGTGTCGATTGTGCCGCGTGGACAGGCCTTAGGTGCGGCCTGGTATCTGCCGGAGGAGCGCGTGCTCCAGACGAAGGAGGCCATGCTCGACGAGATGTGCTCGCTGCTCGGAGGCCGTGCGGCAGAGGAATTGTTCGTGGGACATATCTCCACAGGAGCCATGAACGACCTGGAGCGCACCACGAAGCAGGCTTATGGTATGATTGCCTTTGCGGGTATGAGCGACAAGCTGCCTAATATCTGCTATTACAACAATGCCGAGTACCAGTTCCAGAAGCCTTACTCTGAGACGACGGCCAAGATCATGGACGACGAGGTGCTGCGGATGATCAACGAGCAGTACGAGCGTGCCAAGAAGATCCTCACAGACCACAAGGAAGGTCATGCCCAGCTGGCTCAGCTGCTGATCGACCGCGAGGTGATCTTCGCTGAGGATGTCGAGAAGATCTTCGGCAAGCGTCCCTGGACCTCTCGTGCCGAGGAACTCCTGGAGGCTCAGATGCGTGCCGATGCCGAGCGGATGGCTGAGGAGCGTGCGAAAGAGCTCGAAGCCCAAAATGCCAAAGAAGAGAAAACGGATGCTGTCGACGATGAACCCAAGACGGTCGATAGCGAAAATCAAAAATAAGAACGCGTATGAAGAACTTTATAGTCAGAACGATTACCGCGGTCTTCTTCGTGGCCGCCATCGTGAGCTGCTTCCTGCGTCCGGAGGCGATGATGTTTCTGTTTGCCCTTGTCACGGGCATGACGATCTGGGAGTTTACCGGACTGGTGAACGAACGTGATGGCGTTGCCGTCAACCAGATGATTTCCACCGTGGCAGGCGTGTATTTCTTCCTGGCGATGGCTGGTTATAACAGCGGCATGACGCCAGCAGCCGTGTTCATCCCTTACCTGCTCACCTTGATCTACCTGTTGGTGGCTGAACTCTATCTGAAGCAGGAGGATCCAGTGAACGACTGGGCCTATACGATGATGAGCCAACTCTACATCGCCTTGCCATTCTCGCTCTTGAACGTTCTGGCGTTCCAGTCCGATGCCTCAGGTGTCCACTATGTCTGGACCGTTCCCCTTTCCGTATTCGTGTTCCTTTGGATCAACGACGCAGGTGCCTATATCTGCGGCTCGCTCTTGGGCAAACACAAACTCTTCCCCCGTATTTCACCAGGCAAGTCGTGGGAAGGTAGCATCGGTGGCGGCATACTTGTCATACTCGTAGCCGTGCTGGTGTGGTATCTTCTGGAGCAGTATGGCGAGAACGCCCTTGGCCTCTCAGCCATCGAATGGGCTGGTCTCGGCCTGACAGTCGTCATCTTCGGCACTTGGGGCGATCTGGTAGAATCCCTCTTCAAGCGCACCCTCGGTATCAAGGACAGCGGACATATACTCCCTGGTCACGGTGGCATGCTCGACCGTTTCGACTCAACGCTCATGGCTGTCCCCGCTGCAGTGGTCTATCTTTACACCCTGTCGTTCTTGTAGAAGGTCAACAATATCCCCGCTTGGAAAAAGTTAAAACTACGTCGGTGATTTATCAATCATCGACGTAGTTTTATTAATCACCGTCGATGATTTAACAATCATCGTCGTGGATTTAACTTCACAAGGCACCTTTTTACCATTTACAACGGCATTTTCCAGCCTTTTACAGCGTATAAACCAAATAAGAAGAGGATGTGCCTATTTTGACACACCCTCTTGAGAATATGAGAGGGGGCTGGAGGAATTACTTCACCAGCACCTTCACGGTCTTACCGTTGCTCAGTTTGATGATGTTCAGACCCTTCTGCGGAGCGGCAATGCGCTGGCCAGAGATGTTGAAGCGCTCGCTGATGGTGCTGGCCTTCTCGTTGAGAGACTTGATGCCTGTTTCGGCTTTGTCGCTGAGGGCAACCTCGTTGGCATTAAGCACCTCGCCAGTCTGCTTGTTGACCAGGAATGCTACCACATGGAGCTTTTTGTCCTTGATCAGGTCGAGCACGGTGACATGGTCGTCGGGGTCGGAGCTGGTTCTGTCGGTACCGATGAGCAGGCCATCGAGGTCGGCTACAAACTGTCCGACGATCGGCTCACCAGCCTTCACGGCGCCCTTGATGCTGCCCTCTACACCGTTGGAGGCTCCCCAGGCGGCTACTGCCACATGGTTGAACTCCATGCCAATGATGTATTCGTCCATCTCTGTCAGCTTCTGGAGATCGCCGGTGACAGAAGCGTTTCCTGAATAGTAGTTGGCCTGAGCCCAGTCGCGACCAGTGCCCTTCAGACCGTCGGCCACGAGTACATAGCCGATGGCGATGGATGACTCTGCCTCGTCGAACATGACCTTGGTCTCGGTCTCAATGTTGATCTTCGTCTTGGCATCGTTGGCCCAAGCGGCCTTCACGGTGACGGCTGCAGGAGCGAGGTCGGCCTTGGCTGCCTCGACATCGTCCTTGACGGCATAGTCCTTATAAGTGATTTCATCGCTGCCGTAGTAGGGATCGATGGTGCGTGTGCGGTTGATGGACAGGCTGGGGAAGCCGGTGGCCATGGCCCCGACGACAGGCTCGAAGGCGTCGATCTCCATCGGGTCGCCATTGTGTACGGCATAGATGACGGCATCGTCCTTGAAGTCCTTGGTGAGCAGATCAAGTGCCACCCAGCCGCGGGTGCACCATCCGCACCAGGTGCCGGTGTACTCCTCGACTAGGGGTTTCATCTTGGCCGACTCTGCGAGCACGAAGATGGCTCCCTTGGCAGAGGCCTTTATCTCGTTAGCTTCGCCATTGACCTTGGTGATGGTCAATAGGATGTCCTGAGTGCCGCTCTTGTCGCCAGTGGGGAATGTGAGGTCGATGGTGGTCTTGCCCAGGAGCTTATCGACGGGGCTGTTGAGTTTGATGGTCTTCTCGCTGACCTTTGTGCCGTTGATGGCCACCTCGTAGGTGAAGTCCTGGATGCCGTTCTTACCGCTATTGGTCAGTGTCACGGGGAAGGTCACTTCCTTGTTGATCAGAGCGTACTTCTGTCCGAAGTCTTCTACGGAAACGGCATTGTTCATGAACTTACCACCGCCGATGAGGGCGTTGAGTGCGACGGCATAGCCATAATCGCTGTAATCATCCCAACCTATCGAGCTCAGATAGAGGTCGGCGTTTGCAGGATCCAACTCGGCATAAGTGCGGTATAAGTCGTCGTAGGCATTGCAGGCGAACAGCATGGTTCCGTACATGGTCTCGTCGAGGAAAGACCCGAAGAAGGGATAGGCATCATTGAGATTATCATTCAGCCAAGGCATATAGACGTCGTAATACCAATCGTAATAGTCGTCGTCAGACACCTCGCTGTCGTCGGGAGCTTCAGGCAGCCCTTCTATCTCAAACGAAAAACCAATCCAGAGTCCGCTCTGGGGAATCTCATAGCTCTTTGAGAATGCCACCTCGGTATAGCCTTTGAGGTTCACATCAGAGGCGGCCACTTCTTTTACTTCGAGGTCGGCACCCTTGGCATAGTTGCCTGGTTTTGGCAGAGTGGTTCCTACCCATGCTGTGATGTTCTTGGCCTTGGCAGACGCCAGCATGAAGCGCAGACCGTCGACGGTAGCACCCTTGCCGGCAATTTTCTCATACGGGATGAAAACGGCGAGGGTGTAGTCGGCATCCATGGCCAGACCCATGTTTTCAGCGTTTTCATCGTCGCCATAGCCGAACCATGCCTGGTCGCTCGTTAATGTGATGCCTCTGCCGAAGGCATGGGCCTTCATCTTCTTCAAGGCCTTGACATTGGGTTTCTTGACCATCAGGCGTTGCGACTTCTTAGAGTCTTCGCGCAGTGGCTGTGCACTTACCGCTCCTACAACAGCGAAGAGCAGCATGAATGTGAGTAGTCTTTTCATCATAATCACTTTGTTTTTGAAGTTAATAATATGTCAATTTTTCAATTCTTCAATTATCTTACGCCGATCTTTCGCGTCTGGTTGCTAGTCTTGACGACATAGACTCCTGAGCGCAGACCCTGACGGGCGGCGGCATCAGCGCCAGAACATACCAGACGGCCGCTCAGATCATAGACTTCAGCAGATCCCTCTGCAGCCGTCATGGAACTGATGCTGGTTTGCTGGCCGTTGGAGAACTCAATGTACAATGACTGGCTCTCGGTGCCTACGGTGACGTCGAGCTTAGCCAAAAGATGGCCTTCCTGACGGATCGTGAAAGCATCGAGGAGCACCTGGATGGATGTGCCCTCAAAGGTCTTGTCGAGTTCGGCGACATCCTTGATGGGGACACAGAGCCCGCCCATGCACCACTGCAGGGTCTTGGCCTTGAAGGTATGCTCCAGGATGGCCAGATGGGCGGAGCCGGAGATGTAGGCGCCGTCCTTTCCTACGATAAGGAGTCCGCCGTCAGGATCGGAGGAGGGATTCGTCTCGCAGGCCAGCTCGCCGAACATGTCGGTCTCGGCATTGATGACCACTGTCGAGCCGTCGGCGCAGACTTCGCCCTTGTACTTGAATTCAAAAGACTGGGCATAGGCCATCATCTGGACAGCCAATGCCAACATGACAAGTGTAAAGCTTCTCTTCATAAGCGTATTATTTTAATTAATGTTTAACTTACAACGGATGACCTGTAGCACGCCCTGGTCATTGTAGGCGAAGGCCACGATGGAGAGATGTTCCGGCACCCAGTCGGCGGCAAAGGTCAGCGAATAATCGTATTCCTTCACCTCTCCCTCCTTGATGCTGAAGTCCTCGCCCCATTCGCCATTGACGGCTGCACGGAACACATGCTGGTGGATGTAGTCGGCATTGGCTTTGCCGTCAGGCATCAGCTGGATCGCCTTGATACCGTCCTCGACTACCCAGAGCTGTAATTTGGCGGTGGTGTTTCCGTGCGTCCCTTCCAGACTCAGCTGGATCTTTCCCGACTTGGCCCCCGCCATTTGATAGAAGTCGGCAACAAGCGCGACGGGAGCTGTCTTTTGAAGTTCTTCTCTGACGAGGCCTTTCCAGTTGGTATAGGGGGTGACACCGCCACGGTTCACCATGCCCATGGGCCATTGCTCCACTTTCCAGTAAGTGTTGTAGTTGTCGCCAGTCTCCGTGGCAAGTCCCACGATACCCCTTTCGGGATTGGGCCAGACGGCCATCGGACCTCCGTGGATGCCCACTGCGATGATCATATCCTCGCCATACTCCTGTTGCAGCGAATGGATCTCATCGGCAGCATTCGGACAGTTGACGCAACGCTGACCCGTGAAGTCCTCGATGAGCACACTGCGGTTCACCACTGGTGGCGCCTCGTAGATTAGACGGTCTTCCTCAGCGATGGGATCGCAGGATAACAGCCATAAAGCGAGGAGGTATAGGATGTTTCTTGGTCTCATAGCCTAAAAGTTGTAGTTGTAAGAGATGGTGAAACCCTTCTGGGCGGGCACGTAGCGACAGACACCGCCCGAGCAGTTATAGCCTGCACGGGTGCGGCCATAGCCAGCCTGAATGCGGTGGCTGCCTGTGTTGAAGGTGACGAGTCCCTGATAGTAGTGGGTGTCGGTGTCGCCGCAGTTCCACATGTCGTTGACGGTGATCATCCAGTGAGGCACAAGCGAGAGCTCTAACAGTCCGAAGACCCAGTCGCCCTGGTCCTCCTTGGTGGAGAGATACTGCAGCTCGCCACGCAGGGTGGTCTTTTTCGAGAACTGGTACTTGCCGTCGGCGATGAAAATGTCGGAGTGGATCATGCCGCCCTCGCCCTCCACGACACTCTTGTTGTAGCATTGGTTCATGTACATCAGGTTGAGACGGAAGTCGCGGGTCATGCGGCGCGAGATCTGGATGTTCAGATCCTGATAGTAGGTCTCATCACCCCACTTGAAGAAGGGCGACTCGTAGTCGTAGAAGGTGATGCCTGCCAGCTTGCTGCGTTCGGTGCCGTCAACAAACTCATGGGGGATGCTACGGACATAGCTGTAGTTGACTCGGACATTCATGCCATACTTGCCGCCGAGAGCCGTCTTGCGCTTAAAGTTGTAACCCAGCTCTGCCTGATAAGCCCACTCACCGTCGGCCAGTTGCGTGGCGTAGGGATAGAGGGCGGCAAGGGCATAGGTCTGATCCTGCGTAAAGGCGGGCAGGTGGTTGATGGCCGAGGAGATGCCCAGCACGTCGGCACTCTTATATGACATGTTCTCCGAACGCTTGGCTTGGAGCAAGACGCTCAGTCCCTTGTCTGAATACGAGCCTGAGAGCATGGCCACATGACCTTTCTTGAAGACATAGCCATTGGCAAACGAGGGGTCGGCCTCCTTCTGGGCATATTCTGCCAGAAGGCTCCAGGCTCCGGCATTCAGGTTGGCACGCACGTCCCACGCGTTGACGTATTTGGGGAAGTTGATGCGGTGCGTATGGTCTACATAGACGTTCTCTTCTATCTTCTGATATTTGTTTACCCATGAGCCGCCGATAGTCAGACGAGTGCCCGACTGCTGCATCTTGGGAATCCACTGGTCGATGGCCACTTCTGCATCGGCACCGCTCACCAGTCCCTTGTTCCACTTCCAATAGTGGCGCTGGCGTCCTGAGAGCAACTTCACGGTGACGCCTTCCAAGGGTTTCAAAAGCAACCGCCCGCCTAAGAGCGAGTTGTCGATGCCCAACGACCGCTCCTCATAGGCACGGAGGATGAAGCCAGAGCCAAACTGCTCGTAGAAGGTGCCAAGGGTCAGCTCCTGGTTGCCCAGCTTTCCCTTCACCCAGAAGTTGGGCACGCCCCAGCCCTTGAAGTCTTCCTCAAAGCCGGGCAGCGGGTGTTCCAGATACTCAAGACGTGCACCAGCATCCACATGTGGGCTCTGAAGTTGCAGGTCTGCGTAGGTGTTCGTGAGGAAATCCTCCGTTTTCACGGCTCCTATCTTCTCATCGTCCTGCGGGATGAGCATGTCGCTCTGGATGCTGCCCGAAAGGGTCACACCCTTCTGCTCTTGGGCATTTAAAGGTAAAAGGGTAAAGAGGTAAAAGGGTAAAAACAGAAGCAGACTCTTCTTCATTGCATCACCTTATTTGATCAGTTCGCGCACCTTGTCAATCAGTTCGATTTCTGCACCGTCGGTATAGCCGTTGTGCTTATAGACGATGTTGCCCTGTCCGTCGCAGACCAGCACGAAGGGAATCATCTGGATGCCTAAGGCACGCTTCATGTCACCATTGGGGTCGAGCAGCACGTCATACGTCCATCCGTGGTTGCTCACCAGCGGCTTCACCTTGTTGATGTTCTGTGCCTGGTCGATGGAGATGGCGAAGATTTTTACGCCTGTCTCCTCCTGCCACTCCTCATAGACCTCGGCGATGGCATCGAGTTCGCGGTTACAGGGCTTGCACCAGGTGGCGAAGAAGTCGATGATAAACGGTTTTCCGTTGTTCGACAGGGTATCTGTACGGATAGACTGACCGTCAATCGTCTTGAGCGTGACTGCGGGAAGTTGTGCATGGATGGAAATGGCGAAGGCTGCCACCACAGCGGCAATCAGTAGTCTTTTCATTGCTTGATATTTAATAGTCCTTGCAAATGTCCTCTTTTTACTCCCATTCGATCGTGCCAGTGGGTTTCGGCGTGAGGTCGTAGAGCACGCGGTTCACGCCAGGAACCTCGGTGATGATGCGCTGGGTGATGTGGTGGAGGAGTGCGTAGGGGATCTCCTCGATGGTGGCGGTCATCGCATCGCGGGTGTTGACGGCACGGATGATGACGGGCCAGTCCCAACTGCGCTTGTTGTCCTTGACACCGGTCGACTTGTAGTCGGGCACGATGGTGAAATACTGCCACACCTTGCCTTCCAATCCGTTCTTGGCAAACTCCTCACGCAGGATGGCGTCGCTCTCGCGAAGGGCCTCCAGACGGTCGCGGGTGATAGCTCCTGTGCAGCGCACACCCAGTCCGGGACCTGGGAACGGCTGACGGAACACCATGTTGTCGGGCAGGCCCAACTCCTTACCCACAACGCGAACCTCATCCTTGAAGAGCAGTTTGATGGGCTCTACCAGCTCGAACTGCAGGTCTTCGGGCAGACCACCCACGTTGTGATGAGACTTGACGGGACCTGACTCCACGATGTCGGGATAGATGGTGCCCTGGGCGAGGAAACTGATGCCCTCCTGTTTGCGGGCCTCCTCTTCGAACACGCGGATGAACTCGGCGCCGATGATCTTGCGCTTCTGCTCGGGATCGGCCACACCAGCCAGCTTATCGAGGAAGCGGTCTGTGGCATCGACATATACCAGATTGGCATTGAGCTCGTCGCGGAAAACCTTGACCACCTGCTCGGGCTCACCCTTGCGCAGCAGACCGTGGTTCACGTGAACGGAAACCAGCTGCTTGCCGACTGCCTTGATGAGCAGGGCGGCCACTACCGATGAATCAACACCACCGGACAGGGCCAGCAGCACTTTCTTGTCGCCAATCTGAGCACGGAGCTCCTTGATCTGTTCGTCGATGAACTTTTGGGCCAGAGCGGGCGTCGTGATGCGCTCCATATCGGCCGGACGTACGTTGCTTGTTATCATAAGAATCTATATTATAAGGTGTATAATCGGGAACTATTTGCTCTGGTAAAGAACGGAGAGGGTGGGCTTGTAGGTGTTCTCGAGGGTGATGGTGATGAAACCGCCGTCGGCCTCGAACTTGGCAATCTTGTGGTCATCGCCATGCTTGGGCATGTTGGGCCAGGCACCAAGGTCTTTCTCGAACTGGTCGCGCAGCTCCTGCCACATGCGGCGCGTGCTGTCGTTGGTGGAGATCTGGTAGTTCTCCTGCAGGGCCTGCACCAGACTGTCCTGACGGGCAATCACCAGACGGTATTTCTCGGAATCCTTAGCCATGACCACTCGGGTGAAGTCGGAGTCGGTCTTGGCAGAGTCGATCGCAAAGCCCCGCTGCTGGAGCGAGTCGATGAAAGTTTGGAAGGGCAAGGCCATCGAGAGGCCACGATACGAGAAGTCTTTCTTCTCACTGTTGCAGGCATAGAGTGCGACAATTGCCATTGCGGCGAATAAGATTTTCTTCATAATGATTGTATAATGTATGGTTTATGGGGACAAAGGTAATGATTTTCTCGCAGATATTCAAGAATTTGAGAAAAAACATGTACCTTTGTGCCCATGTTTTTACTCAATATACTGGTTTCGTCATTGCTGGTCCAGCCAATTGCGGAGGAAGATACCATCCGGAGTGAGCGTCTGGACGAGGTGGTGATTACGTCGACATCGGCCCGTCAGCGTCTGCAAAACGTTCAGACAGGTGCCGAGGTGCTCCAGCTGGAAGACCTCACGTCGGCCCCACAGCTGTTTGGTGAGGCGGACATCATGCGCAGCATACAGCTGTTGCCTGGCGTGAAGGCTGAGAGCGATGCCTCCAGCAGTTTTCAGGTGAGGGGAGGAACGTCGGCACAGAACCAAGTACTCTTCGATATGGCACCTGTCTATAATGTGGGGCATCTGGCGGGACTGTTCTCTGCCTTCAACGACGATGCCCTGGCTTCAGCCACGCTCTACAAGGGACTGTTGCCGGCTCAGTATGGCGGTGCCTCGTCGGCTGTGCTCGACATCTCCGGGCGGACAGGCGACAAGAGCCGGTGGCATGGGGCTGCAAGCGTAGGACTGTTATCGGCCAAAGGCTCGATCGAAGGACCGCTCGTGAAGGACAAGATGTCGTTTCTGCTGACGGCACGGCGCACCTATATGGACATGTTCCTGAAAGCCTCTAAAGACTTCAAGGACAACACCCTCTATTTCTTTGATGTGAACGCGAAACTGGACTGGACGATGGGGAGGCGCGATCAGCTGTTCCTGACGTTTTTCACCAGTCACGACAAGACGGCTGTGAAGAAGATGACCGATATCCGCTGGAATAACATGACGGCCAATCTGAAGTGGCTGCACCATTTCAACGGTGATTCTTACGCGCAGACCACGGTGTTCTATAGCAACTATCTGACAGACAACGGCGTGGACTTCCTCAAGTTCAACCTCTGGTACAAGGGACATATCCGTCAGATGAGCCTGCGACAGGATTTCTCCATCAGTCCTTCATCGTGTCCACTCCTTCTGAAAGCAGGATTGCAGACATCGCTCTACAACGTGAAATCAGCCGAGTGGCAAGTGCTCAACAAGTATAATAATGAGCAGCGGCGTGCCTGGGAGAATACGGTCTGGGTGAACGGTACATACCGTTTCGGCGACCATCTGGAGGCTTCTGCGGGACTGAGGCTGAACGCCTTCTCGCCACTTGGCGGCTCGCTCTACTACGACATAGAGGATAACGGGGATATCGGGTGGTACTACAACTATGGCAAGAACGAGATCGTCAAGACCCATCTGACCCTGGAGCCTCGACTCTCTGTGAATTATAAACTGTCTGCACGCCATTCCATCAAACTGGGCTATGCGAGAACGTCGCAGAACCTGCACGCACTCAGAAACCAGAGCACATCGACACCCTTCGACCGCTACACCATGAGCAGTAACATTGTGGAGCCGGAGATCGCCGACCAGTGGAGTGGGGGATTCTATGTCATGACGGCTGAACAGGACTATGACCTCAGCCTTGAGGCTTATTACAGGAAAATCCAGAACGTGCTGGACTATCGTGACGGCAAATCGTTCAGTAGTGAGATAGAGATTGAGCGGTTGACGTTGGCTGGCGATGGAAAAAGTTACGGTGTGGAGCTATGCTTGCGCAAGAACACTGGCAGACTGACAGGATGGCTGGCCTATACGCTGTCGTGGTCGAGGACGCGTATCGACGGTATCAACGGTGGTCGCTGGTATGACGCCAATAACGACCGTCGGCATGATATCAATATCGTGGGAACGTTCCGGCTGAACAAGCGCTGGACATTCAACGCTGCTTGGGTGTTTAACAGCGGTCAGGCCTTTACGGCGCCCAGCGGGAAGTATCAGATTATTGACAACTGGACGTATTACTATGCCGAGCGCAATGGCTACAGGGCGCCCGACTATCACCGTCTGGATGTGAGTGCCGTATGGTCAAGTGGAAAGCGCAAAGAGACGGGTGAAAAGCGGAAGGTGGAGAAAGAGTGGGTGTTCGGCATCTATAATATATATAATAGGTATAACCCCTACCTGATCAACTTTGAGGACAGTGAAGACGGAGCCCGAACAAGTGCCAAACAATACTCGCTGTTCGGCATCGTGCCGTCAGTGGCGTTTAATATTCATTTTTAGTGGAAAGTGGAATGAGGAAAGTTTTAGTGGAAAGTGGAAAGTGGAAAGTGGAAAGAGATTACTTCTGCCGCAGAGTATTCTCCTTCCTCCTTTCTCTTTCCTCTTTCCTCGTCATAATATCCTGTGAGAAGGAGATAGACATCGACTATCGCAGTGTGGACCCGATATATGTGGTGGAGGCCTCTGTGTCGGACGATGGCATGAAGGCCCGAGTCAGTCAGACACAGGATATGGACAACAACAATACGACGAGCGACGTGGCAAATGCCCATATCAAGGTGACTGGCAGTGACGGCAGCGAGACCAGTCTCTCGTATAGGAATAAAGGCCTCTACCAATCGTTTGCCACAGGGAAGGCAGGGGTGACGTATGAGATAGACGTGGAGATAGACGGTCATCATTACACGTCATCATCCGTCATGCAGCGGAGGCCTTCCATCAATAAGTTCCATTTCATCTGGAAAGACATCATGGGCCAGCGCTTCCTGGTGGGCGAATTGTTGTTCCAGGACATTCCCAACCAGGACAACTGGTACTTCATGCACATATACCGTAACAATATCGGTTACCGTTGGGCGGTGAAGCGTGATGACTCGAATCCGAATAAGGAACAGCAGCAGTTGTTCTCTATTGCCAGTGAAGGTAGTAACGACAAGGATATGCTAAGGGAAGGCGACTTTCTCCACATCGAGTTACGAACCATCGATAAACGGGCATACGACTACCTCTATTCCATGCAGATTATGAACAATACGGGAACCAACCCCATTGCGAACTTCACGGGCGGATGTCTCGGGTACTTCTCGGCCTATAGTCAGGTGACGCTCGACTATATCTACCATGAGGCAGACGTGGATGAGGAGGAATAAGGAGAAAGGTTAGAGTTTTCGGATGATGAGGGAGACTGAGATGTCAACTTCCTCAAAGGTGTATTTCAGACAGATAGTATCGTCGGTAAACGATACTACCTGTGCCAAGATAGCCCCCTCGATGGTGGAAGGCTCCAGTTTCAGGTTGTGGTTGTCGCACTGATAACGGCCTTCGAAAATAATCTGGCCCCTTGTGTCGTATGCGATGAAGGTGCCCTTGCGCACCATACCGTTGTAGCTGCCGTCATCGTGGAACTCAAACTTGTCGTAGGTGAAGTTCTCTGGCGTCAGTTCCGTCTCGCCTTCAAAGACGACGTCACCTTCACCCCAACCACGCTGCCAGGTGCCTACAATCAATTCACCCAGACGGCGGCCGTCGTCATCACCACTTCCGCAGGCTGAGAGAAGAATAAGGGCAGTCAGAAAGACTGCCCTGATAATTGTTTTACTTGACATTGCCAACTTTCACAAGGTACTCTGCTATCTGAACGGCATTGAGGGCAGCACCCTTGCGGATCTGGTCGCCAGAGAGCCAGAACGTCAGACCACAGTCGTCGCTAAGGTCCTTGCGGATACGGCCAACATAGACATCGTCTTTGCCGGCAGTCTCCAGCGGCATAGGATAGGTCAGGGTAGCAGGATCGTCCTTCAGCGTACAGCCAGGAGCAGCGGCAATGGCCTGTTGAGCCTCCTCGACGCTGATGGGCCTCTCTGTCTCAATCCATACACTCTCGGAATGGCTGCGCAGCGAACTGACACGGACACACATTGCCGAGCACTTGGCGTCGGTATGCATGATCTTGCGGGTCTCATTGTACATCTTCATCTCCTCCTTCGTGTAGCCGTTGGGCTGGAACACGTCGATCTGGGGAATCACGTTGTAAGCCAACTGGTGGGCGAACTTCTTGATGGTCTTCACCTCACCCTCTTCTACCATCTCCTTGTACTGCTGCTGGAGCTCAGCCATAGCGGCAGCACCTGCTCCAGAGGCACTCTGATAGCTAGCGACGTGGATGCGCTTGATGTGAGAGATCTTCTCTAATGGCTGGAGCACAACAACCATCATAATCGTGGTACAATTGGGGTTGGCAATGATGCCGCGGGGACGGTTCAGGGCATCCTCGGCATTGCACTCAGGTACGACAAGGGGCACATCATCATCCATACGGAAGGCGCTGGAGTTGTCGATCATCACGGCACCGTATTTAGTAATGGTCTCAGCAAATTCCTTCGATGTGCCAGCACCTGCAGAGGTGAAGGCGATATCAACGTCCTTGAAGTCGTCGTTATGCTGGAGAAGCTTCACTTCTATCTCCTTTCCTTTGAAGGTATACTTACGGCCTGCACTCCGCTCAGAACCAAACAACACCAATTCATCCATCGGGAAATTCCTCTCGTCGAGGATGCGCAGGAACTCCTGTCCTACGGCTCCACTTGCACCTACAATTGCTACTTTCATGTTACTTATGACTAATAAAATTCATATTTCGGCTGCAAAGTTAGTGATTTTTCCACAAAAATCACTAACTTTGCAACCAAAATGATAGTATTGGCATCATATTTTCC
>JAEEGK010002864.1_pt1 | contig 43195 bp, 32 predicted proteins | sample 8958771 | NCBI WGS metagenome assembly JAEEGK01 (sample SAMN16246547, study PRJNA631951) | gut metagenome | biome: gut microbiome; feature: rumen; material: SC-attached | host: Bos | place: Iran: Karaj | collected 2018-10
TGCAGGCGTGCATTCCGGCGATGCCACCATCCAGTTCCCGCCCCAGAAACTCTATGTCGAGACCGTGCGCCGCATCAAGCGCATCAGTCGCCAAATAGCAAAGGAACTCCATATTTCGGGCCCCTTCAACATCCAGTACATGGCCCGCGACAACGACATTCTGGTTATCGAGTGTAACCTCCGTGCCAGCCGTTCGTTCCCCTTCGTATCAAAGGTTCTCAAACTCAATCTCATTGATCTTGCCACGAAGGTTATGCTCGGCATACCCGTCGAGAAACCCTCCAAGAACCTCTTCGACCTCGACTATGTGGGTATCAAGGCCTCGCAGTTCTCGTTCAACCGCCTGCAGAAGGCCGACCCTGTGCTCGGCGTCGATATGGCAAGCACCGGCGAAGTGGGCTGCATCGGAGAAGACACTAACTGCGCCCTGCTCAAGGCTATGCTCTCCGTGGGCCATCGCATCCCTATGCGTACCGTAGGCGACCGTCAGGTGCCCGGCAACATCCTGCTCAGCACCGGTTCAGCCAAGCAGAAGGCCGAGATGATTGATGCCGCCCGCATGCTTGCTGCCCATGGCTACAAGCTCTTTGCCACCGGAGGCACCTCCCGATACCTCACCGAGAACGGCATCGAGAACACTCGCGTCCTCTGGCCCAGCGAAGCCCAGGAGGGAGTAGGGGAGACACTGCCCACCGCCCTTGACATGCTCCACAGCCACGAGATCGACATGGTGGTCAACATCCCCAAGAACCTCACCACCCACGAGCTCACCAACGGCTACAAGATTCGCCGTGCTGCCATCGACCTGAACGTGCCCCTTATCACCAACAGTCGTTTGGCCTCGGCCTTCATCAGCGCTTTCTGCACCATGACGCTCGATGACATCAACATCCGCTCTTGGCAGGAGTATTGACTGTCTTTTTTAGAATGGGTTATTATGCGAATAAGAGAGAGCAGAGTCAAAGCAAATTTGGTTCTGCTCTCGCATATATTATTAGCGGTTTCAATTAGACTTTAATTGATGATGAATTAAAGTCTGAATGACTTTCAATTAAAGTCTAAATGGAGCGCAATTAAAGTCTAAATGGAATGCAATTAAACTTTAGATCAATCCTTTCCGCATATTGGAAGGAGTCCTTCTGATGGGCGGAAAGAAATCAAGTGACATATCAATGGCTCAATTGAATTATTCAACTAGATAATAAAAGAAAACCGCCAGGCCTGAGGCCCAGCGGTCATTTTCTCTCTTTTTTTCACGTCGTGCTTTGCAATTACTCAGCAGCGGTTGTGTCAGCAGCAGCGGCAGCTGTGTCAGCAGCAGCGGTGTCAACCATAGCGGTGTCAACAGCAGCAGTGTCCTCAGCGGGAGCGGGAGCAGCAGCTTTGTTACCACAAGATGCGAAAGAGATAGCTGCAATAGCTACGAACATTAAAACTAATTTCTTCATTTTCTTTGCTTTTTAAATCTGTAAAACAATCATTTGTTTATTAAAACGCTGCAAAGGTAAACATTTTTTTGATACGGCGTTCTTTTTTTTAGGTTTTTTTTTGAGGTATTTTGTAACTTTTTTGCAAGTAATTGAAAATCAAACGTTTGCAAACAGTGAATAAAAGTTAAATATTTTAATGATTATCAAATTGACTAAAAATGGGGCATTTTTGTGTGCGCACACTCTTGCTGAAATGGAAGAAAATTACTACCTTTGCACTTGTTATAATAAGGTATATGATAGACACGAGTGCTTTCCAAGGCAAGACGGCCGCCTACTACACCCTTGGGTGCAAGCTGAACTTCTCTGAAACGTCTACTTTCGGACAGATGTTGCAGGAGATGGGGGTGCGCACCGCGGCTAAGGGTGCACGTGCTGATATCTGCCTGATCAATACTTGTTCGGTGACCGATGTGGCAGACCATAAATGCCGCCAGGCCATTCACCGGATGGTGAGACAGCATCCCGGGGCTTTTGTAGTGGTGACTGGCTGCTATGCCCAGTTGGAGGCCGAGACGGTAGCCGATATCGAGGGTGTTGACCTGGTGCTCGGAAGCGACGAGAAGGCCCGGCTCATTCAGTATCTTTCTGACGAGTTCTGCAAGAGGGAACCATCTAAGGGCAACGGCAAGATATATAAGGTGGAGAAGACGAAGGACATTAGCAGCTTCGCACCCAGTTGCTCGAGGGGTAACCGCACCCGCTATTTCCTGAAGGTGCAGGATGGATGCAGCTATTTTTGCACCTATTGCACCATTCCCTATGCTCGAGGATTCTCGCGAAATCCATCGATTGAGTCGCTGGTTGCCCAGGCTGAGCAGGTGGCACGAGAAGGAGGTAAGGAGATTGTGCTGACGGGTGTAAACATCGGCGACTTTGGCGAGACCACGGGTGAACGTTTTTCAGACCTTGTTAAGGCACTCGACCAGGTTGAGGGCATCAGCCGTTACCGCATTTCGTCGCTCGAACCCGATTTGCTCGACGATGAGCTGATTGAGTATTGTGCTGGCAGCCGTGCGTTCATGCCGCATTTCCATATTCCCCTACAGAGCGGTTCCGACCATGTGCTGAAGCTGATGCATCGCCGCTACGACAAGGCTTTGTTTGCACATAAGATTCGTCTGATTAAAGAGAAGATGCCGCATGCCTTTATCGGTGTTGACGTGATGGTGGGAATGAGGGGAGAGACGCCTGAGTGTTTCGAGGAGTGCTACGATTTCCTGAACGAATTGGACGTCACCCAGTTGCATGTGTTCCCTTATTCTGAGCGTCCCGGCACGGCGGCTCTTCGCATTCCGTATATTGTGAGCAGTCAGGAAAAGAAGAACCGTTCGAAACGTCTGCTTGAATTGTCAGACGAGAAGACGCATGCTTTCTATGAGCGGTTCATTGGTCACGATGCTGAGGTGCTTTTCGAGAAGGCTCCGCGCGGCAAGGCCATGCACGGGTTTACGAAGAACTACATCCGTGTGGAACTGCCGGCGCAGATGGCAAGGCCGGAACTTGACAACCAACTGGTGAACGTTCGGCTGATGGGTTTCAATCACGACAAGAGCGCCCTGCGCGTGGAACTGAACGAATAGGTTACACCCCATAAACAATCTGAAAATGAGCAAAGTTGCTATCGTCATATTAAACTGGAACGGACGGAAAATGCTGGCGCAGTATCTGCCTACGGTAATCAAGTGTTCACCGGGGGCTGAGGTTGTGGTGGCCGACAATGCTTCAACCGACGACAGTATTGAGTATTTAAGTGCCAACCATCCGGAGGTGAGAATCATCCGCCTTGAGAAGAACTGGGGATTTGCGCAGGGGTATAACATGGCCTTGCAACAGGTGGAAGCCGAATACTATGTGTTGTTGAACAGCGATGTGGAGGTGACCGATAATTGGCTTACTCCCCTCGTCAGTTATATGGATGCGCACTCTGAAGTGTGTGCATGCCAGCCGAAACTGTTGGCCGTGCACGACCGCGATTCGTTTGAATATGCTGGGGCATGCGGTGGTTTCATCGACCGCTATGGTTATCCGTTCTGCCGCGGGCGCATCTTCGATGTAGTGGAAAAAGACAACGGGCAGTATGACAGTCCGATGGAAATTTTCTGGGCATCGGGTGCCTGCATGATGATTCGTTCGGCCGACTTCTGGAAGGTTGGTGGATTCGATGCCAGTTTCTTTGCCCATAACGAGGAGATTGACCTGTGCTGGCGACTCCATTCGCAGGGTCGCAAGATAGTATGCCTGCCCGAAAGCCGTGTCTATCATGTAGGCGGTGGAACGTTGCCTAAAGGCAATCCGATGAAAACGTTCCTGAATTTCCGCAACAACCTGACCATGCTATATAAGAATCTGCCCGACGGGGAACTGAAGCATGTGATGCGCTGGCGCTGGTTTCTTGACTATCTGGCCGCATGGCAGACACTCATTTTGAACCGTAACTTTGGTGATTTCAAGGCTATCTATCGGGCAAGGCGGGCTTTCAAGCATTGGCTTCCACATTTTAAAAAAGAACGCGCGAACCTTTTTTATAATAAGAAAACCGACCGCATTCCCGAGAAAAAAGACTATAGCATATTGTGGCAGTATTATGCCAGACGAAGGAAACGTTTCAGCGAACTGCCATAAAGCGCAGATAATCCGATTTGACAAATATCAAAAATATCTGCAAAAAATGGCAATACTTTGCGAGTTTTTAATGAAAATGAAGTAATTTTGCATCCGCAAACGATTATTATACGATATAATGGGTGGTTTTTTTGGAACTATTGCTGTAAAAGATTGCGTGAACGATTTGTTCTACGGAACCGACTACAATAGTCATCTGGGCACAAAGCGTGCAGGTATTGTCACCTTCGACAAGGAAAAAGGATTCACACGTAGTATTCACTCGCTGGAGCGCGATTATTTCCGGAGCCGTTTCGAGGGCGAACTCGATGGCTTTAAAGGCAATGCCGGACTGGGAATTATCAGCGACACCGACCCTCAGCCGATTCTTATTAACTCACACCTGGGGCGATATGCCGTGGTGACTGTGGCAAAAATCAATAACCTCCGTGAGATAGCTGCTGAGCTGTTGGAAAAGCGGATGCATCTTTCGGAGATGAGCCAGAACACCATTAATCAGACGGAACTGATTGCTTTGCTCATCAACATGGGCAACACTTTCGTCGATGGTATCAATCTGGTGTATCAGAAGGTAAAGGGTTCGTGCTCTATTCTCATCCTGACCGAAGACGGCATCATAGCTGCCCGCGATGCACTTGGCCGTACACCCATCGTGATTGGTAAGAAAGACGGTGCTTATGCCGTGACCAGCGAAAGCACTTGTCTGCCGAATCTTGACTATCATCCCCTGCGCGACGTGGGACCGGGCGAAATCGTCAGGTTGTGGGCCGACAGGATGGAAGTGCTTCAGAAACCATTCTCCCGTTGTCAGATTTGCACCTTCCTTTGGGTGTATTATGGCTTTCCCGCCAGCGACTATGAGGGAATCAACACCGAATACGTGCGCGAGACAGCCGGTAGAGTGATGGGCGAAGAAGACGAGACCGAGGCTGATTGTGTATGTGGAATACCCGATAGCGGTGTAGGCACGGCGCTCGGATATGCTGAAGGACGCGGCATTCCCTATAAGCGTGCGGTTCTGAAATATACGCCCACATGGCCGCGCTCGTTCACTCCTTCAAAACAGAGCAGGCGTACGCTTGTGGCCAAGATGAAACTCATACCCAACCGCGCCATACTGAAAGATCAGCGGGTGGTCTTTTGTGACGACTCCATCGTGCGCGGAACCCAGTTGCGCGACAATGTGAAGATGTTTTTCGACTATGGTGCCAAGGAGGTTCATGCGCGCATCTCGTGTCCGCCGCTCGTATATGGATGTCCTTACATCGGATTCACGGTGTCGAAGAGTGACATGGAACTGATCACGCGTCAAGTAATCAAGGATTTCGAAGGCGATGCCGACAAGAATCTAGAAAAGTATTCAGCAACCGACTCGCCTGAATATAAGCGCATGGTGGAGGAAATTGGTCGCCGGCTGGGACTGACAAGCGTGAAATTCAATAAGATAGAGACGCTTATCGATGCTATCGGACTGCCAAAGGAAAAACTTTGCACACATTGTTTCGACGGTACAAGTTATAATTTTCAAGACGAATAAGCTATGGCATTAGGAAAATGGATAGGAGGATTTCTGGGTTTCATCACCACAGGAAGTCCATTGGGTGCTTTAGCCGGCTACGTGCTGGGCTCGATGTTCGACAATGCCCTGCAGAGCTTTGCCGACGGTAACGACGGCCCTCGCTCTTTTGAGGATGCTTACGGACAAAGCAGCAGTCGCACTACCAGAGGCGGCTATACTAGTCAGCAGCAATACGAAGGCCAGCGCAATGGATTCATGTTCTCATTGCTCGTGCTGGCATCATATGTCATCAAGGCCGACGGCAAGGTGATGCATTCGGAAATGGAGTATGTGAGAAACATGCTCCGCATGAATTTCGGCAATCAGGCCGTAGTGGAGGGTGATGAGATTTTGAAGAAACTCTTCGAGCGCCAAAAGCAGATGGATGCCCAGCGCTCCGGTTCGTATAAACAGACGGTTTACGAAAGTTGCCGACAGATTTATCAGAACATGAGCTACGAGCAGCGCCTGCAATTGCTGGCTTTTCTCTGTGAGATTGCCAGGGCTGACGGCAATGTGCCTAAATCGGAAATTGAGGCATTGCGTTGGCTGGCCTCGTCGTTGGGACTGAATGCTAAAGAGGTAGATTCCATGCTGAACCTTAATTCGGGGGCAATCAGTCTGGAAGCCGCTTACAAAGTGCTTGAAATCTCTCCCGATGCCACCGACGATGAAGTTAGGAAAGCCTATCGCAAACTGGCGCTGAAGCATCATCCCGACAAGGTTGCCACGTTGGGCGAGGATGTAAGGAAGGCTGCCGAAAAGAAGTTCCAGGAGATAAACGCCGCCAAGGATTTGATCTTCAAGTCGCGCGGCATTTAGTTCTTTCAACAAATATCTGAAGGCCAGGGGTAACTCCCTGGCTTTAATGTTATTAGGAGGTTTCGATGGGAAAGCGTTACTATGCCGGGCGCATCTTCCCTGACGATGCTGAAAGAATGCCAGTCCAATCGCTTGAAGACTGCGAATGCTGTGGCGCCACCCTCAACAAGCAGGTGGATGGGCATAGCTTGGTTTTCTAATAATTGTGCGGCTGCTTCGGCCATTGTTTCTCGAAGTCGGATGGCATAGGTCTTGCCTCCTGTGGGTGCCTGCGGGATGCGAATGGACATCGACGGTTCTTTTTCGAAGCAGTCCTTTAGCTTTTCAATCCATTCCTGTGGAGAACTGCCATGGAACACATCGTCGGGCATCGGCATTTCCTTCATGTTCTTCCCGAATGTGCTGCTTTGCGTGCTTCCTTGTAACAGTAACCTTTTCTCTGCTTTATTTCCGGTTGGAGTAGTTTTTGCTTTCTTGTCATGGGCAAATTGCTGGATGAAAGCCGTGAAGAAGTCGGCGGCACCTGCCAAAAGCGTTTCATTGTCGGCTTTGTTCAGTTGCTTGATGATATCTTCCTGACTGGCTGCATCGGCCACGTTGATGCCTTCTTGAAGGGGAGCGTCGAGTGAAAGTGTTCGGGTTCCATTCAGCAGTTTGCCAACAACTGATGTGCGGGCTGGGAATTCCGGGTCGTTCTTGAATGCTGTTTCATCGAGCGGAATTCCATTTATCAGATATTTTCCGTCGTTGATAATCCGTCCTTTTGATGGATTCTGAGCCAGCAGCAAAGCTTTGCTAATGCCAAGTTCAGTCATCATCGTCTGGAGTTCGCTGACGATATGGCCCCGTAGAGCGCTATCCGTCTTTTTGAAGAATAGCAAGTTTTTTGAGGGATAGAGGGATTTCAGCTGGCGGATGATTTCCTTCGTGGTGGCTGATGCCTCGTCGGCGCTCATCTGCCGTATGTCGGTTGCAATCACTAGCACATCGTTAATGGTGGATTGTTGCGGAAACTCCATGTCGAGTCTAACGCTGAATCCCATCCGCCAGGCAACGCCAGCTATCTCGGCAGCACCAGTAATATCATCGGCAATAACGACAATCATGGCTGAAAACTCTCTGTTCCTCTTTTGGTTCGGTTATTTCTCTTTTCGGTAAATGGCCATCTTAGTTGCATAGTCGATGCTGAGCAACATCGCGTCTGGTGCTGCCACACCCTGAAGGGCAACATCGAAGGCTGTACCATGGTCTACGCTGACGCGGATGATGGGCAGTCCGAGGGTGATGTTCACGCCTTTGGCCGTCTCCATCTTACCGGTTTCCTTGTTCCATTGGAAGCCGCACATCTTGAAGGCGATGTGTCCCTGATCGTGATACATGGCCACGCAACCATCAAACTTTCCGCTTCGGGCCTTTGCAAAGATGGAATCGGGCGGCACGGGGCCCTCCACATTCCATCCCCGTTGGCGCATTTCCTCCACGGCGGGTATGATTTCCTTTTCTTCCTCCCAGCCGAAGAGACCATTCTCTGAAGCGTGGGGATTCAGTCCGGCAATACCGATATGCGGCTTTTCAATACCAAACTGGCGGCAGGCATCCATGATGAGTTCGGTGACTTCAATGACGCGGTCCTTCTTTACACGGTCGCATGCCTCACGAAGAGAGCAATGGGTGGAAACATGAATCACACGCAGGAACTCATCGGCCAACAGCATCGCATATTTCTTGGTTCCCGTATAATGGGCGTAAATCTCGGTGTGACCGTCGAAATTATGTCCGGCTTTATGCAGGGCTTCTTTGTTGAGGGGTGCTGTCACGGTTCCGTCCACTTCATTAGCCAAGGCAAGTTCGATGGCTTTGATGACGGAAATGAAGGCTGCATGTCCGCATTGCACTTGTACAACGCCCGGCTGGAACGAATCCATGTCGATGCATTCAAGGTCGATGACATCCACAATGCCTTGTTCGAAACGGGCTTCCGATACTTCCTTGATAGCACGTATCTTGATGTCGTAGCCCAGTTTATCGGCAGTCCATTGCATCACTTTGGCGTCGCCCGTGACCAACGGACGGCATTGTTCGTACGTTTCAGGTAAAAGGAGCGACTTGAGGATAATCTCGGGACCGATGCCGGCAGGGTCGCCCATGGTAATAGCAAGTATTGGTTTCATTGTATGCTGTTTTTATTTCTGTTCTTTTTGCATGCGGCGCTCTTCCAGATAGCCGTAAACAGTAAGTTCCTTGTCGGCTAATGGTGTCTTGAAGCAAAGGCTGGCCAGATAGCCAACGACAAGCACGATGAGATGGCTATAGACGCCGAGCATCAGCGTATGATGGCTGAAGTTGTAGTCGCCGAGGTCGAGCATCAGTTTCTTGGTTCCGTCAGCAGCATCGAAGGAAGTTGTGGTAAGAATGGCATAAGCCGTGAAGAGGACGGCACAAGCAATGCCGATGTAGACACCCTGCCAGTTGGCCCTGCGTGAAAACAGTCCAAGCAGGAAGATTCCAACGATACCTGCCGACACGATAGCATAGAGACCGAAGAGCGTTCCGAGCACGCCTTCGCCTCCCCATGATACGTAGAGCAACGCTATGAAAATACTCAGTATACCGATAACGAGCACCGATGCACGACCAACGAGCAACTTCTGCTTGTCGGTGGCATTCTTCTTCAGTCGGCCATAATAGTCTTCCACGATGACCGCCGAAATACAATTAACGTCGCTATCAATACTGGAGATGGCTCCGGCAACAAGTGCCGCAATGATAAGTCCGCAGATACCGATAGGCAGTTCGTTGGCAATGAAGTAGGGGAACACCTGGTCGCTCTTCATAGCAGCCACTTCGGGAGAAGGATTCAGATGATAATACACGAACAGGCAGGTGCCCACAAACATGAACAAAGCCCAGGCCGGCACGCTCATCAGCACACCCATATAGCTGGCCTTCTTGGCGCTTTTCTCATCTTTGGCTGCCAGGTAGCGCTGCACGATGCTCTGGTCGGTTCCGTATTTCTGAACGGCATAGAAGATACCGTTTACCACGAGCACAATGAACGTACGCTCATGGAAGTCCCAGTCGTAGGGACCGAGGTCAATCTTATTGTATTCGCCTGCCACCTGGAAGATGGTTGCAGCTCCGCCGTCGGTAATCCAGAATAGGATGCCTATCGTGAGCACGCCACCAAGAATAAGCAGGAATCCCTGGACCACGTCCATCCAGATGATAGCTTCCATTCCGCCCAGATAGGTGAGCAAGATGATGACGATGCCGATGAATACGATAATGTAAGTGATATCCAAGCCCGTAAAGGTGGCCATGGCCATGCCCATCAGGTAGAGGATGGTTCCCATCTTGGCAAAATGCTCCAAAACGAAGGCCAGCGAACTGTAGTAGCGGGCCACGGCTCCGAAACGGCGTTCGAAATACTCGTAGGTGGAAAGCCTGATGACGCGTCGGAACAACGGCACGATGAACCAAATCATTCCGACGAGAACGATGGGCACCATCAGTCCCTGTACCAGCAGAATCCAGTTGCCGGCATAGGCAGCACCCGGATAGGCAAGGAAGGTGACGCTCGAAATGATGGTTGCAAACATTGACATGCCTACGGCCCAGGCGGGCACGCTGCCATTGGCAGCAAAGTAGGCTTTGGTGGAGTTCTGCTTGCGCGAGAACCATACGCCAACGCCAACTGCCGCTATGAGCGACAGAATGACGATGACCATATCAATCCAGTGGAGTTTCATTATCAGGTTAGGGTTTTAGTTGTTCGGCAAATTGCTATGGCACAGCAATATATGGGACTTAGGGTTAAAGACTATTGACGATAGGAGCAGCCTCTTTGCGGATGCGGGCGGCAATCTCGGGACTGAGTTCGGTGAGCGGTGGCAGCATGTATTCCTCGCAAAGGCCGCACATCTTCATGATGACTTTCAGTCCGGCCAGACTCTCGCCCAAGGTGAGTCCTGCTGTATTGATCTTACCGATTTCAATGGTCTCTTGTTGCAGACGTTCGCATTCGGCCATGTCGCCGTTGATGCCAGCCTCGTAGAGCTGCTGATACATTTGTGGCAGATAGTTACCAACACTTGGCACAATGCCATCGGCTCCGTTTTTCAGCGAAACGGCTGAATTGGCGGCACATCCGCAGAAGTAGGCGAAGTCCTCACGCTCGGCAAAGAGTTTCAAGGCTTCTTCCAGGCGGGGCACGTTGTTCTCAGAGTCTTTCAGTCCCACGATATTGGGATGATGGCTCAGGCGCTCAATCACGTCGAGTGGAATGCTCATGTGGGTGGTGATGGTGATATTGTAGAGCATCAGGGGCACCTTGATGGCATTGGCCAGCGTCAGATAATAGTTCTCCATCTGCGCGGGAGTCAGCGCATAGTAAGAGGGCAGGGTAGCGGCAATCACGTCGGCTCCGGCCTCGATAAAGCGCTCAGCTGCAGCCAGTTGCTCGCTGATACAGTTGCCTGCCAGACCTGTATAGATAGTAACGCGTCCCTGAGCAGCTTTCTTGGCTGCAGCAATCATCTGCACACCGCCCTCGGTGCTCACGGAATTGCCCTCGCCGGTGGTTCCCATAATCAGGGGAGCCACGCCATAGCGGGCCATATTGTCAACAATACGTTCTACGGCAACGGTATCGATACTGCCATCCTTACTAACAGGTGTCACCATGGGCACAACCACTCCATGGTATTTCTTCAATGTCTTCATCTTTTTGTAATTATACTTTTTTGAATTGTTTTATGTCTTTAATTTGAAGACGTGAAACATGGCGTTTTGTAACCAACCAGTTTGCTGTGGATACTTCTTTGAAATTCATTTGATGGGCGGAAGGCTTGCTTCCAATCAATGGAAAGGTTGCTTCTGATGGGCGGAAACATCCTTTCCGTCCAATAAAAAGGAGCGACTCATACGAGCCGCTCCCGAAAATGATAGATAATAATAAGTTAGTGTATTATTCGTTGATGGCAGCCACACCAGGAAGCACCTTGCCCTCGATGGCCTCGAGCAGAGCACCACCACCGGTAGAGATGTAGCTAACCTGGTCGGCCAGGCCGAATTTATTCACACAAGCCACGGAGTCACCACCGCCGATGAGCGAGAAGGCACCTTCCTTGGTGGCCTTGGCAATAGCCTCGCCAATGGCACGGCTACCAGCAGTGAACTCGTCGCACTCGAACACGCCTGCAGGACCGTTCCACAGAATGGTCTTTGCACCCTCGATAGCCTGGGCAAATGCCTTCTGACTTTCAGGACCAGCGTCAACACCCTCGAATCCATCGGGAACTTCAATTGCGGGGCAAGTGATGATCTCAGAACCTTCCTTGACGGTCATTGTACCGAAGTCGAGACCGTTGGTAGCTGTGCAGTCGCTGCCGAGCACCAGCTCGACACCGTTCTTCTTGGCCAGTTCCTCAACGCCCAGGGCAACGTCCAGCTTGTCGAGCTCAACGATTGAGTTACCGATCTTGCCGTCGTGAGCCTTGGCAAAGGTGTAGGTCATACCGCCGCAGAGAATCAGCTTGTCAACCTTGCCGAGCAGATTCTCGATGATACCAATCTTGGTAGAAACCTTAGAACCACCCATGATGGCTACGAAGGGGCGCTTGATGTTGCCGAGAACGGCATCAACAGCCTTCACTTCCTTCTCCATCAGATAGCCCAGCATGCGGCTGTCCTTGTCGAAGAACTCATCGATAACGGCTGTAGAAGCATGCTTGCGGTGAGCAGTTCCGAATGCATCCATCACGTAAGCGTCGGCATACGAAGCCAGCTTCTTGGCGAATTCCTTCTGCGAAACCTTCATTGCCTTCTTGGCCTCGTCGAATTCGGGAGTGCCTTTCTCAACGCCAACAGGCTTGCCTTCCTCTTCGGGATAGTAGCGCAGGTTCTCCAGCAACAGAGCCTCGCCCATCTTCAGGGCTGCAGCCTCTTCAGAAGCATTGGCACAATCGGGAGCAAACTTCACGTCAACACCGAGGGCCTTGCTAACGGCGGGAACAATCTGCTTCAATGACAGTTTGGGATTAACCTTGCCCTTGGGCTTGCCCATGTGGGACATCATGATGACAGCACCACCATCGGCGAGAATCTTCTTCAGCGTGGGAAGAGCACCGCGGATACGGGTGTCGTCGGTTACATTACCATTTTCATCGAGGGGCACATTGAAGTCCACACGAACGATTGCCTTCTTACCGGCAAAGTTAAATTGATCAATTGTCATAATACCTTTAATTTATGATGTTAATACCTAATTCATAATAACCCTGCAAAATTAATATAAAAAGTTGAAACTTGTGAGTATGGAGCTCATAAATTTCAACTTTTTTGCAGTTCGTTGCATTAAATGTAACGTGTGGTTTGCAAATTAAATCTGAATTGCAAAAACTTGTATCGGCCGTGGGCTTAGCGTGAGAGGTCGAGGCCCAGGCGAATGCCGTCGTAGTTCTTTGTCAGTTCGCCCACGCTGCTCAGCGTACTGTTGCCGCTGACGGCTGCAATGGTCTGAAGTGCGGTAAGCAGTTTCTTTGATTCGAAGAGCAGCGAGATGCCCTGTGCATTGCGGTTCACGTATCCCTTGATGTTGAGCAGCAGCGTCTTCATCTGTATGCTCTGGTCGTTGGGATTGAAGGTATATGTTCCGCTCAGGGGCTGACCGTTGATTTTACCAGCGAACTGTCCGTTTTCGGCGAACTGGAAATAGGTGTTGGCTGCCGAGATGCCAAGCTTCTGATAGGTAGGAGCGAGGTCTTCCTTTGCCTTGGCGGCAGCAACATGACCGCCAGCCTTGGCCAGCAGATTCTCAGAGGTGAAGGCACAGCCCGGCTGATAGTAGCGCCAGTTGCCCACAAGGTCAGCCTGCGAGAGGCGGTTGTATCCGATCACGTCGTAGATGATGTTGCTGATGGTGTTGGTATTGGTGGCTGCACCGAGAATGGCGCCCAGGATGTTGCCGCCGTTGGCAGCTGTTCCGCCAGTGTTACCCACCATGCACCCGCTGAGTAAGAAAACCATACCAGCAGCGAAAATAGAAAGCTTTTTCATTAAGTTCGATTTTTAATAGTGTTATTTGTATTTGTTCGATTATTTTATTTCTGCAAAAATACATCTTAATTTTATATTTTCCAAAATCATTCCGCGTTTTTTCGGTCGTTTTCAAATTATTTGATATATCTTTGCACAGAAATTAAATTTAAATGCAAAAAGGATGAAAGAATTAAAAGACTGTGTCCTGATTCTGAGCGGTGGCATGGATTCCACCACGTTGTTGTATGACTATCGCGACCGCATAGCATTGGCCGTGTCGTTCGACTACGGCAGCAATCATAATGAAAAGGAGATACCTTTTGCCAGATATCATGCTGAGAAACTGGGCATCGAGCACATCACGATACCCCTGGCATTCATGCCGCAGTATTTCAAGAGTTCGCTCCTGGAAGGTTCCGACGCTATTCCTGAAGGTCACTATGCCGCCGACAACATGAAATCCACAGTGGTTCCCTTCCGTAACGGCATTATGCTGGCCATTGCGGCAGGCATTGCCGAGAGCCGCGGACTGAAGTTTGTGATGATGGCCAATCATGGCGGCGACCATACCATTTATCCCGACTGCCGTCCGGAGTTTGTGAAGGCCATGAGCCAGGCCACCCGTACTGGCACATTCCCGGGAATCGAGATATTGGCGCCTTACACGAATCTGACCAAGAGCGACATTGCCATGCTCGGCAAGACGCTTGGCATCGACTATACCAAGACCTGGAGCTGCTATAAGGGAGGTGAGCATCATTGCGGAAAATGCGGCACCTGCGTAGAGCGGAAGGAGGCTCTGGCAGATGCCGGCATTAAGGATGAAACCATCTATGAAGGGTAGGTGAGGCTTTCCGTTACCTTGCTACATCTTCCTATATGTTCATTTTAAGTCCTGCGATGAACCACGTTCCCGGTTGCGGCACGTTCCCGTAGTCCACGTAGTCTTTCTTGTTCAGCAGGTTGTTGGCTTCGGCATACACTTCGTATTCTGCTGCGTTCCACGACAATCGTGCATCCACCAGAGAATAGGGGGTGTAGTCGTGAACTGCGTCGTGTGTGTCGGTATAGCTTCCGGCACGGTCTTGGAAGCGGTAGCTGACGCCAAGATTCAGCTGACTGACGAGATGCAGCTGGGCTGAAGCCACCAGTTTGTGCTTCAGATTCTCCAGCGTCGACTGTGTCTTTATCCGCTCGTCTTCCTCGTCTTTCTCGCGGTTCATGTAGCAATATGAAATGTTGAGATTTTTCAGTATCTCCTGATTGGGCATTAGTTCCCTGAAATCCATATGCACGGCCGTCTCCAATCCAAGGGTGTTCACCTTGGTGTAATTCATGCTTTCCCATATCGGTTCTGCCTTGCTCATGTCCATCACCCAGTCAATCATATTCTTGCAATGGTGATAGAAACCGCTGATGCTGCCATGAACCGTCCGTGAGCTGTACTTGAAACCGCCCTCAAGCGCCGATAGTTCTTCCGGCTTCAGATATTTGTCTGCCTTGTGGCCACCCACGCTATAGTATAGTTCGGTGACCGAAGGCATGCGCAGCGAAGTGTTCCACGAGGCATAAACCTTCAAGTGGTCGGTGAGACGATAGCTGGCATCCATGCCGGGATACAGCTTGAAGTTCATTTCATTCCATGTGTTCTTAATTGCAACAAAACCAGCGCTTAATGTGAAATTGTTTAATAAAATGTTGTGCTCGAGATGAAAGCTAAGGTTCGAGCGGTTAAGTCCGTATTCGTAGTCGCGGTCGGTTCCGCTGATGTGTTTAGTGTGGTTGAGAGGTTCGCCTAAATTTCCGCTGATGACATCTTCGTTCCTGAACTCTGCACCCAGTGCCGTGCGGCCCAACGTCCAGTCGAACCAACTGTTCAGATTCACGCCGAAAACATCAGAGCGGTGATAATTGAATGGATATTTGTCTGGTTCATTGCGGAAGAGTTCGAAGCGGTCGAGTGAGCGGTTCCAATAGACGGCAGGCCTGAAGTGGAATCTGTCGCCTTTGGTCTCGGCCCGCAGCGCCGTGAAAAGCTTGGTGGTGCTTTCGAACTGATTGTCGTAATTTTTACTATAGAAAGTGTTGCTTCCGAACGACTTTGCCGAAAGCCCGGCGTGCCAGTTCAGGGTGACGGCTTTATCGTCAAGTCGCCCCTGATAGAAAACCTTTCCCCCGCTGTAGTCCATGTTCAGTCCGCCGGCTTTGTTTCGGCTGAATCCATCGCTTCGGGTGAAGGATGAGCTCAGCTGGTTGCTCCACTGGCCAGTGCTGATTCTGCCGTGGCCGCCTGCCGAAAGATAGCCGAACGAACCGCCTTCCAGATGTAGCGAGGCTCCGGTTTTACCGCCGGTTTTCGTCACAATATTGATGGCACCCATCAGACTCGATGTCCCATAAATCCTTCCAGCAGGACCTTCGAGTACTTCGATGCGCTCAATTTCACTAATGTCGACAGGAAAATCAAATGCGTTGTGGCCTGTCTGCGGGTCGCAGATGTTGATGCCGTTGAGCAGGATGGCGATTTGCTCTTGTGTTCCTCCCCTGATGCCAACGTCGGTCTGCGCTCCAATCGGTCCACGCTGACGGACATCGACTCCTGCTGCATATTTGAGCAAATCGTTAATACTTTGTACCGGCGCCGCCTGAATGTCCTCGCGGCTCAGTACAGTGACCATTCTCGCCGCCTGCCCCAGGGCAAGCGGAGCACGCGAGCCCGTGACTTCCACGTCATCGAGCGTCACCTCATAATGAGGTTGGTCTTTCTCGGCAAGCTCCGTCCGGATGCTGATGCCGTCGGCTTTGGCGTAGGTTAGCGTAGTCACACTCAGGGTGCCCACCACGACTTCCTTTCCCAGACAGCTGAACAGGGCATACCCCTTGTTGCTGAACTGCCTGAAGCGCAAGACCTCGCGTTTGTTAAAAATAGACTTGTACATAATTAAATAATAATAAAATCCGCCTTGCACGACTAGCAAGGCGGATGCAAAGATATAAAAAATTATCGTAACTTCCAAATTATTCTACCGTGCGGCTACATATTTGTGCAGGGTGGCACGCACGGCGCCTGGTCCGGCAAACAGTTCTTTCACCATTCCTTCAATCTGTTCGCCAAGTCCGGCCTCGTAGAGATCCAGTCCAAACACGTCTTTGCGCGAGTAGAGCTGCTTCAGCGGACTCCAGTCCTGTTCTGTCTTGCCAATCTCGAGCGGTGCCACGATGGCCTGCAGTTCTGCGAGCATGGGGTCGGGCGAGGGCTCAAACGGTTCGCCGTTGTCCTTGATTCCCTTCAGGTAGCGGGCATAGCCGGCCAATGTGAGCGGGATGAGCACAAGGTTGCTCATGTCGAGTCCGCGGGCGAGATACTTCTTGATGGTCTCGCCGAAACGGATTGGCAGCTTCTGTGATGTGTCCATTGCAATGCGCTGTGGAGCATCGGGCATGAACGGGTTGGGCAGACGGCGGTTGATGACGGCACCGATAAACTCGTAGGGATTCAGCACGCCCGGGTCGGTAACCACCGGCATAGCCTCCATGTAGCCTATCTTCTGGATGAAGGGACGCAGGTCTTCGTCGGCCATCTCAGCCGAAATCAGCGTGTAGTCCAGCATACACCCATAGATGCTCATGGCGGTATGAAGCGGATTCAGACAGGTGGTCACCTTCATGGTCTCCACCTTGTCAACGGTTTCGCGCGTGGTGTAGAGGGCGCCGCCTAGATGGAGTGGGGGACGGCCGTTGGTGTAGTTGTCCTCAATCACCAGATACTGCACCTCCTCAGCATTCACGAACGGGGCCGTGAACGTGTGCTTTTCGGTCTCGATATAGTCGTTGTCCTCGAATCCGTCGGCAGCGAGCATTTCCTTCACTTTCTGGTGCGGGCGGGGCGTAATCTTGTCAATCATCGACCAGGGGAAGGTAATCTTTGTTTCATCCTTCAGATAGTCCACGAATGCCTGTGGTACCAGTCCGTCGGCAGCCCAGCGCTCAGCGTAGGCAAAGACACCCTGTTTCACTTTGTCGCCGTTGTGCGAGCAGTTGTCCATCGACTGCACGGTCAGGGGCAGTTGTCCTGCCTGCCAGCGCTCATAGAGCAGTGCCGTCACCTTGCCAAGTGCAAATACGGGCTTCAGTCCTCGGGCGAGGTCGGTTTCGTTGTAGCTGTAGCCTTTCTCGGTGATGGTGAACGAAATCATCTGGAGCGAAGGATTCTTGAAGATTTCCACCAGCCGCTGCCAGTCGGCAAACTGATAGTCGGCCTTCAGGGCTTCGGTTACCGATGCGATGACTTTCTTCTCGATGGTGCCTGTGGACTGCAGCGAGACCAGCAGCGAGAGGTTATCGTAAGGGGCGTAGGCCTTGTCAATCACTTCATAGTCGAAGGTCTCGGCCACGATTACTCCACGGTCATATTTTCCGGTGTTCAGCGCGTCGTTAAGGATGGCTGCGGGGAATGCGCGGAAGATGTTGCCTCCGCCGAAGTGCACCCAAGTAGGCTCGTCGTGGGTCTTCTTAATCACGGCTGCCCTGTCGAACTTAGGGAGTTGGTAGCCTTTGGCTTCCCACTCTGCGGCATTGAAGTTACCGCTGTAAATATCCTTTAATTTCATATTCGATTTTTTTTATTCAACACAGAGTTACAGAGATACAGAGTCTTTTTTTATTTCTCTTTGATTCTTTGTTTCTTTGTAGATTTTATCAATCAAAGAATCCAGGCTGTTTATACTCGATGCCTAACTCGCGGTCAACGGTGGCCAGAATGCCCTGCACCTGACCGAGCGCGAACATGCGTCCCAGAAGGGTGTAGCCCGCGTTGTGACCGTGGCTCGACTCGTCCATGATGCCGCCGGGTTCGTCGGTGAAGGTCATGCCGTGGTCAACACGCATGGGCAGCTCAGGATTCTCCTTCTCGAAAATACGGCAGAGCTCGATGAGGTCGGCACGTCCGCCCAAGTGGCTGGCCTCGGTGAAGTCGCCATTGGGGAAGATATGGCACGAGCGCAGGTGAACGAAATGGGTGCGTGAGGCGAACTTACGGGCCAGTTCCACCACGTTGTTGTAGGCTCCTGCCGATAGACTTCCTGCACAGAATGTCAGGCCGTTGTGCTTGTTGGGCACGGCATCGAGGAACCACTGTATATCCTCTTCGGTGCGCACGATGCGGGGCAGTCCGAGAATCTCGATGGGGGGGTCGTCGGGATGCACGCACATGTTCATGCCGTATTCCTCGCAAGTGGGCATGATGGCCTCCAGGAAGTACTTCATGTTGGCACGCAGCTGTGCCTTGTCGATGCCTTTATAGAGGTCGAGGAACTTGCGGAACTTCTCGATGGGCTCTCTGTCGCCCTCCTTGAAGTTGCCCGACACGAATCCCTGCGTCTTTATGACGATGGTCTCCACCAGTGCGTGGTCTTTCTCGGGAGTCATGGTCTTGGCCAGCTCGTCGCATTCCTGCAGCACGTTGCGGCCTTCGCCCCATCCCTCGGGGAACTTGAACTGAGCCCATTCCTCGCGCGCACCCTCGCGCTTCAGGATATAGATGTCGAAATAGGCAAACTCAGCGTAGTTGAAATACAGGTTCGTGGCACCGTTTGGATTGTTGTGGAACAGGTCGGTACGAGCCCAGTCCAGCACGGGCATGAAGTTGTAGCAGATGCAGTGGATGCCTTCAGCCGAAAGGTTGCGCAGGCTCTCCTTATACACCTCAATCTGCTCGTCGCGGTCGGGACCGCCGTACTTGATGGTCTCCACCACGGGCAGACTCTCCACCACGCTCCAGCGCATGCCGTATGATTCGATATACTCTCGCAGGTCGCGAATTTTCTCACGTGTCCACACTTCGCCGAGTGGAACATCATGCAGGGCTGTAACGATGCCCTCCACTCCGATTTGTTTCAGCATGGCAAGCGTAATCTTATCTTTCTTGCCAAACCATCTCCAAGTTCTTTCCAAAGCTTTTCTGTTTTTGATTAATTATAAAGTTTGTGTTGCAAAGATAGCGATTATTTTCGACAATACCCTTGAAAATAGTTCTAAAAATGGTAAAATGAAACACGGATATACGAAAAAAGAAACGATTTTAGTGGTTTGGGTGTTGGGTGATGGGTATTCTCCATCACTCATGATGATAAGGTTCGCCTTTCAGAATGGTGCAGGCGCGGTAGATTTGCTCGGTGAATACCAGGCGCACCATCTGGTGACTGAAGGTCATCGGCGAGAGGGATATCTTCTGGTTGGCGCGCTGGTAGAGGGCAGGGGAGAAGCCGTAGGGACCGCCTATGACGAACACCAGCCGGCGAGCCGAGTTCTGCATCTTTTGCAGCCACGAGGCAAACTCTATGCTGCGCATTTGGGAACCATGCTCGTCGAGCAGCACAACGGTATCCGATGCCTGCAGCAGCTTCATGATGAGTTCGCCCTCGCGCTCCTTCTGCTGGTCTTCCGAGAGCGACTTCGCATTCTTCAGTTCCGGAATCGTCGTGATGCTGAAAGGCATATAGTGGCCAATGCGCTCAACATAGTCGTTGATGCAGGCCACAAAATGCTTGTTCGTGGTTTTGCCTACAAGTATCAGCTCTGTCTTCATTTCTCTTTATACGAGGCCGGATGCGGCGGATTGTCCTTGCAGACAGGGCAGAGGCTTTCGTCTTCGCTCACGTCGTCGTATTCGTGCTTACGCTTCGGATTCATGGGGAACCAGCCCTTTTTCACGCGTTTCTTCTGCGCAAACAGTTCGCCGATGCTCCACAGCAGCGATGCCCCCACAACACCCATGATGGCCGAGAACATGACATTCTCAATCAGAAAGGCGGTGCCGATGGTGAGAATGCCAAGAATGAGGAACACCCACCAATAGCGTGTTCCCGAGTGATATTCAGTCTTGATGACCAGCGGATGGAACAGTCCGATAATCAGGAATGTCGATACCGCTATGATAACGCCCGTATAGTGTAGCTCCATACAATTGTTGTTTTCGGGGAGCAAAGGTATGAAAAAAAAATGAGAATCGGCACGCATAGCGGGAAAAAAGAGTCTGTTTGCCGTCGAAACTTCTCTTGGCGGGCAATTAAAGTCTGATTGACATTCAATTAAAGTCTGGATGAAGTGCAATCAGACTTTATTTGAGACACAAATAGACTTTAAATGAAACTCAATTAAAGTCTGGAAGCAGCGCTTCTGCCGGTCGCATGGACTACAGCTCGAAAGTGGGGCCATAGTTAGATTGCAAGATTGCATATTGCATTCAAAATTTTTTTCAAGCGAGGAGTAGGGAGTTAAAGTAAAGATATAGTATATATTATATATATTATTAATAATCAATATATTATATAATTTCTTTATACTTTATTAACTAAAACTTTCTCTTCTCTACAAAAAAAACGAATGCAATATGCAATCTTGCAATCTAGCGAGCCGCTTTGAATGAAAAAATGCTAACCCGTGAAAAATAATCCGCAATAAGATTGCCGCAACAAAAAATTTTTATTATCTTTGTTGCCACAAACGAAATTTTCAATCAAACTAATATCTATTGATAAAATTATGGAAAACTTAGAACTGATTAAGCAATGCGAAGCTAAAGCCCAGGAATGGCTTTCTCCTGCATTCGACGAAGAAACCCGTAAGGAAGTTCAGGCTATGCTTGACAACGAAGACAAGACAGCCCTCATAGATGCTTTCTATCAGAACCTGGAGTTTGGTACTGGTGGACTGCGCGGTATCATGGGTGCCGGAACAAACCGAATGAATAAGTATATCGTGGGCATGGCCACTCAGGGCTTTGCCAACTATATCCTGAAGGCATTCCCCGGAAAGCAGTGCTCGGTGGTGGTTGGTCACGACTGCCGCAACAACGGCCGTATGTTTGCTGAGTCGGTGGCTGACATCTTCTCGGCTAACGGCATCAAGGTTTATCTGTTCGAGAGCCTGCGTCCTACACCCGAGATTTCATTTGCCATCCGTCAGTTGGGCGCACAGGCCGGTGTCAATGTAACGGCCTCTCACAACCCAAGGGAGTACAATGGCTACAAGGCTTACTGGGACGACGGTGCCCAGGTGCTGGCTCCCCACGACAAGGGTATCATCGACGAGGTGAACAAGGTGACGATTCACGACGTGAAGTTCGAGGGCAACAAGGATCTCATCGAGATTATCGGCGGTGAGATGGACTGGGACTACATCCAGGCCGTGAAAGAGGCTATGGTTGACCAGGATGTCATCCTGCGCCAGAAGGACCTGAACATTGTTTATAGCCCGATGCATGGCACAGGTCGCGTGATTATCCCGATGGCCCTGCGCTCATGGGGATTCCAGAACATCCACGTGGTGCCCGAGCAGATGGTGATTGACGGTAACTTCCCAACGGTGGTTTCTCCGAATCCCGAAAATGCAGAGGCTATGACACTGGGTATGAAGCTTGGCACGAAACTGAATGCCGACCTCGTGATTGCCTCTGACCCCGATGCCGACCGTCTGGCCATCGTCTGCCGCAATCCTCAGGGCGAGTGGGAGATTCTGAACGGTAACCAGACCTGCATGATGTTCTCGTGGTATATCATCGCCAACAAGAAGAAGCTCGGTCAGCTGAAAGGCAACGAGTTCCTGGTGAAGACCATCGTGACCACTGAGGAGATTGCCGAGATTGCCAAGAAGAACGGCGTTGAACTGAAGGACTGCTACACCGGATTCAAGTGGATTGCCAACGAGATCCGCGTCAACGAGGGCGTGAAGAAGTACATCGGCGGCGGTGAGGAATCATTTGGCTTCCTGCCGTTCGACAAGGTGCGCGACAAGGATTCACCCGCTTCTATCTGTCTCATCTGCGAAATCGCAGCTTGGGCTCGCGACAACGGCAAGACGCTCTACGACCTGCTGATGGATATCTACGTAGAGTACGGATTCTCGAAGGAAGCCACTATCAATGTGGTACGTCCAGGTAAGACCGGTGCCGACGAGATTAAGGCCATGATGGAGAACTTCCGCGCCAATCCTCCACAGGAACTGGGCGGTTCGAAGGTATGCTGCTGGAAGGACTACAAGACCCTCGAGCAGACCAATGCCGACGGTTCTAAGACCAAGATTGACATGCCTGACACTTCTAACGTGCTGCAGTGGTTCTGCGAGGACGGCACGAAGGTCAGCGTACGTCCTTCAGGTACGGAGCCCAAGATTAAGTTCTACACCGAGGTGAAAGATCCTTCCATGAAGTGTGCCGGATGCTACGACCGCTGCCTGAAGGATGCCGAAGCCAAGATTGAGGCCATCAAGAAGGGCTTGAACCTGTAAGCAGTAATTCGTGGCGGGAACTTCTGCCACGCACTGCACTAGAATAAGGAGCGGACATTGTGTCCGTTCCTTTTATTATAAATAAGGTGTGGATTCTGCGGCGGTGTTGTAAAGCAGAATTCTAAAAAATATTTCCGAAAATATTTGGAGAATTAAAAACTTTCATGTACCTTTGCACTCGCAATTGAGAAATCAGTTGTTTCGGCAAGTTTGACGAACCTCCTAGGAAGGATGGGTGAGTGGCTGAAACCAGCAGTTTGCTAAACTGCCGTACGGGTTACCGTACCGGGGGTTCGAATCCCCCTCCTTCCGCAGAGGGGACGCCGAAAACTAACAGAAGATGGTCGGTTCATCTAACGGTTAGGATACAAGATTCTCAATCTTGGCATAAGGGTTCGATTCCCTTACCGACTACTGAAATCCGCTGACTTTAAGAAAGTTGGCGGATTCATTTTTTAAGGAGAATGTGATGGAGAATTTAATTTCAAGCATGCAGAACCCGAAAATCAGGAAATTACTGCTGCTCCAGCAGAAATCTTCTGAACGGCGCAAGGATGGTCTTTTCGTGGTGGAAGGGCAGCGCGAACTGTTGCATTGCCTGGAGGCAGGATACGAGATTGACTCGGTGTTTTGCTGTCCGGCCTTGTTCAACGATGGCGAATATGCCGATGCCCTGCAGCGCTATATCAGCGGCTTGAGATACTTTGAGGTGTCGGAACCGGTGTATCAGAAGATTGCCTATCGCGGCACTACCGAGGGAATTGTGGCTGAGATGAAGTCACGAACGCTGTGTCTTGACAATCTCCGGCTGAAGGATAATCCGCTGATTGTAGTGCTAGAGCGAGTAGAGAAGCCCGGAAACCTTGGGGCAATTTTGCGTAGTGCCGATGCCTCGGGTGCCGATGCGGTCATCGTTTGTGATTCTCTGACCGACCTTTACAATCCCAATCTCATCCGAAGTTCCATCGGGGCGGTGTTTACGGTTCCTGTTGTTGCCTGCACTTCCGGTGAATGCATCGAGTTCCTGAAGCAGAAGAATATACGGATTCTTACTGCTCAGCTGCAGGATTCACATCTCTATTACGATACCGACATGACTGGAGGAACGGCCATCGTGATGGGCACAGAGGCTACGGGACTGACCGACCAGTGGCGCAAGGCAGCCGACGCCCATATACGCATTCCCATGCTGGGACAGTTGGACTCGCTCAATGTTTCGGTAAGTGCCGCCATCTTGCTCTTTGAGGCGGTCAGACAGCGCACATAAAAAGAATAAAGGATTGAAGAAACCGGCTTCGGAACTTCAATCCTTTATTTTATTCAGTCTTTAATTCAGCGTTTTACAGGATTCCCTTCACGGTTTCCAGCATTCCGTTCTTCTGGATGCTGTCGAGGAATTCAACCACCATGTCGGTGAGTCCGGGAATCTGATTCAGGTCGCCATGCTCGCCCCAGATGAGGTCCTTGGCAGCCAGTACGCCCTCAGCCACCTTGCGGGTGTCGCCTGTTGCCCAGAGTTCGGTGAGCAGATCCATGATCTTCTGGTCGTCGTTGGGCTGGATGGGAGCGCCGTCGGCACGAGTGCCACCCTTGTAGTAGGTGATGATGGCAGCCAGACCGAGTACGAGACCCTTAGGCAGTTCGCCCTTGCGCTCCAGGTAAGTCTTCAGACCGGGGAGGTCGCGAGTCTGGTATTTGGGGAACGAGTTCAGCATGATGCTGGTCACCTGATGGTCAACATACGGGTTGTTGAAGCGCTCAAGCACATCGCTGGCAAACTGCTGCAGCTCGTCCATTGGCAGATTCAGGGTCTGCATCAGCTCTTCGAACTGTACCTTGTGGATGTACTTGCCGATTACCTCATGGTTGCAGGCATCGCGAACGATGTCAACGCCAGAGAGATAAGCTACGGGTGAGAGAACGGTGTGAGGACCGTTGAGCAAGGTCACCTTGCGCTCGTGGTATGGTTTCTCGCTTTCGGCGATGAGCACATGTAGGCCGGCCTTCTCTGCGGGGAATTCGGCACGCAGGTCCTCGATGCTCATGTTGGTTGGCTTCTCGATTACCCAGAGGTGGAAGATCTCAGCCTGTACGACGAGGTTGTCGGCATAGGAAATCTTCTGCTGGATATCGGCAATCTCCTTGCGGGGGAATCCGGGAACGATGCGGTCAACGAGTGTGGCGCAAACGTAGTTGTACTTCTCAAACCACTCCTTGAATCCTTCATAGTCAGCACCGAAGTCATCCTTCCAGAGCTCGATGTACTTCTCGATGCACTCCTTCAGGTGATGGCCGTTCAGGAAGATCAGCTCGCAAGGCATGATGATAAGACCCTTTGAGGGGCAGCCGTTGAAGGTCTGGTAGCGGCGGTAGAGCAGCTGAACCAGTTTGCCGGGATAGCTGCTGGCGGGAGCGTCAGAGAGCTTGCAGGTAGGATCGAAGGCGATACCGGCTTCTGTGGTGTTGGAAATAACGAAGCGGATTTCAGGCTGGTCGGCCAATGCCATGAAAGCAGCATTCTGGCTGTATGGATTGAGGGCACGGCTGATGACGTCGATACGTGTGAGTGAGTTGACAGCTTCACCGTTCTGGCGTCCCTGCAGGTTCACGTGGTAGAGGCAGTCCTGGCCATTGAGCCAGTCAACCATACCGCGCTCGATGGGCTGAACCACAACCACCGAACCGTTGAAGTCGGTCTTCTGGTCCATGTTCCATACAATCCAGTCAACGAAAGCACGGAGGAAGTTACCCTCACCAAACTGAATGATTTTCTCTGGCATCACGCTCTTAGGAGCCGTGCGCTTGTTCAAAGCTTGCAATTTCTTCATGATTTGTTTATTGTTTTAAATAGATTATTGTTTTCAAGTGCAAAGGTATAAAAATCTTTGCTATCTTGGTGCAAAAATCAGCGTTAAATTAACGTAAAGGTTTGCGATGTCTTAGCCAAACAGACAGCGCAGCGCTTCCTCGACCTTGCGGACGGGATGCAATTCAATATTGAAATGGCGGTGTCCAAGCCCCTGCATGTTGTATTTCGGGATAATCATGTGGCTGAATCCGAGTTTCTCAGCCTCGGCTATGCGTTGCTCGATACGGTTTATGGGACGCACTTCGCCCGAGAGTCCCACTTCTCCTGCCATACACCAGCCGCTTTCAATCGGCGTATCAACATTTGAGGAGAGAACGGCCGCGATGATAGAAAGGTCCATGGCCAGGTCGGTAACGCGCAGTCCTCCGGCAATATTGATGAAAACGTCTTTCTGAATGAGTTTGAATCCCACGCGCTTTTCCAGCACGGCAAGGAGCATGTTGAGTCGGCGTTGGTCGAAACCCGTTGCAGCGCGCTGTGGAGTGCCGTATGCAGCCGTTGACACCAAAGCCTGTGTCTCCACGAGGAAAGGCCTTACCCCTTCGATAGCACTTGAGATGGCAATGCCCGAAAGTCCTTCGTGGTCTTGTGTCAGCAGCAGTTCCGAAGGATTGCTCACCTGGCGGAGGCCGTTTTGCTGCATTTCATAGATGCCCAGTTCGGATGTAGAGCCGAAGCGGTTCTTCATTGCACGGAGGATGCGGTACATATAGTGCTGGTCTCCCTCAAACTGAATCACGGTATCCACGATGTGCTCCAAAATCTTCGGACCAGCCAGCGAGCCTTCCTTGGTGATATGGCCGATGAGGATTACCGGCACGCTGCTCGACTTGGCGAAGCGGAGTAGGGCAGAGGCACATTCACGGACCTGGGTGATGCTGCCTGGCGAGGAATCCACATCCTCGGTGGAAATCGTCTGAATGGAGTCGATGATTACAATCTCAGGCTTCACCTCTTTAATACAATTGAAGATGTTCTCCAATGAGGTCTCGGTCAGTATCTGCAGGTTTTCCAATTGAACATTGGAATCCTGACTTTGTTTGGTGGACAAGAGCCGCTCTGCCCTCATCTTCAGCTGGTGGCTGCTTTCCTCACCGCTCACATACAGTATTCGTTTTTCTGGCAGATTGAGAATGGTCTGCAGGGTGAGCGTACTTTTTCCGATTCCAGGTTCACCGCCCAGCAATACGATGCTGCCCTGTACAAGTCCGCCACCCAATACGCGATTCAGTTCCTCGTCGTGCATGTCGATGCGCGGTTCTTCGTGTCCGGAAATCTCGTGCAACTTCATCGGGCGGTTCTTGCTTTGGAAATGTGTTGAGCGTACGGTGGAAGCTGCCGAACGGGCGGCCATCTGACCGCTGTCGTTGCTGATTCTGATTTCCTTGAAGGTATTCCATTGTCCGCAGGAAGGGCATTTCCCAATCCATTTGGCAGATTCCTGTCCACAGTTCTCGCAAACGTATGCTATTTTGTCTTTTGCCATATGAGTCGCATTTGTTATTTAGCGGCAAAGATACTACTTTTCCGCGAAAACTCCAAGAATTGAAAGTTACAAATGATGGGATGGAACATAAAAACAACAGGAGCCAGACAACGATTGCCTGACTCCTGAAGATAATGTTGTTCAGAAATTATTTCTGTACGGGAATCTTATCCACGCGGCGCTGATGGCGACCGCCTTCGAAGGGAACCGTGAAGAACTTGTCCATGATGGCACGGGCAGTGTTGTTGTCGATGAAACGACCGGGCATCACGAGTACGTTGGCATCATTGTGCTGACGAATCAGCTGACCAATCTCAGGATCCCAGCACACACCGGCACGAACGCCCTGGTGCTTGTTGAGCGTCATGGAGATACCCTGGCCACTGCCACAGATGGCAATACCCGGATAAACCTCGCCACTCTCAATACCCTCGGCCAAGGCATGACCATAGTCGGGATAGTCAACAGAAGCATCGCTCCAAGTACCATAGTCCTTAATGGGATAGCCTTTCTCTTCGAGATATTGCAGCACAAACTGCTTCAGGGGATAGCCAGCATGATCACTGGCAACTCCAACACATTTTACGTCCATTATGCCAAGAGCTTTTTAACCTGTTCATAAACGTTTTGACCGGTATAGCCGAGTTTCTCGTCGAGCACCTTGTAGGGAGCAGAGAAACCGAAGCTTTCGAGACCCCAGACGCAACCGTCGGCACCTACGAGACCTTCGAGGGTGACAGGCAGACCAGCGGTCATACCGAACTTCTTCTTGCCTGCAGGCAGCACGCTCTGCTGGTACTCCTTCGACTGTGAACGGAAGAGACCCTCAGAAGGAACGCTCACCACGCGAACCTTGATGCCGTCGGCCTTCAGCAGTTTGGCACCAGCCTCGAGGGTAGATACCTCAGAACCGGAAGCCAGGAGAATTACGTCGTAGTCCTCATCGCTGCCAGCCACTACATAAGCACCCTTTTCGGCCTGGTTGTAGTCGTTGCCCTCGGGGAGCATATCGATGTTCTGACGAGAGAAGATAAGTGCTGTAGGAGTGGTTGTGTTCTCCATAGCCATGCGCCAGCAGACGGTTGTCTCCTCTGCATCGGCAGGACGAACAACGAGCATAGAGTTCTTGCCGCTGTGGTTCTTCAGTTTTTCCATCAGACGGATCTGTGCCTCCTGCTCAACGGGCTCGTGGGTAGGACCATCCTCACCTACGCGGAATGCATCGTGGGTCCAGATGAACTTCACGGGAAGCTCCATCAGGGCAGCCATACGAACGGCGGGCTTCATATAGTCGGAGAATACGAAGAAGGTTCCGCAAGCGGGAATAACACCACCGTGGAGAGCCATACCGATGCAGCAGCAAGCCATGGTGAGCTCTGCAACACCAGCCTGGAAGAATGCGCCGCTGAAGTCGCCCTTCACGAAAGCGTGGGTCTTTTTCAGGAATCCGTCGGTCTTGTCTGAGTTAGACAGGTCGGCAGAAGCACAGATCATGTTGGGAACCTGCTCGGCAAGTACGCTCAGAACGGTAGCACTTGCACCACGGGTAGCGGCACCGGCCTTCTGTTCAACCTTGCTCCAGTCAACCTTGGGAGCCTCGCCCTTGAACCACTGCTCCATCTGGGCAGCCTGTACGGGATGTCCCTTTGCCCATTCAGCCTTGGCTGCATAGCGCTCAGCGCAAATCTGCTTCAGTTCGGCAGCACGCTTTGCGTAGAGTTCCTGCACTTCGGGGAAGATCTGGAAAGGATTCTCGGGATCGGCACCGAGGTTCTTCATGGTCTGCACGAAGTTGTCGCCACCGAGGGGAGCACCGTGTGTAGCGCAGTTCGACTCGTAGCTGGAACCGTCGGCCTTGCGGGCACCCTTACCCATCACGCAGGCACCGATGATGAGCGAAGGACGCTCTGTCTCGGCCTGTGCGTTCTTGATGGCAGCACGGATTTCGTCAACGTCGTTACCATTGATCTTCTGAACGTACCATCCCCAAGCCTCATACTTCTTGGCGGTGTCTTCGTTCATCACGTCTTCCACCTTCGTAGAGAGCTGGATGGCGTTGGCATCGTAGAACATGATGAGGTTGTCGAGACCCAATGTACCGGCGATACGGCCTGTGCCCTGAGAAATCTCTTCCTCTACGCCACCGTCGGAAATATAGGCATAGATGTTCTGGTTCATCACATTGCCGAGACGGGCCTTGAGGAACTTAGCTGCGATGGCAGCACCAACGGCATAGGCATGTCCCTGTCCGAGAGGACCGCTGGTGTTCTCAATGCCACGGGCAAGGTTACGCTCGGGGTGTCCGTGTGTTGGAGAACCCCACTGGCGGAGCTGCTGGAGTTCCTCCAGACTATACTTGCCGATGAGGGCGAGCTGTGCATAGAGCATGGGAGCCATGTGGCCGGGGTCGAGGAAGAAACGGTCGCGACCTTCCCAATCGGGATTTTCGGGATCGTAAACGAGGAACTCGCTGTAGAGGGTGTTGATGAAGTCAGCACCACCCATAGCGCCACCGGGGTGACCACTCTTGGCTTTCTCAACCATTGCGGCAGCAAGGATACGGATGTTATCTGCTGCGCGGTTCATAATCTTGTTGTCGTTCATATTCTTATTTGATATTTAAAACAATAATCGATTTTGCGGGAATCTTCACGGTGAGGACACCTTTCTTGGATAACTTTGCGTCCTTGAACTCAGCTGGAGCCACCTTGTTAGGATTCTGGAAGTCGTTGAAGTCGGCGGCATTCTTGGAAGTGAGGATGCGTCCGCTGACCTTCTTGGCATTGAATCCGTCGATATTGACCTCAACGGTCTGAGCCTTGTCGAGACTGACGTTTGTCAGGGCGAAGACGATGCTGCCATCCTGAGTCTTTGCGGCAGAAGCTGAGAGCATCGGGCAGGGACGATAGCCTGCGTCCTTGGCGCCTTCCTTCTCCTTGAAGTATGCCTTGCTCACCTGCATGGTCTCGGTCTCAAGGTCGAGTGGGAGATATGTAGCCTCCTGGAACGGGGTGTACATCTCGAACACGTGATAGGTCGGCGTGAGCACCATGTGGCCCGTGCCTTCCTGGTCGGTGAGAATCATCGACTGCAGCACGTTCACCACCTGTGCGATGTTGGCCATCTTCACACGGTCGGTGTATTTATGGAAAACGTCAAGCGAGAGGGAAGCCACGAAGGCATCGCGAAGAGCGTTCTGCTGGTATAGGTGTCCGGGAATAGTGCCCGGTTCCTCATCCCACCAGGTTCCCCACTCGTCGACGAGCAGGCCGATACGTCCCTTGGGGTCTTTCTCATCCATGATGGCCTTGTGTTTCTTGATTACCTCTTCAATCTCCAGACATTTACCGAGTGCCCAGTAGTACTGGTCGTTGTCGAACTTGGTGGCGGAACCTTTTGAGCCCTCCCAACCGCTGCAGGTGTAGTAGTGGAGACTTACGCCCTGCATTCTGTCGCCAATCTTGTCCATCAGCACGGTAGTCCAGTTATAGTCATAGTCGCTGGCACCGGATGCTATACGATAGAGGCGGTTCTTGCCTTGGTCGCGAAGATAGGTGTTGAATTTGCGGTACTCGTCGGAATAGTACTCCGGCGTCATGTTGCCACCGCAGCCCCAAGCCTCGTTGCCGATACCGAAGTATTTCACGTTCCATGCTTTCTCGCGGCCGTTCTGACGGCGCAGGCGGGCCATTGGCGTGTCGCCGTCGCTGGTCATATACTCCACCCACTGTGCCATTTCCTTCACCGTGCCGGAGCCGACGTTTCCGCTGATATAGGGCTCGCAGCCCAGCATCTCACAGAGATTCAGGAACTCGTGGGTACCGAAAGAGTTATCCTCGATGGTGCCGCCCCAGTTATTGTTGCGAAGAGAAGGACGCTTGTCTTTAGGACCGATGCCGTCCATCCAGTGGTAATCGTCGGCAAAGCAACCACCGGGCCAACGGAGCACAGGAACCTTCAGCGCCTTCAGGGCTTCGAACACGTCTTTGCGGTAGCCGTTGATGTTGGGAATCTTAGAGTCTTCGCCAACCCACAGTCCGCCATAGATGCACGAACCGAGATGTTCTGAAAACTGTCCGTAAATCTCCTTGTTGATCTTTGCACCGGCCTTGTCAGCATGAATGGTAACCTTTGCCGGGTCTGCAGCCTTCGAGGGAAGCATGAATGCGGCAATCGCGAATGATATAATGAATAATTGCTTCATTTGGTTGAATGTGTTATTAATTATAATACGGATAGATAGGGGAAATCCCCTATCTGCCCGTGTTATTTCTTTGCTTCTACGGCAGCCTGCTCGATGGCAAGACCGGCCTTGTAGTTCTCGATGTAGGCATTGAAGCCGGCCACGTCTTCAGCTGTGGGAGCAATCTCCACACCAGCGTCGCCAGCAAACACCTTCTCCTCGAGCCAGTCGGCCAGATTCTGCTGCTTGTCGTTGTTCACCACGAACGATGCGAGCAGGGCAATACCCCAAGCACCGCCTTCACCGGCAGTCTCCATCACCGAGATGGGGGAGTTGAGTGCAGCCGCAAGCATACGCTGGCCCACGCCCTTTGTCTTGAAGTAGCCACCGTGGCCCGTGATGCGGTCCACCTTCACGTTCTCTTCCTTCAGCAGGATGTCGTTGCCGAGCTTGAGCACGCCGATGGCACCATAGAGCTGGGTGCGCATGAAGTTGGCCAGCGTGAACTTGTCGTTGGCAGAACGTACGAAGAGGGGACGTCCGTCGGATAGTCCTGCAACGGGTTCGCCTGACACATAGTTGTAGGCCATTAGTCCACCGCAGTCAGCCTGTCCTTCGAGTGCCTTGTTGAAGAGCTTGGTGTAGATCTCGTTCATGTCGACCGGCATTCCCATCAGTTCCTGGTATTCCTTGAAGATGTTCACCCAGGCGTTGATGTCGGAAGTGCAGTTGTTGCAATGCACCATGGCTACGAGTGAACCGTCGGGGGTAGTCACGATGTCGATGGGCTCGTATGGCTTGGAGAGGTCTTTCTCGAGCACAATCATCGAGAACGAACTGGTTCCGGCAGATACATTACCCGTGCGCTGCTTCACGGCATTGGTGGCGGCCATGCCTGTGCCTGCATCACCCTCTGGAGGACAGAAGGGGATACCAGCCTTCAGATGACCGGAGATGTCGAGTTTCTTCGCTCCTTCCTGAGTGAGGAAACCGGCGTTCTTGCCAGCAACGAGCACCTTGGGGAAGATGTCCATCAGCGTCCAGCTGTATCCCTTGGGGACGATGAGCTTGTTGAACTTCTCCACCATCGTGGCGTTATAGTTTTTGGTATCGGGATCGATGGGCATCATACCCGAAGCATCGCCTACGCCAAGCACCTTCTCGCCCGTGAGCTGCCAGTGGATATAACCGGCCAGCGTGGTCTGGAACTTGATGTCGCCTACATGCTCCTCGTTGTCGAGAATGCACTGGTAGAGATGGGAGATGCTCCAGCGGAGCGGGATGTTGTAGTTGAAGAGCTTGGAGAGTTCAGCGGCAGCCTTTCCGGTATTGGTGTTACGCCAAGTGCGGAAGGGAACCATGATTTCGTTCTTCTCGTTGAAAGCCATATAGCCGTGCATCATGGCAGAGATACCGATGCCGGCCAGAATCTCGAGTTCCGTATCGTATTGCTTGAGCACATCCTTGCGGAGATCGGCATAGCAGTCCTGCAGACCATACCAGATGGCCTCGGTGCTATAGGTCCAGAGTCCGTCGACCAACTGGTTTTCCCAGGTGTGGCTGCCCTGAGCGATGGGTTTGTTCTCCTGGTCGATGAGGACGGCCTTGATACGGGTAGAGCCAAACTCGATACCGAGAATGGCCTTACCCTGTTGGATGGTTTCTTTTGCTGTCATAATTGTATGTTTTCAATTACATCAACGCCTTGTTCAGCATGTGATAGATCTCGTTGTTGCGAAGCGTCTGCTTGAAGTCGAAGGTATTGGTGCTCTTGTTGATCTTGACATATTCGATGCCGAGGATTTCAGCGAAGTCTTCCCAATACTCTTCGGTGATGTCGTAAGAGAAAGCGCTGTGGTGAGTACCACCGGCCAGAATCCATGCACCTGCGCCAATCTCGAATGTGGGCTGCGGCACCCAGAGGGCAGAAGCAACGGGGAGGTTAGGCATGGGCTTCGGCTCGATGCATTCCACTTCCTGTGAAATCAGGCGGAAGCGGTTGCCGAGGTCAACAACAGTAGCCTTGATGCCGTGTCCAACCTTTGAGGTGAATACGAGACGGGCAGTCTGCTGCTTGCGGATACCGATGCCGAGGAAGTGAACTTCCAGCTTGGGCTTGTCGACGGCAATCAGCGGGCATACCTCGAGCATGTGGCTCTGGAGGCAAGAACTGCGGTCGCCGGCGAAGTTGAGGGTGTAGTCTTCGAGGAACGAGCAGCCTGTGGGCAGACCCTGTGACATCACCCAAAGCGTGCGATAGAGGCAGGCGGTCTTCCAGTCACCTTCGGCACCGAAACCGATACCTTCGGCCATCAGACGCTGAGAGGCAAGACCTGGAATCTGGTCGAAGCCAACAAAGTTCGGATCGTCGATGTCGGCATCACCAAGGTCGTCGAAGTTGGTGGTGAATGCGGTGGCACCCTCGTCCTTCAATACGCGGCGGAGTGCAATCTCAGCCTTAGCTGCATTCTTCACCTTCTCCCAATATACTTCCTCGCCGCTCTCGTCGATCTTGATGGTGTATTCCTTCTTGTACTCCTCCACGAGGGCATCAGCCTCTGCATCGGTTACCTTCTTGAAGTAGTCCATCAGCGAGCTTACTGGGTAGTAGTCAACATGGTAGCCCAGACGCTGTTCGAACTCTACGCGGTCGCCATCGGTCACGGCCACGTTGTTCATGTTCATGCCGAACATCAGGCAGCGCACGTTACGGCTGTCGGCAACACCAACGGCCACGCGAGCCCAAACGGCAATCTTCTTCTGGGCCTCTTCGTTCTTCCAGTAGCCGCAAACCACCTTGCGTGGAACGCGCATACGGGTGCAGATATGACCGAACTCGATGTCGCCGTGAGCGCTCTGGTTCAGGTTCATGAAGTCCATGTCCATGGTTTCCCAGGGAATTTCGGCATTGTACTGAGTGTGGAAGTGGAGCAATGGCTTCTGCAAGTCCTGCAGACCCTTAATCCACATTTTTGCGGGAGAGAAAGTGTGCATCCAAGTGATGATACCCACGCACTTCTCGTCGTTGTTGGCAGCCTTCATCACGGCTTCCACTTCGTTAGAGCTGTTGGCTGTTCCTTTATAGACCACCTTTACGGGAATGTTTCCACTATTGTTCAGGCCATCCACCATTTCCTTGGAGTGAGCGTCTACCTGTACAACGGCATCACCTCCATAGAGCAACTGTGCACCAGTTACCCACCAAATCTCATAGTTATCAAATGCTTTCATAATTGTTTGTTTTATTTTAAATAGTTATATTGTTTGTTTCCATACTTTAGACGCTTTCTTTCTGAAGTCTGGAAAGGTTGCTTCCAGGCTTTGGAAGCATTCCTTTTAGACTTTGGAAGCATTCCTTCCAGACTTTAGAAGCATCGCATTTAAAGCCTAATTGAATTTCGCCTGCTTATTTCTTCTTTTGTCCGTAATAGGCATTGGGGCCGTGCTTGCGGCTGAAATGCTTCTCAACGAGCAGCGGATTCATGGTTGTTTCGGGATTCACGCAGAACGACACGAAGGCCATCTTGGCCACCTGCTCGGTAACTACGGCATGATAGACGGCTTGGTCGGCATCCTTGCCCCAAGAGAAAGGACCGTGGTTCTTCACCAGAACGGCTGGGGTGTGTACGGGATTGATGTTGTCGCGACGGAAACGGTCAACGATGACCACGCCTGTGTTCTTCTCATATTCGGGCATCTGTTCGGCCGTCATGTCGTCTGTGCAGGGAATGCAGTCGTGGAAATAGTCGGCATGCGTGGTTCCGATGTTGGGAATGTCCTTGCCGGCCTGAGCCCAAGCGGTGGCATAGGTGGAGTGGGTGTGAACCACGCCTCCGATTTCCGGGAACTCCCTATATAATATAAGGTGTGTGGGTGTGTCGCTGGAAGGATTCAGGTCGCCATCCACCACTTTACCCGTCTGGAGGTCTACAACCACCATGTCGGAAGCTTTCATCTTATCGTATTCCACGCCGGAAGGCTTGATGACGACCAGTCCCTTTTCGCGGTCGATGGCCGAAACGTTTCCCCACGTGAAGATTACGAGGTTGTGCTTTACCAAATCCAAGTTGGCACGAAACACTTTTTCTTTCAGTTCTTCAAGCATATTGTTTTTAATCTTTTTACTTTTTTGTGTTTATAATTTGAAACTGGGGTCTTCTTCATACATCCGCTTGTTGAAACGGTAGAGAGCAGCCCCTCGCTTGCTGGTGAGTTTGTCTATGAGCTCAGTTTTCTCAATGAAGTCGATGCTCTTGATACGCTTGCGGAAATTGCGCTTGTCGATTTCTCCGCCGAGTACAGCCTCATAGACATGCTGCAACTGGGTGAGCGTGAACAAATCGGGCAGCAGGTTGAAACTGAGCGGCTCGGTGCTGATGCGTCGGCGAAGCATGGAGATGGCGCGGTTCACCATCTCGTTGTGGTCGGAGTAGAGTTGGGGAATCTTGTTCAGTTCCACCCATTGCACACCGTGCTCCTGCAGCAGCGATTCATCGTAGTCCTTCACATTGATGAGTGCACAGTAGGCTACCGAGATGACACGCTCTCCGGGGTCACGGTCGATGGCACCGAAGGTGTGCACCTGTTTCATGTAAAGGTTCTTCAAGCCAGTCAGTTCGCAAAGCACCCTGTGGGCAGCCTCGTCGACACTTTCGTCGGTGCCGACAAAGCCGCCGTAGAGAGCCCACTCACCACGCCCTGGATCCATTTGGCGCTTGCCTAACAGTAACTTGAGCTTGTTGTCTTCGAAACCGAATATGATGCAGTCTACCGAGACAAACGCTTTGTGTACTCCAGAATAGAATTCAGTCATTTTCTTTTATCGAGCTTATTTATTTTACCAGAAATAGATGTAGAATGCAACGGTGAAACCAAGGATGATGATGGTGTGGATCACATCCCAGTAATTCCAGCTGTTACGGGTGGCCTCAATCTGCTCAGGAGTAGAGGTGCCGAACACAAGTCCCTGGATTTTCTCCTTCGAGGGAGCTTCCGTGCAGAGTGAAACTACGATGACAACCAGGCAGCAAACCACCAGCATCACACCGCAGAAGAACAGCCAGTTGAAGTCGTAGAACACGGCCTTGAACCAACTGTCGGCGGCATCGGGGGTATTACTGTAGTATACCTTTGCACCCAGACGAGTCAGACCGATGATGATACCTGAGAGCAATCCCCACATACCACCTTTTGCCGAGGCGCGTTTCCAGGTGACACCCAGCAGGAAGGCTGCGGCGATACCAGGAGCCAGCACAGACTGCACGTCCTGCAGATAGTTATAGAGCACGTTACCTACTGAGCGCATGATAGGAATCCAAAGGATACCGAGAATCACGATGACCACAGTAGCAGTCTGACCGATGCGAACGAGTTGCTTCTCAGGGGTCTCAGGCTTCAGACGCTTCCAGAAGTCGATGGTGAACAGCATGGCTGAAGAGTTGAACAGAGAGGCCAGCGAAGACATCAGGGCTGCAAGGATACCGCAGACCACGAGACCCTTCACACCGGCGGGCAGAATCTTAGCCACGAGGGTGGGGAAGGCTGCGTCGGCATTTGGCGTACCGTCAGCCAGCAGAGGCAGGAAACCACCATCGCCAGCATACTTCTGGTGCAGGGCGAATGCAATCATACCGGGAATGAGGAACAGGAACACGGGCAGCAGCTTCAGATAAGCTCCGAAGATGGTACCGCGACGGCTTTCCTTCTCACTCTTACCAGAGAGCACACGCTGAACGATATACTGATCGGTACACCAGTACCAGAAACCGATGACGGCAGAACCAATCAGGGCGCCCAGCCAGGGATACTGCGGGTCGCTGTTGGAACGCATCAGATGAACCATCGTGCCAGTAGCACCTTCGTAGCTGGGCTTCACGTCGCAGAGTTGGAGCATCTGGTCCCAGCTGCCCAGGGCCTTCATACCCAGTACGAGAATAATCAGCGAACCAAGCAGCAGGATTGGGGTCTGCAGCACAGAGGTGTAGAGCACACTCTTCATACCACCAAAGATGGTGTAGATAGCGGTGATGACAACCAGGCCGATGGCGGCAATCCAGAAGAAATCGATTCCCCACAGTTCCTTGATGCCGAAAACCTGCTGGAATACCAGACCGCCGGCATAAACAGTAACGGCCACCTTGGTCAGCACATAAGAGATCAGAGAGATAACAGAGAGTATGGTACGGCTCTGTGTGTTGTAGCGACGCTCCAGGAACTCAGGCATGGTATAAACCATGCTTCGTGTGTAGAACGGAACGAATACCCAACCGAGAATCAGGATCATCCATCCCTGAATCTCCCAGTGGGCCATAGCCATACCAGAAGAAGCACCTGCTCCTGCAAGACCAATCAGGTGTTCAGATCCGATGTTTGAGGCAAAGATTGATGCACCGATGGCAATCCATGTTGCATCCTTACCACCTAAGAAATAGTCTGCCGAGTTGTCGTTTTTCTGGCTTACGACCCATAATACGATGCCAACGAGCGCGCAGCAGAAGACGCCGATGACAATCCAATCTAATAATTGCATGTTTTTAGATAGTTTAAAAGTGTATGATTTATGATTTGATGATTGTTATTTTACGACACCGAACTTGAAAACGCAGTGTGAGAAGTACTTCTGTCCGGGCTCAAGATAGGCTGAAGGCCAGTCCTTCTTGTTGGGAGTGTCGGGATATTTCTGAGTCTCCAGGCAGATACCGGCGTGCTTCTGATAGACGATGCCTTTCTTGCCGGTGAGTGTTCCGTCGAGGAAGTTGCCAGAATAGACCTGAATACCGGGCTCGTTGGTGTAAACCTCGAGGCGGATGCCGGTGGAAGGACAGTAGAGGCTTGCTGCCAGCTGCTTGTCGTTACCCTTGCCGTCTTTGTAAGATGCCAGGCACCAGTTGTGGTCGAAACCGTTGGCGTTCTTGATGGGCTTATAGTCGAAGTTGTTAACGTTCTTGCCTACGGGAGTGGGCTCCATGAAGTCCATCGGAGTGCCTTTCACCCAGGCTGTGTCGCCTGTGGTCATGTAGGTGTCGTCAGTCGGAGTGTAGACGTATGAGTTCACATAGAGCACGTGGTCTTCGATATTCTTGTTGGCATCGCCGCTCAGGTTGAAGTAGCTGTGGTTGGTCATGTTGATGACGGTCTTGGCGTCGGTAGTGGCGCTGTAGCCGATGTCGATGCTGTTGTCGTCCTTCAGCTGATAGGTCACAACGGCTGTCACGTTTCCTGGGAAGTTGTTGTCGCCGTCGGGGCTCTTCATGGTCAGCTGCAGCGTGCGCTCGTCGGGCTGCTGAGCCTCATACACCTGATACTGCCAACCGGTAGGACCTCCGTGCAGACAGTGGCCGAAGTTGTTCTGTGGAAGCTGGATTTCCTTGCCGTCGATCTTGATCTTACCGGCCTTGATGCGGTTGGCATAGCGTCCGATGGCAGCTCCGAAGTCAGAGGGAGAATTCTCAATGTCGGCATACTGCTTGATGTTGTCGAAGCCGAGAACCACATCCTGAGGATTGTTATCCTTGTCGGGCACCACGATAGAAACAATACGTCCACCGAAGTTGGTGATGCACACTTCCATTCCGTTGGCGTTCTTCAGCGTGTAGAGTGCCACGGGCTTTTCATTGATTACTGTGTCGAAAGCTGCAGGGTTGAGTCCTGATGCGGTCAACTTTGGCTCGTTCTTTGAGCATGCAGAGAACAGAATGGCTGCCATTCCGGCTCCTAAAAGAATACTTTTAAAGTGTTTCATGTTTGATGATTGTTAGTAATAATATTATTTTGGGTGTAAAATTACTACTTTTTTCAATACGTTGTATCTCCAATATATATGTTATTCAACATAAATAACATACTTTGGTGTGGATTTTACACTTTTTAAATAAAAAAGAGAGGAACGGATGGTGTTTCCGTTCCTCTTTTTAGTTATGATGCGTCGCGCACCTGCTATTGTTAGTCAGAAATTTTTCTTGAGCCGTCGCCGATCACAACATCGTAAACCTTCGGAAGCTTGCCGTACTTGGCGGCATATTTTTCCTTGGCTGTCTTGATGAAGTTATCGTAGAGTTCGTCCTTCACCAGGTTGATGGTGCAACCGCCGAAACCGCCGCCCATGATACGACTGCCCGTCACACCACATTCCTTGGCGATATCGTTCAGGAAATCAAGTTCCTCGCAAGAAACCTCATAGTCCTTTGAAAGGCCTTCGTGGGTCTCGTACATCTTTTTGCCTACGGTCTCATAGTCACCGGCCACAAGGGCGTCACAGACGGCCAGCACGCGGTCTTTCTCACCCAGCACGAACTTTGCGCGGATATAATCCTCGTTTCCAACCTCGTCCTTCACTTCCTCAAGCTGCTCCCATGTGCAGTCGCGCAGGGTCTCGAACTTGCCTTCCGGATGCTTGGCGGCAATGTGCTTCACCACGTTTTCGCAGGAATTGCGGCGGTCGTTGTAGGGTGAACCGGCCAGTTCGTGCTTCACGCAAGAGTTCAGCAGCACCAGCTTGTATCCTTCGGGATTGAACGGATAGTATTCGAATTCGCGGCTACGGCAGTCCAGGCGCATCAGCTTGCCAGCCTGTCCGAAGACACTTGCAAACTGGTCCATAATACCGCAGTTCACGCCGCAATAGTTGTGCTCGGTGGCCTGTCCGGCAAGAACGATGTCCCACTTGCTCACCTTGTTTTCGCCGAAGAGATCGTTCAGACCACAGGCGAAACAACTCTCCATGGCAGCCGAAGACGACATACCGGCTCCGAGGGGAACATCACCGGCAAAGGCAATGTTGTATCCCTTCACGGGAACGCCCAGTTTCTGCATCTCCTTCGAGATACCATAGATATAGCGTGCCCAGCTTGCGCGGGGACCATTGGGGTCGCTCAGTTTGAAGTCAACGCGGTCTTTCAGGTCGATGGCGTAGGCCATGATGGTGTCTTCCGTTCCGTTAGGACGCATTTCGGCCATAATACCACAGTCTACGGCTCCCGGGAATACGAAACCACCGTTATAGTCGGTGTGCTCGCCAATCAGGTTGATACGGCCTGGAGAATGGTAGATCTTACCGGTTTTTCCATCAAAATGCTTGATAAATCTGCTTCTTACGAATTCAATTTCCATAATTAATTAGATTTTATAATATAACAATGTATTATTTCTGAACGCCAAATCTGTAAACCGTCTTCTGCTTATACTGCTGTCCGGGACGCAGGATGACAGAGGGGAAATATGGACGGTTGGGTGAATCGGGGAAGTGTTGGCATTCGAAGCAGATGGAACTTCTGCGTGGGAATGTAGCACCGTGCTGACCTTTGTAGCCTGTTGCCCAGTTGTCGGAATAGACTTGCATGCCCGGTTCTGTGGTATACACATCAAGCGTGCGGCCGCTCTTGGGGTCTCTCAGACGTGCGGCAAACGACAGCTCGCCTTCTTCCTGCTTGTTCAGAACGAAGCAATGGTCGTAGCCGGCACCGTTCTTGATTTGCTCATCGTCGGCATCAATGTCCTTGCCAATAGCCTTTTCCGTGCGGAAGTCGAACGGAGTGCCTGCCACTTTCAGAATCTCTCCAGTCGGGATGGAAGTCTCGTCGATGGGGATAAAGAAGTCAGCATTGATCAGCAGTTCCTGGTCGTCGATGGTCGGGGTGGGGTCGGCAATGCCCTGAAGCGAGAAGAAAGCATGGTGGGTGAGGTTGATGATGGTCTTCTTGTTGGCTGTTGCCATGTAGCCGATCATCAGTTCATTGTCGTCGGTGAACGTATAGGCTACGGTGACCTTCATCTCGCCCGTGAAATTCTCGTGCAGATAGGGGGAAACATGGTTCAGAATCAGCGTGTTCTCGCTCATCTGGAATGCATCCCATACCTGTGCGTGGAAACCCGTAGGACCTCCATGCAGGGCGTTAGGACCATTGTTGATGGCCAGCTGATACTCTTTGCCGTTGAGATGGAACTTACCTTCCTTGATGCGGTTGCCGAAGCGGCCGATAAGTGTTGAAAGATAAGGTTCCGGTGAATTGACGACATCCTGAATGTTGTCGTGTCCCTGGATAACGTTGGCCACATTGCCATCCTTGTCAGGAACCATGATGGCTACGATTGCACCGCCGTAGTTGGTTACGGCAACTTCGTAGCCCGAACTGTTCTTCAAGATGTATAAATCGGTATTTTTCCCGTTAATTGTGGTCTGAAAATCCTTTCTTTCCAGACCACAGAGGCTTGGTGTTTCTGATGTGCTCATAATATTACAGTTTTTAGTTGTTAGAACTTGATAGGTGCAAAGTAAGCTAAAAAAAATGAGAAAGCCAAAAGAAACTTGCTGAAATAATGAAAACGAAACGTTAAAAATTAAAAATTCAGGTATTCCAGCAAATCGGAGACGATATAGCTGCTGCCTCCAACGAAGATGAAATCTGCTTTGTCTGAATCTTTAAGTGCGGCCTCGTAAGCATCTTTCACATTGTAAAATACGTTGCCGCTGAGTCTGTGCGTTTTCCCCTTTTCCTGCACCTTTTCGGCTGGAATGGCACGCTTGGTCGAAGCCTGTGTCCAATAGTACACGGCATCCTGTGGCAGCATGCCCATCACGGTGTCGATATCCTTGTCGTCGACCATTCCGAACACCAAACGAAGCTGTTTGCAGGGCTGGGCGGCAATCTGCTTGCTCACGTATTGCCAGCCTCCCACGTTGTGGCCCGTGTCGCAGATCACGAGCGGATGCTTCTGCAACGTCTGCCAGCGGCCCATCAGTCCCGTCATCTCACAAACGTTCTCCAGTCCTTTTAGAATGGCCTTTTCGGGAATGCTCAGCAGCCGGGCGGTGGTAAGTATGGTGTGCAGGTTGTTTTCCTGATAGTTGCCCTTCAGTTCGAAGTGGGGGAGGAACCGCTTTACTGCCGATGAAATTTCGGCATCACAGAGGGCCTTTTCTGCGAAATGGATGGGAGCGTGCCGTTCGGCGGCTATCTGTTCGAACACGGGCTTCGTCTCGGGGGTGGTTTCGCCGATGACCACAGGAACCCCGGGTTTGATGATGCCTGCCTTCTCGCCGGCTATCTCGGCCAGCGTGTTGCCCAGGAACTGGGTATGGTCGAAACTGATGTTGGTAATGACAGAGACGAGTGGGGTAATGATGTTGGTGCAGTCCAAACGTCCGCCAAGGCCGACTTCTATAATGGCAATGTCAACCTCCATATCACGGAAGTACTTAAAGGCCAAGGCTGTAGTAACCTCGAAGAACGAAGGGTGCAAAGGCTCAAAGAACGAGCGCTCTTTATCGACAAAGTCTACCACATAGTCTTCGCTGACAGGTTTGCCGTTAACGCGGATGCGCTCACGGAAATCTACCAGGTGGGGTGAGGTATAGAGACCGATGCGATAGCCAGACTCCTGCAGTATGGAGGCTATGGTGTGCGACACGCTGCCTTTGCCGTTGGTGCCTGCCACATGAACAGTAGCATACGCTTGGTGCGGATGACCGAAATGTTCATCCAAGGCCAGCGTATTTGCCAGCCCCTCTTTGTAACCAGACGCTCCCTGTTTTTCAAACATGGGAATCTGATTATACAGATAGTCGCAGGTCTCGAGATAGTCCATTAGCTAAAATAGTTCTTGAACTTCTGGAAGATACTCTTCTTCGTAGCAGCATCGCCTTTGAAGTTATCGCTCTGGCGGAACTGCTCGATGGCAGCTTTCTCTTCGCGTGACAATTCTTTGGGTATATAGACACTGACATTGACCACCAAGTCGCCATTGCCTCGTCCGTAGCCTTGCACAGCGGGAAGACCCTTGCCTCTCAGTCGCAGGGTCTTGCCGGGCTGGGTGCCCGGTTCCATCTTGACTTTCAGTTTGG
>JAEEGK010002869.1_pt1 | contig 43160 bp, 36 predicted proteins | sample 8958771 | NCBI WGS metagenome assembly JAEEGK01 (sample SAMN16246547, study PRJNA631951) | gut metagenome | biome: gut microbiome; feature: rumen; material: SC-attached | host: Bos | place: Iran: Karaj | collected 2018-10
CTCACGAGCATAGCAGCCACCCGTCGTGTATACAAAGCCTGTGGCAAGGATCCCTCGCGCTATCGTCCAGCCAGCGAGCAGCTCATCCGCCGCATGCTGCAGGGCAAGGAGCTCTATCAGATCGACACCCTCGTCGACCTCGTCAATCTCGCATCCATCGCATACGGCTACAGCATCGGAGGCTTCGATGCCGATAAGTTCGTGGGCGACACACTGACACTCGGTATAGGCCGTGAAGGTGAGCCCTATGAAGGCATTGGGCGAGGGATGCTCAACATCGACGGGCTCCCCGTCTATCGCGATGCCCAGGGCGGTGTAGGCACTCCTACCAGCGACAACGAGCGCACGAAGATGACCATCGAGACCACTCACCTCGTCGTCCTCATCAATGGCTATGACGGCAACGAACAGCGCGTAGCGGAGAACGCCCGTTTCATCCAAGAGCTGCTCAGGAAATACTGCCAAAGCGACGGTGGCACCATCACCCTCTATCGCTAGGAGTCATGTAGCATTACGTTGTCTCTTGTCCCCTTGCTACACAAATAAGTACCACTTATCTGGTTGCATGTACTAGTTCTGCCCGAGCGTGATTATCTGAAATGACATGAAACGAAAACTATTTTGCGAGATTTCGCCTTTCACCTATCGGCTGTCGATGGAGAAGGAAATCCTGAAGCGCCACATTCAGGACATGCTACATAAGACACAGTTTGCCAAGGACCGAACTGAGGATTTACTTCCCATCATCGTCTATCGTCACAACTCACTGATCCGTAGGCGTCTAGGCAACGTCAACATGCAACTGCAGGAGAACAAGGCAACGAATCTGGCTTTGGCGGTGAAACACATCGACGGACTGGTGATCCATCCCGGCGAGACGTTCTCCGTCTGGAAACTCGTTGGACGGACTACCAAGCAGAAGGGGTACAAGGAGGGACTGATCATCGCCAAGGGCAAGCCCTCGCAGGGTATCGGCGGCGGCATGTGTCAGTTGTCGAACCTCATCCACTGGCTCGTATTGCACAGCGAACTGACCATCACGGAGCATCATCACCACGATGGGCTCGATCTTTTCCCCGACTTCGGCCGTCAGATTCCCTTCGGCACTGGCACCAGCATCTCGTACAATTATATCGACTATCGGTTTCGCAACGACACCCAGAACACCTATCAACTCCACCTTTGGACGAATGACGAATACCTGTGCGGTGAACTGCGGGCCACGCTACAGCAGCCCCACACCTTCCACATCCATGCCGAGAACGAATACTTTTCGCGTGAGGACGGTGTGGTCTATCGCAACGGTGAGGTCTATCGCGACATCATAGACCGTGTGTCAGGCCAGCGTCTTGAAAGCCAACTCATCCGCACCAACCATGCCAAAGTGATGTACGACTGCCCACCGTCGATGATTATCAGAGAAATATAATTCCTCCATATTCCCAATTAGGACAGGAACTCATCTATTTAGCAAAGTGCGACTCTTCCTAACTTGTCTATATCAAGTTTAACACTGATATTCATTGCCTTGAAAAGTTTCAGAACTGTGGCAAACGTCAGATTCTTACCATTCTCAATTCGGGAGATCTGAGCTTTCTGAACGCCAACCATGCGTCCCAGTTCCTCCTGAGTCAAGTTCTGTTGTTTACGAGTTTCACGAATAGCTGCACCTATGGCATAAAGCCTAAGTTCTTCCTCATATTCGTCTCGCTTAGGAGTACCAACCTTTCCAATGAGTTGATCTTTTGATTCTTCGAGCGTAATAAAATCCTTATCCATTGCTATCGTTCTTTAATTGTTTACTTTTAAAATATTGCTCCCTAATTGTTATTGCTTTATTAATCTCCTTTTGAGGGGTCTTCTGAGTTTTCTTCGTAAACCCATGAGTTGCTATCACCAGAGTGTCTATAGGCTGTGTCTTGTCCCAAAAAGCCAGTACGCGATACCGTTGCTTATTGAAGTAGGTGCGGAACTCCCAAATGTCCGTATCAGCCAATTTTTTAAATGTCTCAGGATCGAGTAGCAGACTTGCTCTATCGAAAGTCTGGAATATCTTGTTGCGAGTCTTTTCGTCAAGACTTGCGAGGAAATCCTGTGCCTCTCGATGCAATATGACTTTAAATTTGGGTTGCAATTCCATCGTTTTATTTGTTTGAACGGTGCAAAGATAATATAAAGTTTCGAAATATGGAAACTTTTGGGACAATTATTATAAAAAAAGGCATAAATCACCTTGTATAGATGAAATATGCCTCTGTGTATAATTGTAGCTTCCATAATCTTTGGTTTACTTCTCGGTTTACTTTTGAAGTAAACCAGCACGTCAACCGCACTTACGCTGTTTTGAGCATTATAAAAGAATAGAGCCTAAAAATCTACTGATTCTCAGGCTCTTAACCTCTGTCGGGATTACTGGACTCGAACCAGCGACCTCGCGCCCCCCAGACGTGTGCGCTACCAACTGCGCTAAATCCCGAACACTTTTCGCTTAGCACCGACCTTTGTTTGTCGAATGCGGGTGCAAAGGTACATAGTTTTTGCGAACTAACCAAATTTTTGAGCAACTTTTTCATCTTTTTCCCTTTTTTAGCTTAATTCTATGATGTAATTAAAATAAAAATCGTACCTTTGCATGCTAATAATTTGCTACATAGAATGGAACAATATAGACTTACGGCTCCCAGCGTGCTCAAATGCACCATCGGACTACCTGCATCGAAAAGCATCTCGAACCGAGCTCTCATCATCTATGCCCTCAGCGGTGGCAGGAATCTGCCCCAGAACCTGAGCGACTGTGATGATACGGAGGTCATCATCGATGCCCTGCGCTACATGCCAAAGGAAATCAATATCAAGGCTGCCGGAACAGCGATGCGCTTCATGACTGCCTATCTGAGTGTAATGAGAGGTACGCACACGATTACAGGAACGGAGCGCATGAAGCATCGCCCTATCGGAATACTGGTAGACGCCCTGCGCAAACTGGGTGCCGACATCAGTTATGCCGGCGAGGCTGGCTATCCCCCACTCTGCATCACGGGCAGGTCGCTCAAAGGCGGATTGCTGGAGATTCCAGGCAATGTGAGTTCGCAATACATCTCGGCTCTGCTGATGATAGGTCCGATGCTTAATGAGGGTATGACGCTACGTCTGACGGGCGACGTCATCTCACGCCCCTATATCGACCTGACTCTATGGACCATGCGCGAATTTGGGGCAGACGCAGAGTGGACTTCCGCCGACACCATCGAGGTGAAAGCAAAGCCCTATACAATCCGCGACTACTTCATCGAGAACGACTGGAGCGGAGCCAGCTATTGGTATGAAGTGATGGCGCTGAACGATAACCCTGATTCGGAAATCAGACTGACAGGACTGATGGACGGCTCGAAGCAAGGTGATTCGGTGGTACGCTACCTATTCAGTCTTCTGGGCGTGAAGACCACGTTTGAGACTAAGAAACAGGGAGTGCCCCAGACGATTACCATCAGGAAGAATGGTCGCTGCGTGCCAAAACTGGAATATGACTTTGTGAACTCGCCCGACTTGGCACAGACTTTCGTAGTGACCTGTGCCGCCAAGAACATCCCCTTCAGATTCACAGGACTCTCAACCCTGAAGATCAAGGAGACCGATCGCATAGAGGCGCTGAAGACTGAGATGAGAAAGTTGGGCTTCGTGCTGCACGACGTGGACGGTTGTGAACTCTATTGGGATGGTGAGCGCTGTGAGCCTGACTTCAGCCAGGGTATCGACACCTACGAAGATCACCGTATGGCACTGGCCTTCGCGCCCTATGTCTGCAAACATGAGGGCCTCATCATCAATCATCCACAGGTTGTAACGAAATCGTATCCCCGCTACTGGGACGATCTGCAGCGGGCAGGATTTGGTGTTGAAGTGAGAAGTGTGGAGTGAGGAGTGAAGGATGAGTTTCGTTATTGTCTGCATAGGGATGATTGTGGTGCTGGGCATCGTTGCCGCAGTAGCCAACCTGTTTGACAAGGAAGACGACACCATTAAGAAGGGCCACGACTGTTCCACCTGTACGGAAGCAGACGAAGGCAACTGCAAGATTCACGAACTCATGGAGCATTGCAAGAAAGCGAAGAAGCTCACCATTATCATCTCGGCACTCCTGATACTGGCAGGTTGTTCCACTCAGAAGAATACAGCCAAGTCGAGATGGTGGCACTCATTCAATACACGCTATAACGTATATTTCAACGGTTCGCAGGCCTTTATAGAAGGAAATCTGGAGAAGGAGAAAGGCAACAAGGACAACTATACCGAGATGCTCCCCCTCTACATGGTGGGCAACAAACAGAGTCGCGATATCGGTAAAGGTCAGTATGACCGTGCCATCGAGAAGAGCGAGAAAGCTATCAGGCGGCACAGTATCAAGGCCAAACCTGTATGGAAGAGCACAAAGCGAAAGACTGCCAAAGACCGTGAATGGCTGGGGCGCAGGGAGTACAACCCGTTTCTCTGGAAAGCCTGGCTATTGTTGGGAAAGTCGCAATTCCAGAAAGGAGAATTCGACGAAGCAGCTGCCACCTTTAGTTATATGAGCCGTCTCTACCAGACTCAGCCCCTCATGAACGGACTGGCAAGAGCCTGGTTGGCAAAGTGCTACACAGAACTGGACTGGAAATATGATGCAGAGGACGTGATTCGCAACATGAGCCGTGACTCGATGCATTACAGAGCTGTGAAAGACTGGGATTACACCTATGCCAACTACTACATCCACACGAAGGAATACGAGAAGGCCATACCTTATTTAAAAAAGGTCATCAAGCATGAGCGCCGAAAGGTACAGCGCGCCAGAGAGTGGTATCTGATGGGGCAGATACAACGGCAACTGGGTCATCGAGATGAAGCCTACAAAGCCTTCGGCAAGGTCATCGGCTGTCACCCGCCCTACGAAATGGAGTTCAATGCCCGCATCGCACAGACAGAAGTGATGGCCAGCACAAACAGTCGCCAGATCATCAGCAAGCTGAGGCGGATGGCAAAATCAGATAATAACCAGGAATATCTCGACCAAGTGTATTACGCCATCGGCAATACCTATCTGCTGCAGCGCGATACGGCTGAAGCCATTGCCGCTTACGAAAAGGGCAACAAGCTATCAACACGTAAGGGCATCGAAAAAGGCGTGCTCCTGCTGACACTGGGAAACATCTATTGGCAGAAGGAACGCTTTGCCGACGCCCAACGGTGTTATGGAGAGGCCATCGGACTACTCGACAAAGAGCGTCCTGACTATGAGGAATTGGCATTCCGCTCGAAAGTGCTCGACGAACTCGTGCCCCACACCAGCGCCATAGAACTGCAAGACTCGCTGCTGGCACTTGCCAATATGCCCGAGGCAGAGCGAAACGCAGCCATCGACAGGGTAATCGATGCCCTGAAGAAAAAAGAGAAGGAAGAGCGCGACGCTATGCTCGACGCAGAGGCCGAAGCACTGCAAAAAAGTCAGGACATAGGTAATACAAACATGAGGCCGTCTACTCCAACAACTCCCACTATGCCTACCGCCGGCAACGGACAATGGTATTTCTATAACCCAACGGCTGTCAGTCAGGGAAAAGCGACTTTCCAAAGACAATGGGGTAAGCGTGAGAACGCAGACAACTGGCAGCGAAGCAATCAGACGGTAATCAGTCCTGAAAAGCCAGAAGATCAAGAGAATGCGGAAAATCCAGAAGATTCAGTCAATCTTGAAAGCCAGGAAAATCCCGAGCTCAGTGACTCTGTAGCACTCGAGGCCGCAAACGATCCTCATGAGCGTGAGTACTATCTGGCACAGATTCCCTTTACTGATGAACAAAAGGAGGTCAGTCACCAGATCATCAAGGAGGCACTGTTTCAGGCAGGCATTATTCTGAAGGACAAGATGGACAATCTGCGACTGGGCGAGAAATACCTGCGCAGACTGACAGACAACTATCCTGACTACGAGCAGCTTGACGTAGCCTGGTATCACCTTTATCTGCTCTATGCGCGACAAGGCAGGATGGATATGGCCGACTACTGCCTGAGTCAGTTGAAGACAAACCATCCAGAGAGTGAATGGACCATCCTGCTAGCTGATCCTTATTATATTGAGAATGCCAAGTTCGGCGAACATCTGGAGGATTCGCTCTACACAGCCACCTACGAGGCCTTCAAGACAGACCGCGCAGATATCGTCAGCGCGAACGCCAAACTGTCGGAAAGCCGTTTCCCACTGGGTGCAAACCGTGCGAAGTTCATCTTCATCGACGGTCTGAGCCTTCTGAACACAGGTGATGGCGACGGCTGCATGGAACGTCTGCAAGAAGTGGTCGAGAAATATCCAGACAGCGAAGTCAGTCCGCTGGCAGGTATGATTATCCGTGGTGTGCAGGAAGGTCGCCGACTTCACGGCGGTAAGTTCGACATCGGCGATATATGGACCATGCGCGACATCACGCTCACCAAAGACTCGACAGTCAGCGACACGCTCAGTGCAGAGCGCAACCAGCAGTTCCTCTTCATGCTCGTCTACGAACCCGACTCCGTGAACGAGAACCAGCTGCTGTTTGAGATGGCGAAATACAACTTCACCAACTTCCTGGTGCGTAACTTCGAGATACAGATAGACGAGGATCACGGGCTCCACCGAATGATCACCAGTGGATTCCTCAGCTACGACGAGGCACTGCAATATGCCCGTCAGCTCTATCAGAACGAGAGTCTCACTGAGCGTCTGAAGCCCTGTCAGAACCTCATCATCAGTGAGAGCAACTTGGGACTTATCGGTACGCATTTCAGCTATGACGACTATCAGCAATTCTACGAAAAGATCTTCGTGCCGATGAAGGTGAGCACAGAAAAGCTGCTGATTATCCCTGAAGATATAGAGCAACCCGACATCGAGGAAATCGGCAGTCCTAATGATGAACAGGGGTCTGGCGAGGAAGAGGAGGAAGGCGATGACGACTTCATCCTGCCGAATGCCGGGCAAAAGAAAGTGGAAGTGAAGGATTTTGATTTTGGAGACGACTTTTGGTAAGAAGTGAAAAGTGAAAGGTGAAAAGTGAAATATGAGCAACGGACTATTACTTTGGGTAGATGATGAAATCGAGCAGCTAAGGGCACATATCCTGTTTCTCGAGAAGAAAGGCTATGAGGTGGTGACCGTCAGCAATGGTACTGACGCTATCGATCTGTGCAAGGAGCGCAATTTCGACCTTGTGTTCCTCGACGAGCAGATGCCAGGACTGAGTGGACTGGAAACACTACAGAAGCTGAAAGAACTGCAGCCCTCGCTACCAGCCGTAATGGTAACTAAAAGCGAGGAGGAGAACATCATGGAACAGGCTATCGGACAAAAAATAGCCGATTACCTGATCAAGCCCGTCAATCCCAATCAGATTCTGCTGACCCTGAAAAAGAACATTCACCGTAAGGCGATTGAGACCGAAGTCACACAAAGCCAGTATCAGCGTAACTTCCAGCAGATTGCCATGCAGATTATGGACTGCAAGACCTGGACTGACTGGATCAGCGTGTATAAACGTCTGGTGCATTGGGAACTGGAGCTGAGTGCCACCGACAGCAGCATGACAGAGATGCTCCACATGCAGAAGGAAGAGGCTAACAACGGTTTCGCTAAGTTCATCAGGAAAAACTATCTCAACTGGGTTGAAGACCTGAGCAGCCCCAAGAATCCTAAAGACACCAAAGAGTATGTCCGCCCGATTCTATCACCAGAGATCTTTAAAAGTAAGGTGTTCCCTCTGCTCAACGAAGGAAAGAAAGTATTCCTCGTGGTGCTCGACAACTTCCGCTATGACCAATGGCGCGTACTGGCTCCTGAGCTCAGTGAACAGTATGAATTGGAAGAGGATCTGTATTACAGCATCCTACCAACAGCCACCCAATATGCCCGTAATGCCATATTCAGTGGACTGATGCCCAACAAGATTGCAGAGATGTTCCCTAACCTCTGGGTGGACGAAGACGAGGAAGAAGGCAAGAACCTGAATGAAGAGCCACTGATTCAGACACAGATGGAACGATACAGGCGCAAGAACACCTTCTCATACCACAAAGTTAACAATCAGACTGATGCCGACAAACTACTGCAACAATTCAATTCGTTGGAAAAGAACGACTTGAACGTCATCGTGTTCAACTTCATCGACATGCTCAGTCATGCCCGCACAGAATCGAAGATGGTGAGAGAACTGGCCAATAACGAGAGTGCCTATCGCAGCATCACCCTCTCTTGGTTCCGCCATTCTGTCATTTCAGACTTCTTCAGGCAATTGGCCCAGACCGATTATAAGATCCTGGTGACGACTGATCACGGCAGTATCCGCTGTACACAGCCAGTGAAAATCATTGGCGACAGGAACACCAACACCAATCTGCGCTATAAGCTGGGTAAGAACCTGGCATACGATGACAAGAGCCTATTCGTCATAAAGGATCCCCAAAAGGCACTGCTGCCTTCGCCCAATTTGTCGACTAGCTATGTCTTCGCCACAGGCGATTCATTCTTCGCCTATCCCAATAATTACAACTATTATGTATCCTACTATCGCGACACATTCCAACATGGAGGTATCTCGATGGAGGAGATGATCATACCGCTGATCACACTCACAGGAAAGAAAAGGTAAAAAGGTAAAAAAGTAAATATGGAAATCAGAATTGACAACTTGGAGAATATCCGCGAGGCAGCCAAAAGCTTTATCAACGAGATAGGCGACCGCAAGGTTTTTGCCTTCTATGGTAAAATGGGGGCAGGCAAGACCACCTTCATCAAGGCCATCTGCGAGGAACTGGGCGTAGAAGATGTCATCACCTCACCCACCTTCGCCATCATCAACGAGTACACCCCAAACTCCCCACTCCTCACACCCAACTCCCCTATATTCCACTTTGACTTCTATCGCATTAAGAAGCTGGAGGAGGTTTACGACATGGGCTATGAGGACTATTTCTACAGTGGTGCACTCTGCTTCATTGAGTGGCCGGAGCTGATTGAAGAAGTTATGCCAGAAGATGCCGTCAAGGTTACCATAACAGAACAGGTAGACGGTACACGAACCATAAACTTCTGACAACAATAATCCCCGCCAATGAGCGGGGATTAAACTGTCTTATAGATTCTGTTCTTGGAAATCCAAATCAGCCTGAACAATAAAGAACACCTCTTCTGGATTGAATGATTTGCTGACGCCTTCACTCACTGCTTTCTGGCAGACATACTCAGCAACAGCCTCCATGTCGATATCGACTTCTTCGTCATTGCTCTCCAGAATGCCACTAGTGTAATAATAATCCACGATGGCATCCATAATCCAGAGGATGTCAGACTTGCTATAGATCTTCTTGAAATCAACAGGCAACTGAGAGCGGATGAATTCTACTTCACGCAGATTCTCCTCTTCGTCTAAGCGCAGTTCGTCTTCGAATGACATACCTCCGCCTTTACCTCCTTTATTATTGGCCATAGATTACAGAAGAGCTTCGAATTTCTCTACAAACTTCTCCTTTGACTGAGCACCGATCAGCTTATCGACAACCTCACCGTTCTTAAAGAACAGGATGGTAGGAATGTTACGGATACCGAACTCTGCTGCCAGATCCTCATTCTCCTCAACATCGCACTTGCCGACAACAACCTTGCCGTCATACTTCTCTGCCATCTCAGATACAATAGGACCTACCATGCGGCAGGGGCCACACCAAGTTGCCCAGAAATCCACAACAAAAGGCAGATTGCCATCTTTCAAACTTGCAAAATTCTCATTTGTGATTGTTACTTCCATTGTCTTTTTAGTTTTAAATGAATACTATGTCTCGTTATCTCACTCTGCAAATATCATGCCACTAATTAATCTTATACGACAACATCTCGTGATGCTCAATAAAGTCAATCAGTAAATGACGTACATCAACACCTGACGACTTGCTCCTCAGCAGCACATGATTACTCCCGGCGGAGTCGCGTAACTGGAAGAAAAGTTTTGTGGAACCAGGATTCTCATTGATAATCTCCGTCAGGTCTGCCACAATCTGCTCGTCAAGCATATCTGTCACCATCTCTATCGTAATGCGATCAATAGCCTTCTCTTTGATCGTCTGCAGATACTCCACGTTCTGAACCTTCAGTTCCATCTGGCTGCTGTTCATGAAACGTGCCTGCAGTTTGGCAGTCACATAGACAGAAGCCCCCTCTGTAAACATACCACTCCACTGGCCCCATTCGCGCCCGAAGAGAGGAATCTCACCACTGCCATCGAAATCCTCCACCGTTACGAAGCCACAAGGCTCGCCTCGCTTCGTGAACTTCTGACGGACAGCTGTCACAATACCACCGAATATGACATCCTCGCGACCTGAGAGGTTCTGGATATCTGACAAATCGGCACACTTCGCGTTGCAGAGGTTGTCGAGAATCATCTTAAACTCATCGAGTGGATGGGCAGAGAGATAGATACCCACCAGCTCGCGCTCTTTGTTCAGTCGCTCAATGTCACTCCAACGGATATCCGACTTAGGTATCTGAGGCGTAGCAATCTCTACGGCGCCGAAGTCTCCGAACAACGTATTTTGGGATTGTGCCTTCTCAAGCTGATAAGTCTGACCATAACGTACCAGAAGGTCGAGGAACACCTCCCCCTTACCATTTTCTGCGAAGAAGTCCTCACGGCGGATGCCGAAGCTGTCGAAACCGCCACTGAGAGCCAACGACTCAAATGCCTTACGGTTGACATTACTCATATTCACACGCTCAGCGAAGTTGTAAATCGACTGATAAGGACCATTCTTCTCGCGCTCTTCAATAATCGCCTTAGCTGCAGAGTCGCCCATACCCTTGATGGCACCGAGCCCGAAGCGGATCTGCCCATGATGGTTCACACCGAACTTCTCATACGACTCGTTGACATCCGGACCCAGGGTATCGATTTTCATGCGCTTGCACTCGTCCATCAGTTTGGTGATTTCCGTAATCTGATCCCTGCGCCGACTCATGATGGCTGCCATGAACTCAGCAGGATAGTTGGCTTTCAGATAAGCCGTCTGATAGGCCACCCATGAATAGCAGGCGGCGTGCGACTTATTGAAGGCATAGGAGGCGAACTTCTCCCAGTCAGCCCATATTTTCTCAAGGATCTTCGGGTCGTGACCATTCTTCTTGCCACCATCGATGAACTTCGGCTTCATCGCGTCGACAATATCCTTCTTCTTCTTACCCATTGCCTTACGCAGGGCGTCGCTCTCGCCACGGGTGAAGTCGGCGAGTTGTCGCGACAGCAGCATCACCTGCTCCTGATACACCGTAATACCATAGGTATCCTTCAGATACTTCTCCATGCAGGGAATATCATATTTGATCTCTTCACGGCCGTTCTTACGGGCGATAAACGAGGGAATGTAGTCCATAGGTCCTGGGCGATAGAGGGCATTCATGGCAATGAGGTCCTCAAACACCGTCGGATGGAGCTCGCGCAGATATTTCTGCATACCAGCAGACTCAAACTGGAAGGTACCGATAGTGCTACCCTGCTGATAGAGTTCGTAGGTCTTGGGATCATCAATGGGGATAGTGTCGAGATCGACATCAATGCCCCTCGTGCGCTTGATGTTCGCACAAGCCTCCTTCAACTCCGACAGCGTCTTCAGACCTAAGAAGTCCATCTTGATCAGTCCCGTGGATTCTATCACGTGACCGTCATACTGCGTACAGTTGGTCTTGGTACCTTTGAAGTCAGGGTCGTCGGCAGTCGATACGGGCACATGATCGGATATCGGGTCACGGCAGATGATAAAGCCACAGGCGTGGATACCTGTGCCACGCACTGTTCCCTCCAGCATCTTCGCATATTTGATGGTATTGGCCAGCTGTGGATTGTTCGACGTTTCAGCTTCCTGTAATTCCCGTGTACACTTGATCGCGTTCGGCAGGTTCATCTTCATGCCGTCGGGCAGACGGTCAGGAATCGCCTTACACAGAGCGTTCGATTCAGCTAACGGCAACTTCTCCACACGCGCCACATCCTTGATAGAGTTCTTCGTGGCCATCGTGGCATAGGTGATAATGTGGGCACAGTTCTCATGACCATATTTATCCATCACCCACTTCAGCACGCGCCCACGTCCGTCATCATCAAAGTCGGTATCGATATCAGGCAGTGAGATACGGTCTGGATTCAGGAAACGCTCAAACAGCAGGTCATACTTCAGCGGATCAATCTTCGTGATACCCAGGCAATAAGCCACCACACTTCCTGCTGCCGATCCACGGCCAGGTCCCACCATCACATCGAGCTCATCACGCGCAGAATTAATAAAGTCCTGCACAATCAGGAAGTAGCCCGGGAATCCCATCGTCTTCATGATATGGAGTTCAAACTTCACACGCTCCACCACATCGGCAGGAACGGGATCGCCATAGCGGCGCTTGGCACCTTCGTAGGCGAGCTTCGACAGATAGTCGGCTTCGAATTTGATACGATAGATCTTGTCGTAGCCGCCCAGTTTCTTGATTTTCTTCTCACCGTCTTCTGGTGACAGCTGGTTCTCGCCGTTCTCATCGCAGGTGAATTCTTTGTAGAGATCCTCCTCTGTGAATTTCTGCCGCCACTCCTCCTCAGTACCGAAACTCTCAGGTATCGGGAAGAAAGGCATAATCGGATCGGCATCAAGGCTGTATATCTCCACCTTATCCAGTATCTCCACCGTGTTTGCCATTGCCTCAGGCACATCGCTGAAGATATCATTCATCTCCTGTCGTGTCTTAAACCACTCCTGCTTGGAGTACAGCATACGGGTAGGATCGTCCAGATCCTTGCCTGTAGCCAGACACAACAGATGATCGTGAGCCTCAGCATTCTCTTTGTCCACAAAATGGGCATCATTGGTACAAACCAACTTGACACCATATTCCTTCGCCAGCTCAATCAGCACTTTGTTAGCCTGCTGCTGCAGAGGGAATGTCTCACGATTGGCACGGATAGTAGGATCGGTGACTTCGTGGCGCTGAAGCTCCAGATAGTAGTCATCGCCCCAGAGGTTCTTATGCCACTCGATTGATTTTCGGGCTCCCTCGATATCACCTTTCAGGATTTTCGCAGGCACCTCACCTGCGATGCAGGCAGAGCACACAATTAGGTCTTCGTGATATTTCTCGAGTTCCTGATGGTCTGTACGCGGACGGTTGTAGAAACCGTCTACCCACGAGTTGCTCACCAACTTAATGAGGTTCTTATAGCCATTCTGGTTCTTAGCCAGCACAATGAGGTGGTATCCGCCAAGGTCCTCTTTCGTTTCCTTCAGACTCTTGTCGCCACGACGGGCCACATACATCTCACAGCCGAAGATGGGCTTGAACGGATCAAGACCGTCTTTCTTGCGCTGCTTGTTGACGCCCATGCAGATGTCGTGAAATTCCTTAATGCCGAACATGTCGCCATGATCGGTAATAGCCATACCCTTCATTCCATCGTCAATAGCTTTATTCACTAGCTTCTTGATGCTCGACTGACCATCCAGGATCGAGTAGTATGTATGTACATGCAGATGTACGAAATCTTCCATTTTTTTAGCTGATTCTTATCATTTTTCGACTTCAAAGTTACACTTATTTCTTGGAAAAACCAAAAGAAAAACGTGAAAAGTTTGTAACTTACGTAAAAAATATGTACCTTTGCACCCAAAATACAGAATGTTCGTTATTACCCATGGGAGAAAAGATTAAGAAACTGAAGAAAATCAGAATACATCGTGAGGGTACTCATGAACTAACATGGAGTGCTCTTGCTATAGCCATTATTGGCTATGTACTATGGCATTACATCAGTTCTACCATATTTTTTTGGATATTCATTGTCATTTTTGGATCAGCCTGGCTGATGGCACTCAACTTCTATCGTTGTCCGATCCGATATTTCAATGGAGATACCGACAAACTGGTGGTTGCTCCTGCCGACGGCAAGATCGTGGTTATCGAGGAGGCTGAGGAAAACGAGTACTTCCACGATAAGCGTCTGATGATATCCATTTTTATGAGCCCGCTGAACGTACATGCCAACTGGTTCCCCGTCGACGGCAAGGTGAAGTTTGTGCACCACCAGAACGGCAACTATCATAAGGCATGGCTTCCAAAGGCCAGCGAGGAGAATGAGCATGCCGACATCATGATTACCACCCCCGACGGTACAGATATCCTGGTGCGACAGATTGCTGGAGCAATGGCTCGTCGCATCGTGACCTATGCCAAGCCGGAAGAAGAATGCTATATTGATGAGCACATGGGGTTCATCAAGCTCGGTTCTCGCGTTGATGTCTTTCTGCCATTGACAGCAAAGCCCTGTGTCACCATGGATCAGCCTACTACAGGCGACCAGACGGTGATTGCCAAACTGGCGTGAGGAGCGAGAAGTGAGGAGTGAAAAATGAAAAGTGAGTAGTAAAAAGTGAAAAAGCATATCCCAAACACGATTACCTGCTGCAACCTCATCTCAGGTTGTATTGCTACTTTTTATGCTTTCCAGAATGAGTTCGAACTGGCTTTGCTGTTCATCATCATCGGTGCTGTCTTCGATTTCTTCGATGGTATGACGGCACGACTGCTGGGCGTATCCTCCCCTATCGGAAAAGAACTCGATTCACTGGCCGACGACATCACCTTCGGATTTGCGCCCTCAGCCATTATCTTCGGCTATCTTTGCAGTTTCCACACCCACATCTTTATACTGCCCTTCCTGGCCTTCATCATGGCAGCCTTCTCTGCCCTCCGACTGGCCAAGTTTAATCTTGACGAGCGACAGGCATTAGGATTCATCGGACTCCCTACCCCTGCCAATGCCCTCTTCTGGGGTTCACTTATCGTGGGACTGCAACAGCACGGCATCTCCTTCGAAGGTATGGAGTGGGCCATTCTCATTGGCTCATTGATCAGTTGCTACCTGCTGATTGCCGAGATTCCCATGTTCGCCCTGAAGTTCAAGCACTGGGGATGGAAAGGCAATGAAGTCAAATACATTTTCATTTTATCCTGTATACCACTGCTGCTATTCTTAGGAGTCAGCGGCTTCGCTGCCATCATCGCATGGTATGTGATATTATCCGTTATTACAAGCAAAACAAACTAAAACCCTTTGATATGCAAGTCATTTTTGGCATTATTATTTTTGGTCTTATTCTGCTCGCTGTCATTGCCATGATAGTGGTCAACTTCGTGTACAAGAACGTCAGAAAGTTGAGAGAAGAAGCAGAAGAGCGATACTACCGCAACCTAAAGCGCAAGGAACAGAAAGAAAAGAACCCCTTTGGCGAGGACTATTTCAAGAGCAGCAGTAAGAAAGAAAACAACCGCCGCCAGCAGTCACAGTATGCCAGCAAATCCAGTTCGACAAGTTCCAGTTCCAATGCTGCAGGTTCGACAAGTTCGGCAAGCAATAAAGAAGACACCGCCCGTAGAACGACTACAGACGGTGGTGTAACGATTATCGACGAGCGTGCAGAAGACAAGCAGAAGATCTTCAACCACGATGACGGCGAATACGTAGAGTTCGAGGAAGTCCACGATTAAACGAGGACCTTGGAAGTCTAACTGTGAACGAGCGTTCCGATCTGCTCGCCATCCATCACCTTTTTCAGATTGCCCACGATATCCATGTTGAAGACATAGATAGGCAGATGATTGTCATTGCACATGCAGATGGCCGTCAGATCCATCACCTTCAGTCCGCGTGCCAGCACCTCCTGATAGGTGATATCCTGGAATTTCGTAGCCGTAGGATCCTTCTCGGGGTCAGCGGTATAGACACCATCCACGCGCGTACCCTTCAGCATCACGTCGGCCTCAATCTCAATACCGCGAAGTGATGAGCCCGTATCCGTCGTAAAGTAAGGAGAACCCGTTCCTGCCGAGAAGATGCAGACATAACCCTGCTCCATCGCCTCGATAGCCTTCCACTTGGTGTAGAACTCCCCGATAGGCTCCATACGGATAGCCGTCATCACTTTGTTCTTCACGCCAATAGCACCCAGCGCGCTGCTCAATGCCAGCGAATTGATCACCGTAGCACACATACCCATCTGGTCGCCCTTCACACGGTCAAAGCCCTTTTGACTGCCAGAGAGCCCACGGAAGATGTTACCACCACCAATCACAATGCCAATCTGCACGCCCATCTCGGCCACTTCCTTAATCTGCTTGGCATAGTCGCTCAGACGCTCTGGATCAATACCATAACCCTGCTTGCCCATCAGACTCTCACCTGAGAGCTTCAAAAGAATTCTTTTAAATCTTGCCATAACCTTGTTATTTATATAATGAATTGTACTTCTTTAAAAGCGTAAATCCGGTCTCTACCGTCTTGATCCACCAGCAGAAGTCTTCCGTCAGAAAAAACATTCTCCAACTTGGCCGTAAAAACGCCATTTCCGTCTTTATATAGCCCTTCCTTCCCCTTGCGATAGAGTCGCTGGCGGTAAGCAATAGGAGTCGTAACACACTGGTAGGCACTGTCAAACTCAGTCAGAAACCTGACAAGCAATTCATCAAGATCTGTATTCAGCTTAGTCAGTTGATAGAGCGAGACTGGATTTGGAGCGTCGCTCACGAATGCCGTCTGGTTCACGTTCAGACCGATACCAATGATAGAGTCCTTGATGTCTGAGCCTTGTAGGCGATTCTCTATCAGCACCCCACAGATTTTCTGATCGCCCACATAGATATCATTCGGCCACTTGATTTCCACCTTATTATATATATAGCCCTCCAACAACTCACAAAGGGCTACAGATACCGCCTCCGTGATATGGAACTGGCGGTTGGCAGGCATTCCCTTGGGATGTATCAGCAGCGAGAAGGTCAGGTTCTTGCCTCGCTCACTTTCCCACGAGTTCGTGCCACAGCCTTTTCCTGCAGTCTGATAGTTGGCCACAACGACCATATCACCCTCGCCGTTGTCCTTCAGCCAACGGTTGGTAGAATCGGTCTCGTCGATGTGAACTATCTTAAACTCCATAAAACTGACCACAAAGATACACTATTTTTCAGACAAAAGATCATCAGGACCTATTTTTTATGTTTCTTTTGTTTTTATCTTTGGCATTTTACTCACTAATTCGTATCTTTGCAACATGATTAGCGAAGAACAGCAAAAAAAAGACGAGCGCTATATGCGCATGGCTCTCGACGAAGCCCATCTGGCCTATGAGGCAGGCGAGATTCCCATCGGAGCCGTTGTGGTCTGCAAGGATCGCGTCATCTCACGCGCCCACAACCTGACGGAGACGCTCTGCGATGTCACAGCCCATGCTGAAATGCAGGCCATCACATCGGCAGCCAACACATTAGGAGGGAAATATCTGACAGATTGTACACTCTACGTCACCGTAGAGCCTTGTACGATGTGTGCAGGTGCCATTGGGTGGGCACAGATACCCCGTATTGTCTATGGAGCAGCCGACGAGAAACGCGGTTTCCATGAATATGCCCCCAAAGCCATGCATCCAAAGGCCACCATCACTACAGGCGTGCTTGAAGAGGAATGCCGACAGCTGATGCAGGAATTCTTCAGATCAAGGCGCTGAAGCACCCAGCTGTCTGACCCTGGTCGTGTCGAGCCCAAACAGCTCCTTCCGTCGGCTGTAGGTGCTGAGAATGAAGATAGTCTGACGCTCTTCTCCTGTCGGATTAGGCGAGACGGTCAGTTCCTTCAGTCGCCCTTGCCAGTCAGCACGAGTCCCGCTGGCAGGCTGTGTCCAACTAATCCATTCCAGTTTCTGATAGCTTACGTACAGATTCTCTCTGTCCATATTCGAGGTAAAGCTGATCGACAACGGACCGCCTTCAGCATCCACCACATATTCCTTTTTGTCAAAGATGGCATAGTCGCCACTCTGGCGGATGGTCAGCGACTCCTGCTTACCACCCGACGAGATTGTCAGCAGGGCTGTGCGCTCAGCCTTGGTCTTGTTGGCCGCAATAGTTTTCACGGTGACGGCATTCCTGCCCCCTTCCCCGTGATTAGGCGATACCTCAAGCCAGTCCTCCGATGTCGTAGCCGTCCAGTCGCCTCCTGCCTGGAAGAAGAGCTCCACGATATGATTGGCCACAGGGTACATACTCTCGGGCTCATCGGAAACGATATAGACACCTCCGACCTCGTCGGCTACACAGCCACCAAGGGCAACAGTCAATACGACAGTCAAAGAAAGCAGATAGCTGCGAATAAATGTTCTGTACGTCTTAAGTATTTTCATTTTGTCTTGACAAAGACGGCCCCTATGGTGTCTCTCCATAAGGGCCGTCTTATTATGATAGTCAAACTATCCAGATTAGTCGTTCTCAACAAGACCTGAGTAGCGAACACCTTCCAGACGGTAGATTGTACCGGGATCATCGCTGAACTCTACATCCATCGTGATATAGTCGGCAGGAGAACCGTTGTTCTGGGCTCCACCATTCTTATTGATCTTACCGTTAGTAATGTTGACGGTAATTTCATCACCACGCTGGTTCTGTGCTGAAGAGGCACTGAAGGTCAGACCGTTAGCATCGGCTGTAGCCTTTACCTTGAAGTTCCAGAAATTCTTGACGTCATCAATCCAAATCTCGTTGGCATTGTTGGCAGATGTATTGTAGGTCATAATCTTGAAGCGACCAAGTCCGTAAGGATCCTCGATAACCTCGCCATTCTCTACCACATTTGCCTGAACATACCACTCGCCAGCAAGGTTCTCTGTGGCAGTGCCACCAATCTCCTCTTTCTGACATGAAACGAAGGCCATGCAGAGGAGCAGTGTTGCAAAATATAATACTTTCTTCATAATCTCTTATTGTTTAACCCAAGTTTCTGTGAACGTTAATGAACCAGCATAGACACATACGAAGTTGATGGTGCTTGTGGCAGCATCGAACTTGCCTTCGAATGAGTCAAGACCGTCGCCCCAGCCAGGTACGTAGCTCTCAATCAGTGTCAGCGTACCATCCTCTGCAACGCCGAGGACACCAGACATAGCATACTTTGTACCATAGCCGGCACGCTGGCAGTACCAGCCACCCAGCAGGTCGTCTACACTGATGGTGCCGTCGCCATTGTCGATAACAAGAACCTGGAAGTTCTTGCCGTAGGCTGTACCATTACGGTTACTGGTAGCCTGATTCATGTAGAAGCCTTCAATAGCACTGCTTGAGTCGAGTACGACAACAGTACGTGAAGCAGAAGCATCAAAGCCGTCTGAGTTCTTGACGGTCGTATAGGTCAGGGTGTAGATACCACTCTTGTTGACATCTACTGCACCAGAAACGGTTACCTGACTGGTGACATCCTCGCCGTTCAGCTCAGACACATAGCCGGGCTCCTCATAGGCTACACCCTTCTCCCATACCAGGTAGGAGTCGCCCTTCAGCTGGATAGAGGGATAATAGGTGATGCGCGACAGGCCCTCAGACTTCTTGTCACCGCAACTTGTCATCACAAGTGCGACGAGGGCGAATAGCATTGTATATAAAATGTTCTTTTTCATTGTCTTCTCTTTTTTGTTTTAGACATTCTGATTACTGAGCCCAGAAGATGGGAGTCGTATAGCCAGGGAATGCAGGCGCATTGCTGTTACGGGCTGAAGAGCTCTCAGCATAGGGGAAACGCTGCAGCAGCTGGTTGTCGCCAACAGGACCGAACACCTTGATAGGTGTGTAAAGCGTACCAGCCACGTACTTGCCAGGCTGATAAGAAGCATCGTCGTTCTCGTTGTACATATCCGTACCTTTGACTGTACCGAAGGCAGGATACTTCAGACGACGGAGCTCGCAATAACCCTCGAATGGGTTCACACCAGCCAGAGAGATCCACTTAGCGATACCAATAGACTTCTTATAGTTGTTCTGGTCGTAAGGCCACTGTGCAACAAAGCCATCAGCACCATCTACGCCACAAGTAGCGAACGATTCAGCAACAGCCATATTGTAAGCAATCTCGGCCTCCATAGCCCTACCATTGCGCGCAAAGTACTCTGCAGCGAAGAAGGCAATCTCAGAACGGGTGAGCAGGTATACAGGCATGTCGTAGCTACCTACAGGACGGCACCAGTAAGCTGCCTTATAAGATGCTGATGTAGAGAAGTTTGAACCAGAGATACCGCCAGTGTAGTTGCCAGAACCGTTCTTGAGGAAGAATGACGGCAGACGTGGGTCTTCGTAAACGAGACCGCCATCAGCATCCTTCACCTGCATTGAGCCGATGATGGCGACGTTAGCAACCACGTTGATCTGAGTAGATCCCCAGCTTGATGAAATCTCTTCTGCATAGAAGGGACTCAATGCGCCATTCTCGTTAGCCCAGCAACCTTCGTATGCGACATCAGCTTCGGGGAAGTTAGCCTCATCGAGCAGGGCAGCAATCTCACCGTCAGAACCACCCATACGGCTGTAGAGCTTCAGCTTCAGAGCATTGGCGAACTTGATCCAGGGATCAGCTGTCTGTCCGGGGAACAGGAAGTTAGTGCAGACACGGTCTGTAGCCTTTGCCCTGCTCAGAGCGTCATTAATCTCTGCAATTATGCCTTTGTAGATGGTCTCACCGCTATCATAATGAGGAGTGGCGTTGTTCACGTCAAGAGCCTCAGTGTAAGGCACCTCTCCGTAACAGTCAACGAGTGCCTGATAGATGAAGGCACGCAGTACGGTAGCTGCCAGGAAGTCGCCCCACTCCTCGTGCTTCTCAGCGTAGTTGCGAACGAGCTGCAAAGTCTTCAGACCACGAGTATTCAACTGTGTGTAAGTAGAGCTTGAACGTGTGGCACTCATCTGGAACTGACTATAGTCCAGGTAGTTACTTGTACCGAACGACTGAGAATAGTACTGAGCAAAGTAACCGCCCACGATGCGCAGATAGTCACCGTAGCTTGCAGCGAGGTTCATCTCGGCTGCAGGGAACAGGATGGAAGAGTTCAAGTCGCTCTCCTTAGGAGAGTTCGGGCTCTCATTGATATCCATGTAGCTGTCGCAAGAGGTTGCGGCAAGTCCTAGGACGATTGTTGTTATAATTGCTAATTTCTTCATAATGTTCTGTCCTCCTTTAATTAAAATTTAAGACCTACATTGAAACCGAAGGTGCGGCAAGCGGGGTTGCTGTAGAGCTCACCGAACATACCCTCCAAGTCGTTACCGTAAGAGCTGACCTCAGGATCGATGTAGCGGTTTGCCTTATGGGTCCAAGTGAATACGTTGTTGCAGAACAGTGACAGCGTGATGTCGCTCAGGTAGAGCTTGCTGACAACAGACTTGGGCAACTGATAAGCCAGCGTAATGTTACGCAGCTTCACGTATGAACGGTCGATCAGGTAGAACTCGCCACCCTCGTTGGCACCAAAGTTGTTGAACCAGTTCTGGTAGCTGCTGTCACTCAAATAGATAGGAGTAACGTTCTCAGTACCATCCTCATATACAGAGTTGGGGATGACGAACGGACGACGCTGGTTGTAGAGAGTGGCCTCACCGTTACCAGTGAACTGCATCAGGTTCTTTGTACGAGAGAACATGTAACCACCCTTACGGACATCAAGCGCAGCGCTCAGGCTAATACCCTTGTACCAGAATGATGTGGTAACACCACCAGTCCAGTCAGCATTCACGTTCTTGCCAGTATCCTGTACCTCTGTAGAGAGCAGAGGCTGACCGTTCTGGTCAACGATGATCTTTCCATCAGCAGTGCGTTGGGGCATATAAGTGAAGAGCTCACCCATAGGCAGACCCTCAACGGCACGCATGTAAACGGCATCGTTACCTGCTGAGAACCCGTTGATGTTAACCATACCGCCATCAAGGCTCTCAGGCATTGATACAACCTTGTTGTTGTTCTTTGAGAAGTTGAAACCTAACTCCCAGCGGAAGTCCTTGGTCTGAACAGGAACAGTGTTGACGAGCAACTCAATACCACGGTTGCGAACCTTACCAAAGTTAGTTACCATGCTAGAGTAACCAGTTGAAGGATCTACAGGCAGGGTGAAGATCTGGTCGTCAGTATTACGGTTATACCAAGCGAAGTCGATATTGATGCGGTTGTTGAACAAAGCCAGGTTCAGACCGAACTCAAGCTCAGTCGTCATCTCAGGCTTCAATTCATTGCTACCGATGGTAGAAGAAGCCTGGAAGGCATTCACACCATGGAATGGGAACTTAGTCAGGTCGGATCCATAGTAACCGTTAGAGAAAGCCTGTACGAAGTTAGGATATACACGATACTCATCAGCGTCATTACCAGTCTTACCGAAAGCGGCACGTACCTTACCGAAGGTCAGTACATTGTTCTTTGGGATCAGACGTGTGAAGATCCAGCTCAGGGTAGCACCAGGATAGAAGAAGCTGTTCTTCTCCTTGGGCAGAGTTGACGACCAGTCGTTACGGGCGGTCAGACCCAGATAGATCATCTCGTCCCAACCGATAGAAACGTCACCGAAGAGACCTACGAGGCGGCGCTTGTATTTGTACTCCTCAAGGGTAGTCTTGGTAGCACCGTTGCTCAGCATCCAAAAACCAGAGTGGAATGTCAGGTCATCAGTCTGGCCCTCCATATAGTTGCGTCCACGCTCGTTCATGTTCACACCCACGTTCACATTCAGGTCGAGCTTGCCGTCAACATACTTGTCGGCGAAGTTAGCCAGGAAGTCGTGGTTGATCTCATACTTACGATAGTACAAACTAGAAACATAACCAGACTGGTTCATGTTAGAAGGAGCATAACCATAGTCCTCATTGATCAAGGCATCGTCGAGGGCAATCTGGGGATAGCCGAGCTTATGGTCATAGTCTGTGTAGTCGAAACCGAAACGATAAGTCAGGGTCAGCTGCTTGATCGGGTTGATGTCAGCCTGGATCTTGCCGAATACCTGCTTAGCGTCGTTGTGGTTATAGTTGTTCTCGATAGCCCAGTATGGGTTGGTGATACCATAAGGTGTATACCAAGCCTCAGGTGTATCGAAAGCAGTGTTGAGGTTCTTGCGGTCAACCAGTGAGATATCACGTGGGAACTCCATGATACCATCGATGAAAGAAGTACCCTGATAAGCAGCCACCGTATTGGTGTTGGTCTTGGCAAGGTTCATGTTAGCAGAGAGCTTGAACCAGTCAGTAGCCTGATAGCTACCACGATAGGCGATGGTGTTACGCTTGTAAGTGTCCTTGTCGCCAGGGAGGATACCGTTATCTGCAGTATAAGAATAGCTCAGATAGTAGGTCATCTTCTGGTCGCCGCTGACACCGTTCAGAGATACACTGTGAGAAGTGTTCACGCCAGCCTCGAAGAAATCCTTGATGTTGTTCTCAACAGCCTCATACTTGTGGATCAGCTGCTGGTGGTTCCAGATAGGACCATAGACCTGCGTACTTCCGTCGAGCTCAGGACCCCAAGATCCGTTCTCGATGAAAGTCTGCGTACCGTTCCAGCCCTGTCCGAATCTGTTCTGCATCTTAGGCAGCGTAGCTACACTGCGCCAAGAAACACTACCGTCGTAAGAGATCTGGAAGTTGCGCTCACCCTGCTTCTTACCTGTCTTGGTAGTGATGATGATCACACCGTTGGCAGCACGGCTACCATAGAGGGCTGTAGCGGCAGCACCCTTCAGCACGGTCATGTTCTCAATATCGTTGGGGTTGATATTAGAGATACCACCGACGGCATTAGAGAACTGATCCTGCTCTTTCTGAGAACCTCTGAAGGTCGTCTGTACGAGGGGCACACCGTCTACTACGTAGAGCGGCTGGTTGTTACCATTAATAGAACTGATACCACGGATGATCACTGAGTTAGCCTGACCAGGGTCGCTTGAAGTGGTGTTAATCTGCACACCAGCTACCTTACCAGCCATTGCGCTGGTTACATCGGTCAGCTTACCAGCTGTCAACTCCTCGTTGTCGAGGGTCTGAGCTGAGTAACCCAGAGTCTTCTGCTGACGGGTGATACCCATCGCCGTTACAACCACCTCATCAAGAGCGGTAGCATCGGCCTTGAGGAACACGCGCATGCCGTTCTTCGCTGTCACCGTCTTGGACTCATAGCCCAGATACGAGATCGTGAGCTGGTTCCTTCCTTGAGGCAGAGTCAGCGAGAACTTACCATTTACGTCAGTCAACATACCGGTCTGTGTACCGTCAACCTTAACGGCTGCGCCGATGATCGGCTGTCCGTCTTCCTGTGAGAGTACAGTACCAGTAACTTTGGTTTGAGCCAGTGCAGTTCCCATGCAAAGGAGCAGCGTGGCTAAAAACATCGTTAGTCTTTTTTTCATAAATTCTCTCTCTTTGATTAATAAATATATATAAATAATGTATAATAAGCCTCAATTGTTCGTTGATACCAATATCTAATGCTTCCTCCAAAATGGAGGTTTTCCTCGCTTTCTCTACCTTTCATCAAGGTTCAGGGTGCAAAAATAATGCATAAGATTCTAAAAAACGAATAAATTTATAAAAAAATCACATTTCAGCGCATTTTATTAACAATTTCGCCCCTGACACTTGATTTAAATCAATTTAAAAGACAGGGCCATTAATGAAAAATCCCCCCGCTCGATGAGGAGCGGGGGGAGCTATTAAAGGACTATTCTTTCAACTTATTTCACGATTTCTTTCCTGACGCTTCCATCGCTCATGCGGATAATATTGATACCCTTCTTAGCTGTTCGAACTTGCTGGCCGTTGAGGGTAAACCGTGCACTCTCTTCTGCACGTGCTGCAGCTTGGCTCTTGATGCCTGTAGAAGGATCATACTCCTCAATCTTGGCAAACTCTTTCCAGATATCGAGAGCCTTATACTCATCAATCTTTCCTTTAGGCACAAAGAGTGTACATGTAGAGAAGAGGTCAAATTCGGATGTACCGCCCTTAGAGCTGAATGGGGTTACGCGAATACCGCTGCTCGAATTTCTTTCTTCGCACACAGGTTTACCTGCTACATAGATGCTCTTAAGACCAGAACGGTAGAAAGCGGACGTTCCGATAGACTCCACGCTTGCAGGCAAGCTGATACTCTCTAATGCCTCGCAGAGATCAAATGAGTTTTTCATAATAGCCTTGACACCGTTGCCAAGGGATACACTCTTCAGACTTTTGCAGCCGCAGAATGTATATTCATCAATCTTTTCCAAACCGTCAGGCAACTCAATGCTTTTCAGAGCTGCATCTTCATAAAAAGCAGATCTCCCCAGAGAAACGAGTCCCTTGCTCATCTTTACAGTCTGAAGAGCAACACATTCATAGAAAGCACCTTCGCCGATAGATGTCGTGTTGTCGGTCATCTCAACAGTCACAAGCTGCTTACAATTCTTGAATGCATTGTCAGGAATCACCTTCAGGTTGGCGCCAATCTTCAGTGAAGTAATTTCGCTACTACGAAGTGCGAAGTCGCCCAAAGATGTCACTTTGTAAGTCTTGCCGTCCTGTGTAACCTCGTCGGGAATAACAAAGTCACCACCATAATGCTTCTTTCCGAACTCATCGGCTTTTACGATCCTCACTTCCGTATCAGAGATCTTCTCATAGTTCACACCGTCTATGGTGAAATCCACCACGTAATCGGCACCCAGTACTTGGCTCCAAGCCATCAGGCCCAAAACCGTCATCGAAACTTTTGCGTAGAATTTTTTCATGATTATTAATTTTGTTATTAATTAAAATCCCCCACGCCCGATAGGGGGCAGGGGGGATACACCTTATTATATATATATTACTTCACCATGACAACCAGATACTTGCTGGTAGACCAGAAGGTATCGGGATCTGTGATACGGAGTACGTACTGCTTGTTGGCATCACGCTGCAGGGTGTAAGAGCTGGCAGGGTGAGAGGTCATCATCTTGGCCGACTTGCTATAAAGCTTGATTTCCTTGTCGATGCGGATATCGATCTTGGTGAAATAGTCCTTGTTGAAGTTTGAGCGGAGCACTTCGCCGTCAGAGAGTATGTTCTGCTCTTTCAACTCTTTCTTGGTACCAAATACGAACCATGCAGAGTGGAGCGCCTTGTCTTGGGTAGAGATGGTCTCTTCCTTCTTGGTGTTCTCTTCAGTCAGAGTGGTTACATTCGTATTCAGATTAGCCACCTTCTCGTCGAGCTGTGCAATATGGATATCCTTACGGTCGAGCTCCTCGCGGAGGGCTGCCAGCTGTTTGTCCTTCTCTTCCATCTGCTGCGTCAGGTTATCGATGATCTTCTTGAGTTGCCCGCCTTTCACGGTGCTCTCGCGTACCTGCTGCTTCAGTTTGTTGATCAGTTCCTTGTTCTGCTGCATCATCGACTGGATGAACTGGAAGTTCTCCTTGATGCGCTGTGAGGTATTGGTTCCCTCGCCCGACTTGGCGAGCGTCACACGATTCTGTGCCTCAGTGATCTCGCGGAATCCCTCCTCGATATCGCTCAGGGTGGTCATCATGTCGTTAATCTCATTGTCCTTCTGGGCAATAATCTGATTCAGTGAATCACGCTGCAGCCTGGCAGCTTCCTCGGCCTTCTTTACGCCGTCGTTACAACTTGCCAACGTTAATGCACAAATGGCAAAAAAAACTAATTTCTTCATAATTGATTATTATTTAATATGTTATTCTCTTTTGACGTTTCACTATTCACTTTTCACCTCTCACTTTTCACTTCTTTCTCCCCTTCCAGTACGATGACAATCTCGCCCTTTGGCTCTTTTTCCTTGAAATGGGCGATGACCTCTTCGAGCGTACCGCGCACACTCTCTTCGTGGATCTTAGAGATCTCACGGCAGACACTGACCTGACGCGATGCACCGAAAGCCTCAGCAAACTGTTCAAGCGTCTTTACCACCCGATAAGGCGATTCGTAGAAGATCATCGTGCGCTGCTCGCCCTTGAGCGACTCGATTTTCGACTGACGACCTTTCTTCTGAGGCAGGAAGCCCTCGAAGGCGAAACGGTCGCAGGGCAGGCCGCTCGACACCAAGGCCGGCACGAAGGCTGTGGCACCTGGCAGACACTGCACCTCTACCCCAGCCTTGACAGCCTCACGAACGAGAAAGAAGCCGGGATCGCTGATGCCTGGAGTGCCTGCATCACTGATGAGAGCCACGTTCTCGCCTGCCAACAGTCGATTGACGATACCTGCTGAAGTACCATGCTCGTTGAATTTATGGTGTGACATCAGCTGGTTGCGGATGTCGAAATGCTTCAGAAGGATACCCGAGGTACGGGTGTCCTCTGCCAGCACGAGGTCAACCTCTTTTAGAATACGGACGGCACGGAAAGTCATGTCCTCCATATTGCCTACTGGGGTCGGTACGATGTACAATATACCCATATCAGGGGGCAAAGTTACAAAAAAGGAAGTGAAAAGTGAAAAATGAAAGGCGAAAAAATGCATCTTTTGGCATAATTTTAAAATTTTAATCCTTATTTATTAATATTATTTGTAACTTTGTTGTACCTTTGCAGTGATTATGACTGAAAACTTATCAGGAGAGGCGCACCGTCCTGGCAGAATCGAAGTGGTGTGCGGCTCGATGTTCTCGGGCAAGACGGAGGAGCTGATCCGCCGGCTCCGTCGTGCACAGTTCGCCCGTCAGAAAGTGGAGATCTACAAGCCTGCCATCGATGTGAGATACTCGGAAGAGGATGTTGTCAGCCACGACAAAAACCACATCCTGTCAACGCCTATCGACTCATCGGCGAGCATTCTGCTGCTGTCGAGTGATATCGATGTGGTGGGCATCGACGAGGCTCAGTTCTTCGACATGGGACTTGTCGAGGTGTGCAATGAGCTGGCTAATCGTGGGGTGCGTGTCATCGTGGCGGGACTTGATATGGACTATAAGGGTGTGCCCTTTGGGCCGATGCCTGCCCTATGCGCCATTGCCGACGATGTCACCAAGGTGCATGCCATCTGTGTGCGCTGCGGGGCGCTGGCCTACGTGAGCCATCGGAAGGTGGAGAGTACGCAGCGAGTGCTGCTGGGCGAGACTACGGAATACGAGCCTCTTTGCAGAGAATGTTATCAAAAAGCTATACAAGAAGAGAAATGACAGAAAAACCAATTACCTTTGACCGAGTCGTTCGTTGGGTCGGCACCGGTCTGCTGATTATCGGCATCATACTGTTGCTTAACCGCCTCAGCCATGTGCTATTACCTTTCTTTGTCGCCTGGTTCTTCGCCTATCTGCTTTATCCGATGGTGAAGTTTGTGGAGCGCCGTCTTCACTTGCCTCGCGCCTTGAGCATTATCATCGCGCTGATTGTAGTCATTGCCATCATCTCAGGCATCGTCTATCTGATTATCCCGCCGATGATCGAGCAGTTTGAGAAGCTGGGCAATCTGGCCACCGACTACATCCAGAAATCGGCTCACATCACCAGTATCCCAGGAGCATTCTCTGAATGGATAACGGATAACGAGCACGAGATTCAGCAGTTCTTCAAGAGCAAGGACTTCTCCGATGGCATGAAGGCTATCATGCCCGAGCTGTTTAACTTCCTCGGGCAGACCTATAGCGTCATCGTCAGCGTCATCGCCTCGTTTATCGCCTTACTGTATATGTTCTTCATCCTGCTCGACTATGAGTATCTGACTGACAACTGGATCCGCATCTTCCCCAAGAAGAACCGTCCGTTCTGGCAAGAGTTGGCCAAAGACGTGGAGCGTGAGCTGAACAATTACATTCGTGGACAGGGTCTGGTGGCCCTTATCATGGGTGTGCTCTTCTGCATCGGATTCACCATCATCGACTTCCCCATGGCCATCGGTCTGGGCATCATGATCGGCCTCATGGACCTCGTGCCCTATCTGCACACCTTCGCCCTGATCCCCACTGTACTGCTGGCACTCCTGAAAGCAGCCGACACAGGCCAGGGTTTCTGGGTGATCCTGATCATGGCACTGCTGGTATTCATCATCGTACAGCTGATTTGCGACATGGTGGTAACGCCGAAGGTGATGGGCAAGGCCATGGGTCTGAACCCAGCCATCCTACTGCTCTCGCTCTCTGTATGGGGTGCACTGCTGGGATTCATCGGACTGATTATTGCCCTGCCGCTCACCACGCTGCTCATAGCCTACTACCAGCGATATGTGACAAAAGACAGTGAAGTTGAGGTGGAAGAAGGCACCCCTGTAGGATAAATTGCCTCAAAAAATCAAAATTCCTCGCAATAAATTTGGCGGTTTGAAAAAAATATTGTAACTTTGCAGCCGCTTTCGAAAGATTGCAATGATAAGGTCGATCCGTTAGCTCAGTCGGTAGAGCACAACACTTTTAATGTTGGGGTCTTGGGTTCGAGCCCCAAACGGATCACCAAGAATAATCCGCAAGAAACTGCTCAGCAGTCGCTTGCGGATTTTGGTATCACAAAATGGAGATTTTCCTACAATTAATAGTAGCACTTTCTAGAATTAATAGGAAATTTCTGCATTTTGGGAGCTATTTTTTGTGGGCTCAATGGGGTCTGGAACTGTGCCATTTACAGGGACTGTTTACTTTAAAAACCGTGAGTTAACTCAAATCATCAACCGAGTTAACTCAATCAACAAATCGAGTTAACTCACTTCATTTTTCAACCAGCCCAATAAGTGGCTCTTGTTGAGAAATAAGTGCCGAGTATTGGAGAATAAGAGGGACTTATCGGGAGCTTCAGAACTTAGTCGTCGCATTGTAGTTGAAGATGGGTGCATCGGTCTTCACTTCCTGGTCGTAGTACATTACGGCCGAGTCGTTAGACTTCGGATGCTGCTGCTTGAGCAGCTTGATGATCTCTGCACCAGCCCAAAGCACTGGCCCGTAACCATGAGCCGCCATCACGTGGCAAGGGCGATAGGCATAGAACGAAGGATCGAAGCCCATGCCTGTACCTACGCACACCTGCTCAACCTGCCCTTTCTGATTCACACTCGAGGCGACAGCATGCCAACCCAATTGCGCCACTGGCCCGTAGACCTTGGCATCGAGCCAGCCCTTGTTGACAGCATGCGCCAGACAATAGGTGTAGATGGCTGTGGCCGAGGCCTCCAGATAGGTATCATCGCGATCGAGCAGCTGATGCCAGAAACCGTCGTGGTGCTGCAATCTGGCGAGGCCAGCTGCATGTGCCTTCAATAGTTTCATGATCTCTGCACGCTGGGGATGATCCTGCGGCAGCACATCGAGCACCTCGCACATCGTGAGGATAGCCCACCCGTTGGCTCTGCCCCAATGGAAGGCGGGATGCTCCTCCATCGACTCTACCCACCCATGGCGGAAGAGCCCCTTCTCGGGCACCCACATGCGCTGGGCAAACTGAAGCACCTGGCGGGCTGCCTCATCAAAATACTTCGTCTCGCCTGTCAGTTTACCCATATAGGCCACTGTGGGGATTCCCATAAACATATCATCGAGCCACAGGGTGTTGTTCTGCGGACGAATGCGGGCAAAGGTGCCATCGGGAAGGCGATACTCCTTATTAATAATATAGTCGGAATAATTGTCGATCAGCCCTCTGAGCTTATTGTTCTTCGACTGGAGCTCGGACTTAATCATCGAACAGCAGACTGCACCAGCATCATCGAGCGCATGAGGATCGATGATGCGGCGGATATTCGAATCGATGGCCTTGTTCTTGGCATAGATCTTCTGATAGTAAGGAGCAATATCGGCTAACAGCTGATGGCGGGTGCTGACATAGTTACGATAAGCCTCATCGCCAGTTGCCTCGTAGGCAGCAAGGGCACCAGAGTAAGTGACGCCCCACTCGTAGCTGGTCAGGCGGAAAGCGCCTTGCTTCAGTTGCGTATCGGCTGTTATCTTCTTCAAGTCGCTGACCACTTCACCCGTGTTCTTATCCACCAGCTGGGCAGGCGTCTCTGCATCAATGTAACGCAACACGCGATCCATCACGCTCTTCACGTTTTCGGCCTTCGATACACCATAGCCCACACGATAGGCAGGCTTCATCAGGTGCAGAGGCGTGTTATTGTCGTTGATCTGACCTGCAGCTGCTCCTCCCAGGAAGGCATTCACCTGGTCGGCTATCTGGCGCATTCCTTTCACGGAAGGGTGTCCGGAGATCTTTTCGATCTTCTCAAGTTCAATAACAGGGATATCATAGTGCTGGCAGATCTCCTTCACCGACTCATCGATTTCATCACGCAGGTCGTCGTTCAACAGGAAATAAATCTCCGTATTCACATAACGGTCCTTCATCCGCTGCAACAGATAAGCCATTGCGGGGCGGAAACTATAGAGGTCGCCATAGCCAATGTTCTCATACTTATAGTCTCCAATAGGAGTGCCTGCCCAGCTGTCGTTGGTAGCACCGAACACAAAGATGATATCGGGCTGCCCCAGATCAGGCATACGGGTGTTGAACGAACGAGCACTGTAGTCGTTGCCGTCATAACCTGTATAGCTGATGGTTGCACCACTATAGGAATTATTGATACAGAGGCGCCAACCATTCTCCTTGATCACCTGGTGCCACCACGTCTGACCAACATTCTGCACATCGGTCTTCTGTGGCACATTCTTGGCATAATACCACAATTCGTTCGTACTAGGCGTTACATAATCCTCATAGGTCGAGTACGAATCGCCCAGGATCGACACGAGCTTAGTCTGTGCCGACAGGAGGCTGGTCATCATGACGGCCAGCAGCATGAGTAGAGTCTTCTTCATCGTTGTTTGTATTTTTTTGATTTGTGTCTGATTCTTTCGGATCAACCCAGAAATCCCAGTGGTTCTTGATACGGCCTGCTATCTGGACTGTCAGCGTCATTCTGCCCGTATGCTTGACAACATCGAGGGGGATTCGGATAGTTCCAAGATCGGTATGACGGCCTAAGGGAATAGACTTTGCGGAGATCTGCCCTCCAGCAATCACCTTCAGACTATCGTCATTAATATAATAGGTGGTACGCACCGTATCGATATCACCATACATGGCATTATAGGCTGCCACCTCTACCTCAAGGGTATCAGCCGTCGTATAGGTCGGCTTGGAAAATTTTGCCAGCGCTACAACTGGATTACAAAATTCCGTCCACTCGCCTGCCTTGGAATAGCCTTTCTCGCGCCAATGGGCATCAAGCACGCCTATGTGCTGACAGTTATCATTGAGGGGCAACACGAAGCCCGAATAATCTCCACTCAGCAAATGGCGTTCTATCTCCTGCTTATAGCCAGAGATCATGCGCTCATCAGAAGTATCCTTTACTTCCAGCGGCTGAATACGAAGGAGCGAATCGGGCATTATCAGCAGCGAGGGATGATGGCTGTAGGCATCAGCTATCGATTGCAGATCAGGGTCTTCTGGTTGCAAATAGACACCTGCCTTATCGGCAGCCATGAATGCGGCATCAGGCGGACAGTAGCCTTTGAATCGCATATAGTTCATACCATATTCCTTCAGTTTCTTGAAGGCTCTCGTCCAGGAACTTTCATCATCGGGCGGATAGTCTGTTCCTGGGAAACAGCCATTGTCTACAGCTCCACGAAGAAAGAGCGGACGGCGGTTGGTCATCAATTGTCCCTCCTCTGTAGAGATTTCCCGTATGCCAAAGGTCGTCTCGTAAAAATCATTGCCCACCATGATGCCCAAGCGGTAAAGACTGGGGTGGAACTCACTCCACAGCGACACTTCATTACCCACTACGGCATTGACCACCATATGATTGCTTGTCACATCGAAATAATTTTCCACGACTTCTGCCGAATCTACACCCTCCCGTTTCACGAGGACGGCCATCACGTCACTGGAGAAGAAATCGATGATACCACCTAACTCGACATCGAGCTGCAGGATGCCTGCAAAGGGAGCCGTATTCAGCTTCACTTGCCTGATATAGAGATCTCCCGGCTGCGATCTCAGTTCCAGTTTGCCGATGATGCCATTCCAGCCATTCTGATTCTCTATGCAGACCTCTATCGTGTTGCGCCTACCTGGTCTGATACAGGGTGTCACATTATAATGGTGAGGTATGGAGGGAGATGTCTGATGACCCGCCCTCACACCATTGACGAAGATGGTCGACGCAGCCTGGATGCGCTCCAGGAACAAACTCACGTGCCGCTCTTCCCATGACTGGGGAATATAGACATCCTTCTTATACCAGGCTTTCCCCACATAAGCACTATCCTTGCCGTTGGTCTGCATCGAGCCTGGCAGCATCACGTAGTCATGATACGCAGCCGAGTCGCCTGTCGCAAAATCCCAGGAACCTATCAGACTGATAGACTCCTGCGCTGACGCTGCCAGCATCATCATCTGACACAATATCGATAAGATCAGATACCTGCGCATAAGCATTGATTTTCAAAACACTCTGCAAAGGTAAGCATAAATTTTCAAACAAACAGCCATGTGCCTATAGTTTTTGCGAGAAAGACTTTGATTTTTGGCAAAAAACGCGAGCATTTCAGAAAAAAGACGTATCTTTGTCAGCAGAATAATAAACTAAGAACTACAAGACAATGAAGAAATTATCCCTGACACTGATCGCCCTGCTGATGGCAAGTGTAACGTTCGCACAGAGCGAGCAAGCTAACGATGTGATGAAAACCCTCCGACTGGCCAACGACTACTTCATGGCGAAGTATGCCGACCCTACCCTGCCCACCAACGTGAACAGGGTTCGCCCTTCGTCGCTCTGGACTCGTGCCGTCTACTACGAGGGACTGATGGCACTCTATGAGATCGACAAGGATACCCGATACATCGACTATACAGATCGCTGGGGCAGTTTCCACCAGTGGACTCCCCGCAATGGCGTAAAGACCAATGATGCCGACGACCAGTGCTGCGGACAGACCTATGCCGACCGCTATATGCAGAGCGGAGGTGAGGAGAAGATTGCCAAGATCATCGAGAACCTGAACAACCAGATGCAGACACCCAACACAGTGAAGCCTGAGGCCAAGGGCTCGCTCTACGGCTGGTGGACCTGGATCGATGCCATCCAGATGGCAATGCCACTCTATATGCAAATCTATAAGATTACCGGCGAGCGCAAATATGCCGACCACGCAATGAAGATGTACACCTGGAGCCGCGACACACTCGCTGGCGGACTCTTCAACGTGAAGGAAGGCCTCTGGTGGAGAGACAAAGACTATGTAGCCCCTTATGCTACTCCTGACGGCAAGAACTGCTACTGGAGTCGTGGTAACGGGTGGGTATATGCTGCCCTCGTGCGCTGCATGAACCTGCTCTCGCCGAAAGATAAGTATTACAAGCAACTGAAGAAGGATTTCCTGTTGATGAGCGAGGCGCTGAAGAACTGCCAAAGACCAGAGGACGGACTTTGGAACCCCAGTCTCGTCTCGTATGCCGATTACGGCGGCAAGGAGATGAGCGGCACAGCCCTCTTCCTCTATGGTATGGCATGGGGCATCCAGAAGGGTTACCTGAAGGCTACAGTCTATAAGCCCGTATGCGACAAAGCCTGGGAGGGACTGGTACGCGACTGTGTGCATCCTGACGGATTCCTTGGTTGGGCACAGGGTACAGGTAAGGATCCTTCTGCCGGGCAGCCACTCTCATACACCAAAGTGCCCGACTTCGAGGACTACGGTACAGGCTGTTTCCTCCTCGGTGGCGTTGAATACTACAAATTGGTGAAATAATATTATTATTTAGGCACGGATTTACACAGCTCTCTTCGAGAGACACGGAATTATTAATGATACACAATGAAGAGAATTGCATTATTATTTACCTTATTAACTTCGCTGACTATTTCAGCACAGCGCATGACGGAGTGTCTGAATTTTGGTTGGGAATTTCGTCTGAATGATGAAGGTAGCTGGAAAAAAGTCAACGTGCCACACGACTTTCAGATCGAACAGCCTTGGGTGGCACCTGCAGCTGATGAGAAAGCAGACAATACCGATGTAGCTGCCAACATCAAAAGCCGACTCTCCAGTCGTGGATTCAAGGAGATGGGCAAAGGGTATTACCGCCTGCACTATACACCTTCGAAAAGTCTGGAAGGCCAGCGGGTACTCATCGACTTCGAGGGCGTCATGTACACAGCTGACATCTATGTGAACATGAAGCGCGTGGGTGGCACGAACTATGGTTACGTGGGATTTGAGATCGACATTACCAATGAACTGAAATACGGCGAGGACAACTTGATTGAAGTGGTGGCAGACACCAGAGAGCCAGGCAACTCGCGCTGGTACACAGGTGGAGGACTTATCCGTAACGTGAGCATCATTGCCACACCTAAGGACCTGTACTTCGGGCGCCATCCGCTCTACATCACTACCAGAGAAAACCGCTTCGTCAGCATCGGTGCAGAGTTCACCAATCGAACAAAAGAACAATCCACACACATCGCCGTACAGATAACGGGGCCTGATGGAGAGACCGTCTACAATGAGACCACAAGTCTGAAGCGCCACAAGATGGCACGCACGCAGGAAGAGCGCATCGCCACTGACGTCGAAATAAAAGAGCCCAAGATCTGGGATCTCGACACACCTTATTTATATACTGTAAAAGCTCAGTTGCTGCGCGAAGATGGGACTGTGGCCGATGAGACTTGCGAAACATTCGGCATCCGTACCATCGAGTTCAGGCCTGACTTCGGCATGAAGCTTAACGGCAAGAAAGTGCTGCTGAAGGGTTATGCCAACCACCACACACTGGGTGCTCTGGGAGCAGCTGCCTACCCCAAGGCCATCGAGAAACGGTTGAAACTGATCAAGCAGTTTGGCATGAACCACATCCGTTCCTCGCACAATCCCTACAGCCGTGATTTCATCAAACTCTGCGACAAATACGGCATTCTGCTTGTCGACGAGCTCTACGACAAGTGGACCCGCCAGCATACAGGTGGCAAGGTGGCCTTTGAAGAGCATTGGCAGCAGGAAGTGCCCGAGTGGGTGAAAAGAGACAGAAACTCGCCATCAGTCGTCCTGTGGAGTCTCGGCAATGAGTTGCAGCAGGATCCGAACATGCCATTCAACGACTTCGGCGTAACGATGTATAAGTTGCAGAAGACCTTGCTGCAGCGTTACGACTCCACCCGCCTCGTCACCGTTGCCATGCATCCTCGCTATCGCAACTGGGAGACCGACTCCCTCCCCCATGACTTGGCCATGCAGACGGACATCCAAGCCTACAACTATCGCTATATGTATTTCCCGGGTGACGGGCGACGATTTCCTTGGATGACTTTCTACCAGAGTGAAGCCTCTACCTCAGCCATGGGTCCAAACTTCTTCGAGATGAACCTCGACAAAGTAATCGGACTGGCCTATTGGGGTGCCATCGACTACCTGGGCGAGAGTCAGGGCTGGCCTGCCAAAGGATGGGCGCAGGGCGTATTCGACATCTCACTGGAACCTAAGCCAAAGGCTTACTTCATGAAAAGTTTCTTCATGCCTGAAGAGCCACTGGTACATATCGCCGTGATCGACTCGAAGAACGATGTGATGTGGAATGGTGTCCAGACGGGCAACGACGGTATGAGCGACCACTGGTGCCGCCAGCCAGGTACTGAGCTGACACTCGTCACTTACACCAATGCCGACGAGGTGGAACTGCGCCTGAACGGCAAGAGTCTGGGCAGGAAACAGAATCCGAAAGGTGACAGCAAGAAAAGAAACCAGATAAAATGGGAAGGCATCACCTATGCTGACGGTAAACTGGAGGCCATCGCCTACAACAGTGGAAAAGCCGTAGCCCGCCATCAGATAGAGACGACAGGCAAGGCTGTCAGCCTGAGAGTGACACCTGAGGACAGCGAATGGAGAGCCGATGGCACCGACCTGATGCACCTTCGCATCGAAGCCGTTGACAACAAAGGCCGCCGCGTGCCGATGGCACAAGATGAACTCAAATTCGAGATTGAGGGCGATGCCAGCATCGTGGCTGTCAGCAATGGTGACATCAACAGCGACGAACTGAATGTCACAGACCATCGCCACCTCTGGAATGGCTCAGCCCTCGTGATCCTCCGTGCAGGAAAAACAGCCTCGAAAGTAACACTCAAGACCAGTTCCGATGGCTTCAAGACTGTCAAGACGCTGCTGACCACACGCTGACCCCAGCATTACAACGAATAAAGGCAGTCATCGAATCATTCGTGACTGCCTTTAATCGTTTCTTTAAGCTTTGGTAGCGGGAGCCGGGATTGAACCGGCGACCTCATGATTATGAATCATGCGCTCTAACCAGCTGAGCTATCCCGCCATCATTTTTTGTTAAGCGGGTGCAAAGGTAGGCATATTTTTTCATTCCACAAAATTTTTTGGGCAAAAATCTGATTAAATCTTCGTTTTTTGGTTATTTCACGCTATATTTTTGTTCATTCTCGTCTTTTTTCGTAACTTTGCACGCTGATTATGTTCCGAATTAAGAAATTAGACATATTCATCACAAAGCAGTTCGGCCTGCTGTTCGTGGGAGCGTTCTTCATCTGCCAGTTTGTGCTGATGATGCAGTTCCTTTGGCGCTATGTCGACGAACTGATTGGCAAGGGTCTCTCGCTCGAGGTAATGGCACAGTTCTTCTGGTACATGGGACTGATGCTGATACCTCAGGCGCTCCCTCTGGCCATCCTGCTTTCCTCGCTGATCTCATTTGGAAACCTCGGTGAGAGTTCTGAGTTGACAGCCATCAAGGCAGCAGGCATTTCGCTGATGCAGGCCTTTCGCCCACTGGTTGTCATCGTATGTCTCATCGCAGGCGTTTCCTACTCTTTTCAGGATCAGATAGGTCCAATGGCACAGGAGAAACTGTTCCAGCTACTGGTATCCATGAAACAGAAGAGCCCAGAACTGGAGATTCCAGAAGGCATCTTCTACGACGGCATCCCAGGTACGAACATCTATGTACAGAAGAAAGACCTGAACACTGGTATGCTCTATGGTATCATGATCTACCGACAGTCGGGCAGCTACGATGACCAAGCCATCATTCTGGCCGATTCAGGTATGATGCAGTCGACGGCAGAGAAGAAACACCTCTTGCTGAAACTCTACGATGGTGTTTGGAATGAGAACATGAGATCATCCGAAGTGGCAGGCAACGCAGACGTGCCTTATCGCCGTGAGACCTTCTCTACCAAACACATTGTGCTCGATTTCGACGGCAACTTCGAGTTGGCTGACATGAGCGATAACAACGTCGATGCCAAAGCGAAGGGCATGAAGCGCATCTTCCACGATATGGACTCTATCCGCGAGGCTAACGACACGACGGGATGGCAGTTCTACAGGGAAGGAAAGACCTACTTCTTCCGTCTGGCGCAGGTTGAGAAGGCCGACTCGCTAAAAGCCATCAAGGAAGCAACCAATCCGTCGGTGGATTTCGACTCCATCTTCGCCAAGCTGAAACCAGAGCAGAAACAGATAGCCGTGAAAGCGGCACTCAACAGCGCCCAGGCCACCGTCACCGACCTCGACATGAAAGCCAACTACGCCAAGTATATACACCGATATTACCGAACACATGTGATAGAGGCCATCAACAAGATCACGTTGTCGCTCTCTTGTCTCATCTTCTTCTTCATCGGTGCCCCCTTGGGAGCCATTATCCGCAAGGGAGGACTGGGCATACCAGTCATCATCTCCGTCTTGGTGTTCATCGTCTACTTCATTTTTGAGAACACAGGCATGCGCATGGCGCGCGATGACCAATGGACCGTATGGTTTGGCAAGCTGATATCCACAGCCGTACTGACACCTATTGCCGTTTTCTTCACCTATAAGGCCAATAAGGACTCTGTCGTCTTCAACATCGACCTCTACAAGAGCATCCTCATGCGAATCCTCGGTTTGAGGACCAAGCGCCATATCTATCGTAAGGAAGTCATCATCGAGGATCCGAAGTACGATGTGGATGCCGACCTGCTGATCAATGTGAACCTTGAGATCGAGGCTTACAGCAATAACCACAAGCTGTATCTCTGGCCTAACCCCATCAAGGTGTTCTTCCATGCTGGCGACGACCAGGAGATTGAGAAACTGAACCATTCGCTCGAGGTAGCCATCGAGGACTTGAGCTACACCAAGGACAAGCTGATCCTTTCCGAGCTCAACAACTACCCCATCATCGCCGTCCGCGCTCATACGCGTCCGTTCCGCCGCAAGTGGATGAACATCGTCGCGGGATTGATCTTGCCATTAGGCATCTTCTTCTATTTCCGTATGATCCGCTTCCGACTCAGGCTCTACAGAGATCTCCGAGCCATCCGCTCGACCACCGATCGCGTATTGCCACGAATCATGGAACTCACAACCAAGAATAAGAGTATTACAGAACTTATATAATATATAATAAGGTATAGACAAATGGAGAATATCAAAATGAACACCATAGAGGAGGCCGTTGAAGACTTCAAGGCTGGCAAATTCGTCATTGTCGTCGATGATGAGGATCGTGAGAACGAAGGCGACCTGATCATCGCTGCCGAACTGATCACACCCGAGAAGGTGAACTTTATGCTGAAACATGCAAGAGGTGTGCTTTGCGCACCCATCACCATCGAGCGTTGCAAGCAGCTCGACCTGCCCCATCAGGTGCAGGACAACACTTCCGTACTTGGGACACCCTTCACTGTCACCGTCGACAAACTGGAAGGCTGCACGACAGGTGTCTCTGCCCACGACCGTGCCGAGACGATCAAGGCGCTGGCCGATCCCAATTCTAAGCCCGAGACCTTCGGACGCCCAGGGCATGTGAATCCACTCTATGCTCAGGACAATGGTGTGCTGCGTCGCAGTGGGCACACTGAGGCCACCATCGACCTCTGCCGCATGGCTGGTCTCTATCCAGCAGGTGCCCTCATGGAAATCATGAACGAAGACGGCTCGATGGCTCGTCTGCCCGAACTTGCCGTCTTGGCCAAGGAGTGGGATCTGAAGCTCATCAGCATCAAGGATATGATTGCCTACCGCCTGAAGAAGGAGTCGCTCATCGAAGTGGGCGAAGAGGTAGACATGCCTACCGACTACGGTCATTTCCGACTGATCCCCTTCCGTCAGAAGAGCACAGGTCTCGAACACCTTGCCCTCATCAAGGGTGAGTGGAAGGAAGACGAACCCATCCTCGTGCGCGTACATTCTTCTTGTATGACGGGCGACATCCTGGGATCGAAGCGCTGCGACTGCGGCGAGCAGCTCCACAAGGCCATGCAGGCCATCGAACAGGAAGGCAAGGGCGTGGTCATCTACATGCAGCAGGAAGGTCGCGGTATCGGACTGATGAACAAGATTGCCGCCTATAAACTTCAGGAAGAAGGGCTCGACACCGTTGATGCCAACGTACACTTGGGTTTCAAGCCTGATGAGCGCGACTACGGCTGCGGTGCACAGATGCTGCGCTACCTGGGTGTCCACAAAATGCGCCTGCTGACCAACAACCCTGTGAAGCGCGTGGGACTGGAGGCATACGGACTGGAAATCATCGAGAACGTACCCATTGAAGTGACGCCTAATCCCTATAACCTGCGTTACCTCGAGACAAAAAAGAATCGCATGGGTCATCTTCTCCACCTGAAATAATACGCAGAATGTCACTATTTCGCCCTAAAAAGCGAAAAAGTGCCGTTTTTCTTGCGGATTCACAATTAAAATGCTTACTTTTGCACAAAATTTTTAGAAACATGGCAAAATTATCCAATCGTCTGCAGCGTTTAGCCCCATCAGCAACGCTGGCAATGTCACAGAAAAGTTCCGAAATGAAGGCACAGGGAATCGATGTTATCAATATGAGCGTCGGTGAACCCGACTTCAATACCCCCGATGCCATCAAGGAAGCTGCAAAGAAGGCTATAGACGACAACTACTCCAAATATTCACCCGTACCAGGCTATCCCGATCTTCGCAAAGCCATCGTGGCCAAGTTGAAGAACGAGAACCAGCTCGACTATAGTGTCAACGAGATACTGGTATCCAACGGTGCCAAGCAGAGTGTCTGCAACACCGTGATGGCTTTGGTCGATGAAGGCGAGGAAGTCATCATCCCTGCCCCTTACTGGGTGAGCTATCCCCAGATGGTACTGCTGGCAGGTGGTAAGCCAGTCATCGTGGAAGCCGGTTTCGAACAGAATTTCAAGATGACAGCCGCCCAGCTCGAAGCAGCCATCACCCCCAAGACCCGTATGCTCATCCTCTGCTCGCCCAGCAACCCTACAGGTAGCGTATACAGCAAGGAGGAACTGAAGGCGCTGGCCGATGTGATTCTCAGCCATGAGGATCTCTACGTTCTGGCCGATGAGATCTATGAGCATATCAATTATGTGGGCAAGCACGAGTCGATTGCCCAGTTCCCAGGCATGAAGGAGCGTGCGATCATCGTCAATGGTGTGTCGAAAGCATACGCTATGACCGGCTGGCGCATCGGCTATATCGCAGCCCCCGAGTGGATTGTGAAAGGATGCAACAAACTACAAGGCCAATATACAAGCGGTCCATGCTCAGTCAGCCAGAAGGCTGCCGAGTTCGCCTATATCTCCGATCAGCAGTGCGTCGAGGACATGCGCCAGGCGTTTGAGCGCCGTCGCGACCTCATCGTGAAGCTGGCCAAGGAGATTCCCGGTCTGGAGGTCAATGTGCCTGAGGGTGCCTTCTACCTCTTCCCCAAGTGCAGCAGTTTCTATGGCAAGAGCGACGGCGAGACCACAATCAACAACTCTACCGACTTCGCGATGTACCTGCTCGAAAAAGGTCATGTGGCCACCGTCGGAGGAGATGCTTTTGGCGACCCAGACTGCTTCCGTATGAGCTACGCCACAAGTGACGAGAACATCAAAGAAGCGATGAAACGAATTGCCGACACAGTGGCAAAATTGAAATAAATCAATAATTTCTAAGTTAAAAGTTATTAATTCGTCTTTTATAACGGGCGAAATTGCTATCTTTGCGAGGTGAATTCGAAGTTCACTAGGCAAACAAACTACCCAAAAGGGATGTAACTCGCTTAAAACTGAACATTTACAAACTCAAATTTTTAATAACTAAAAAATTAAAATTCAATTATGGCAACAACAACAAAGGCTGCAGCCCCAGCTAAAAAATCGGGCTTCCAAGGTGTTAAAGCTGCATGGATCATTCTCGTTATCTGCGCTTGTGCAGGTTATGGTGTTTGGTACTTCGTAATGGGTAACCCCGACAACTTCATTGGCGGCGACCGTTCAGGTCACCCTGCAAACCTTCTCGGTACAGTGTATAAGGGAGGTTTCGTTGTAGGTCTTATCCTTACCCTTCTCTTCACCGTTATCTGCCTCGGTATCGAGCGTTTCTTTGCAATCCGCACAGCTTCTGGTAAGATGAACCTCGCTAAGTTCACTGCTGAGGTTAAGAATGCCATCAAGGCTCAGGACTTCGCAAAGGCAAAGGATCTCTGCAACAAGATGCAGGGTACTGTAGGTAACGTAGTAATGGCTTCAATCAACATGTATCAGACAGTTGAGACTGACGACACCCTGAAGAAGGCTGCAAAGATTGCAAAGATCCAGCAGGCTCACGAGGAGGCAACACAGCTTGAGATGCCTACTCTTCAGATGAACATGCCAATGGTTGCTACCATCGTATCTCTGGGTACTCTGACCGCTCTGTTCGGTACTGTGCTCGGTATGATCGGATCATTCCAGGCTCTGTCTGCTGGTGGTGGTGCTGACTCTATGGCTCTGTCTGCAGGTATTTCTGAGGCCCTCGTTAACACGGCTTCTGGTATTTTGACCTCTTGGGTTGCTACCGTTGTTTACAACTTCTTCTCAAACAAGATCGACAAGCTGACCTACGCACTCGACGAGATTGGTTTCACTATCGCTGCAACATACGATTCTAACCACAACGAGGCTTAATTTTATAACCATTTAAAACTCTCTAAATCAGTTTTAGTATGGCTAAAATTAAGATACAGAAAAAAGACATCTGGATTGACATGACGCCTATGTCAGACGTGATGACGCTGCTTCTGTGTTTCTTCATGTTGACTTCAACATTCTTGACACCGGAACCAGTATCAGTCACCGCGCCTAACTCAGTGTCAGAGCTGAAGATTCCAGAGCAGGATGTCCTGAACATTCTGGTGACCCCGGAAGGTAAGGTATACTGCGGTACGGAAAACAAGAACAACATGCAGGCAATGCTCGACGAGATGACCGACAAGTTCGGTCTGCAGCTGAACCCCACACAGGTGAAGCACTTCCGCGAGGACGCCATGGT
>JAEEGK010002871.1_pt1 | contig 43151 bp, 31 predicted proteins | sample 8958771 | NCBI WGS metagenome assembly JAEEGK01 (sample SAMN16246547, study PRJNA631951) | gut metagenome | biome: gut microbiome; feature: rumen; material: SC-attached | host: Bos | place: Iran: Karaj | collected 2018-10
AAGGCGAATCTGGAGGATGTTCACGCGTATATGGCGGAGATATTCAACAACCACGGGTGCCAGGCCATACAGGTGGGCGGCACCACAAATCATGTGCATATTTGGTTTCTCCTGGGCAAACAGGTGAATTTGTCGGAAATGGTGCGAACGGTGAAATCGAGCACGTCCAGATGGATCAACGAGAAGACGGGCAATCCGTTCCGTCATTTCGCATGGCAGGATGGTTATGGGGCGTTCAGCGTGAGCAACAGTCACGTGGATGCCGTGGTGGCGTACATCAAGGGGCAGGAGGAGCATCACAAGAAGGTATCGTTCCAGGATGAGTTGCGGAGGATATGCGAGTTGTATAACGTCAATTTGGATGAGCGGTATGCGTGGGATTAGCCTCTGTAAGGGGTCAAATAACATAGGGTAGGGTCTTGACCCTATCTGAAATGGATATCACCCCCCAAAACCGCCCCTGACGGGGGCGCATAAAAAACAACGTCACCACCATTTATTCGCCCCTTACAGGGGCGTTTTTTTGTTTATGGGCATCCGTTTAGATAGGGCCAAGGCCCTATCCTATGATATATTGCCCTTTCAGGGCATACATCCGTAATCCCGAACGGAATTGCGCCAAATAACCAAATGAAATTGCGCCAAATAACCAAATTGATGTCTAAAAATTTGTGGATTCGGGAGAAAATTGTACTTTTGCAGCAGTAAAATTAATCAAAGAATATTATGTTTACACTAATTGAATTACCTTATGCGCCTGAGGCGCTGGAACCAGTAATTAGCAAGGAGACGATTGCTTTTCATTATGGGAAGCATTTGGCTGGGTATGTGAATAACCTGAATGGGCTGCTGGAAGGAAGTCCATTGGCAGGGCTTTCACTGGAGGAGATCGTATGTAAGGCTACTGGCGGTATCCTGAATAATGCAGGGCAGATACTGAACCATAACATGTACTTTGGACAATTTAAGGTTCCACAGGCAGGTAATAAGCCAACAGGACAATTGGCAGAGGCTATCGTGCGTGACTTCGGGTCGTTTGAGGCTTTTAAGGAGGAGTTCCAGAAGGCGGGGGCTACATTATTCGGAAGTGGATGGGTGTGGCTGTCTGCTGATAAGGACGGTAAGCTGGTGATTACGCAGGAGACGAATGCGGCTAATCCGATACAGAAGGGGTTGAAGCCGCTACTGACTTTTGATGTGTGGGAGCATGCGTACTACCTGGACTATCAGAACCGTAGGGCTGACCATCTCGCTGCACTGTGGGATATTGTTGACTGGAAAGTCGTTGAAAAACGAAAACGATGAGTTAACGAAAACGATGAGTTAACGAAAACGATAACGAAAACGATAACTAATTAAGTCACACAGAAAGCACGGAAAGCACTCTAAGTTTGCATCGACTAAGAATAGATCGTATAAATCTTGCTTAGTTAGGTTCGATTCCCGACCTTTGTTGTAAGAAGGAGGAACCGGCCTGCTGGAGAGGGAAACTTAGGAAATCACGGGAAAAAAACCACTTTCTGTATCAGTCCTCCCAGCTTCGTTGCAAGCTCTGATAGAATGATAATGGCTTCGAGCCTATTTAGAGTTTAGAGTCAATACAACTATGCCGATTCCTTGAAAAACGTTCAAAGGTATGAAAAAGATCTTTATCGGCATCGATTTTTCAAAGGAAAAGTTTGATGCAACGGTCATTAAGGCCGAGGGAGTCGAAGAACGTGCAGATAGACAGCACGAAGTGTTTGACAATAAGTTAAGCGGTTTTCGCCGTCTGCTCAGATGGGTAAAGTCCGTAGTTGACGAACAGGACACAAGCCTTTGGTTATTCTGTGGTGAGAATACGGGCGGTTACAGCAAGGCGTTGTGCACTTTTCTCTATGGGAGTGGTTATGATATGTGGTTGGAAAACGCCCTGAGCATCAAACGGAGTTCTGCTCTTCAACGTACCAAAAGTGACAAGGCTGATGCTGGCATAATTGCTGAGTACGCAATGCGGAACTATGACCAGATGCGCCTCTACAAGCCACTGGATAAGAACTTGGGACGCCTTCGTGAAGTATTTCTCTATCGTCATAATTTAGTCAAGATTAAAGCAAGTCTGACAACAAGGAAAGACGAGAAGAGGCTCACACAGGAGAAATCAGATGTCAGTCGTTTTATGGCTATGAGTAGCATGCATCTTATTAGTGAATTCAATAAAAAAATTGCAGAATGTGACGCAAGAATAGAACAGATTATACATGAAGACGAGGAACTTAGGAAAACCTTTGAGATTATAACCTCTATCCCTGGAGTCGGAACACAGAATGCAGTTTGCGTGATGGTCTATACTGACAACTTTAAAAGGTTCGACTATAACTCTCGCAAGATAGCCTGCTATTATGGAGTTGCACCGTTTGGAAGACAGTCTGGCAGTAGCATTAATACTCCTCCACGAGTTAGTTCATTTGCCAATAAACTCATTAAGTCATTACTCTCACAAGCAGCTCTCGCATCAATTCACTTCTGTCCGCAAATGAGCACATATTATCACAGGCTTGTCGAGGCGGGAAAAAAGAGACCTGTTGCAATCAATAATGTAAAGAATAAACTTCTACACATTATTACTGCTATGGTGAGAAAAGGAGAAAAATACAACCCTGATAACGACTATTATGTTTCATTCAATGTGGCTTGAAAGACAATGTGTTAAATATAAAGTTAAAAAATGAATAATATTAGGAATTAAACATAGAATGCGGAAAGTTTTTTATTCCGAACATCTAAAGGCACTAAATAAACGAAAAGTTGTGCAGAGGTAGATATTAGATGATAAGTTGTATTTTGTAGAAGAACTCTTCAAGCTAGCTTGGGAGATTCTTCTTCCAAATTCAACCTTTGTTATTCAACAAAGCAGTCTTAGGGAGACTGTCATCTAAAATCAGTGTGATAGTTCCCTCGTTCCTAGGTTCCCTAGACGAAAACTGTAAACGGTAAACGGTAAACAGTAAACTAGACCTTTCACATTTCACCTTTCACCTTTCACATTTCAAATCTTGCTCCATTGTCGGGTTTTACCCAGAACACTTGGAATGTCTTCTCATACTCAGGGAACTGCTCAAGATACTTTTCTGTGAGGTTTTTCTCTATTTCTTGTTTATAGGCTGGATCAACCAGTGCGATACAAGCACCCTTGAAACCTGCACCTGAGAAACGACCTCCATACACTCCGGGAAGACTGCGCATTATCTCATAGATAGCTATGAGTTCTGGACTGCCGCATTCGTAATTATGAATACTGCTCTCGCAACTGGCGAAGGAGAGTTTTCCGAAGAGTTGTAGATTGCCGGTTTCCCATGCAGTAACACCCTGGCGCACACGACGATACTCACTATAGAAGTGTTCTGCACGACGTGCAAAACGTGCTGGCATGATGTCACGTGTCTTCTCGAATGTCTCTTTTGGAACATCACGCAGGAACGTCTTATCAAAAGTCTTCAGAGGCTGCTCTTGGTATGCCAGCATATTCCATGCAGCAGTCTTACACTCATACACACGGAGGTTATAGTCAGAGTTTACTAGTGAACGAGTCAGGCCAGAGAAGAAAATACCTATCTCAAACTCTGGCATATCTGGATTACGTTTGATGATGCGCCAATCATCCGAGTCGCAGTCTAGGAACAGCAGTCCATCTTTTTTGCCAAGAGCTATACATGCCTGATCGAGCAGACCATTATTCAGTCCAATATACTCGCGCTCTGCCTCAGATGCTATCTTTACTACCTCGAAAGGCTGCAAAGTAATATCATTTGCCTTCGCAAATGCCATAACATACGCAATGAGAACAGCAGCAGATGAGCTTAAACCACCGACTGGCAGCGAACCTTGTATGACACCAGTGATACCACGCTTCAGTTCAAAGCGCTTACGCAGAGCATATTTTGCGCCACGGGCATAGTCGCCCCAATGATGTTCACGCACTTGAGATGGTTGGTCGATTTCAAAATCTACCACCCCTTCAAAGGTCTTTGATTCCAAATGCACATGACTCTCCCCGTTTTCGTTTTGGTTATCGTTTTCGTTGATGTTAAACCAAAGGTCAACACCCTTATTGATAGCAAAACCAGTTACAAGACCATGCTGATGGTCAACGTGTGCTCCAAGTGGACAAACACGATAAGGAGAGAAAATGTGATACTGATATTCTTTTTCCATGTGTATAAGTATTTTGGTTGCAAAAATACGCATTTTTTCTAAAAACCAAAAGAATTGTGCCTTTCCTTTGGCAATTAAATCATTTCACGTTATCTTTGTTGGCAAAAAATATACAATGTTATGAAAAACGTAGTTATAGCTGCTGGATATGCAACACGCTTGGGTGAGTTGACAAAAAACTTCCCTAAACCATTGTTGAAGATTGGTGAGAATACCATCTTAGGAAGAATGCTGGATGATATTGATAAGATTCCGGAGATTGATGAACACATTATTATTTCAAATCATAAGTTTGCTCCCATTTTCGATAAATGGAAGAAGGAAGAGGGCAGATGGCAGAAGCCAATCACCATAGTGGATGATGGGACGGAGACGAACGAGACTCGTCTTGGTGCTGTATGCGACTTGCTGTTTGCAATGGATAAACTCCATATCGATGATGACTTATTGGTAGTGGCAGCTGACAATCTGTTGTTCTTCTCGTTTCAGGAGTTTGTAGATTTTGCTAAGGCTAAGCAGACCAGTTGTATTATGTGTCATGAACAGCCGTCGATAGAGAAACTACAGCGTACGGGTGTGGTAGAACTGGATGAAAACTTTAAAGTGCTGGGCATGGAAGAGAAACCACAGGTACCGAAAAGCCATTGGGCTGTGCCACCATTCTATATCTATCTGAAGAAGGACCTAGACATGGTGCGCCATTCTGTAGAGAATGGTTGTGGTAAGGATGCGCCAGGTAACTTGGCGCATTATATGGTGGAGCATACTACTATGCATGCCTGGCCTATGAGTGCCGGACGATTCGACATCGGTAGCCTCGATACGTATTATGAGGCACAAAAACTTTATGGAAAATAATAAGAATATGAAAAAAATTGATTTAAATAACAAGACTATTTTAGTCACAGGTGGTGCGGGTTTTATCGGTTCTAACCTCATTAAGCGTTTGTTCAAAGACACAAAAGGTAGTACCATTATCAATATTGATAATCTGAACGACTACTATGACGTGCGCCTGAAAGAATATAGGTTAAAAGAGTTGGAAACTCTTAATTGTCAATTGTCAACTGTCAATTATCAATTTATTAAGGGTGATATCGCTGATAAGCAGACCATTGACAGCATCTTTGAGAAGTGTAAACCACAGGTGGTCGTAAACCTTGCTGCTCAGGCAGGCGTGCGTTATAGCATCACCAATCCTGATGCGTATATCATGAGTAACATGATGGGCTTCTACAACATCCTCGAGGCGTGCAGACACTCGATGGATGAAGTAAGATGTAAGAAGGAAGATGTGAATGCTCAGCCATCAGCCATCAACCATCAGACATATCGTGGCGTGGAACACCTCGTTTACGCCTCAAGCAGTAGCGTCTATGGTGGAAACAAGAAGGTTCCTTTTAGCACAGATGACCGTGTAGATAATCCAGTTTCTTTGTATGCTGCCACCAAGAAGAGCAACGAGCTGTTTGCTCACTGCTATTCAAAGCTCTATGACATCCCAACAACGGGTTTGCGTTTCTTTACGGTATATGGTCCTGCAGGACGTCCTGATATGGCATACTTCGGTTTTACCAACAAACTGCTCAAAGGTGATACCATCCAGATATTCAATTACGGCAACTGCCGTCGTGACTTTACGTATGTAGATGATATTGTCGAAGGTATCATGCGCGTGATGCAAGGAGCTCCAGAGCGCAAAAAAGGCGAAGACGGTCTGCCTATTCCTCCTTATGCGGTGTATAACATTGGTGGTGGTCAGCCAGAAAACCTCCTTGACTTTGTTAACATCCTTCAGGAAGAACTCGTCCGTGCCGGTGTTTTACCAAAAGACTTCGACTTCGAAGCCCACAAGCAACTCGTCCCCATGCAACCTGGTGACGTTCCAGTCACTTACGCAGACAGTGCAGCCCTAGAAAAGGACTTTGGATTTACCCCTAAAATCACCCTTCGCGAAGGCCTCCGTCATTTCGCTGAGTGGTATAAAGAGTATAATGGATAGATAATAGTTTGACGGTTAAAGGTTATTGGTTATAGGTTATTGACAAGATCAAATACGAAAAACTATTTTATTGTTAATATGAACATAGGAGACAAAGCGCCCGAGGTATTGGGCAAAGACGAACAGGGACGTGACATCCGTCTGAGTGACTATAAAGGTAGAAAGCTCGTACTCTACTTCTATCCGAAGGACAACACAAGCGGTTGTACTGCTGAGGCTTGCAGCCTTCGTGACCACTATAGCGAACTGCAGGGTGCAGGCTACGAAGTGGTTGGCGTGAGCAAAGACTCTGCTGCATCACATGTAAAATTCAAAGAAAAACACCAGTTGCCATTTCCTCTGATTGCCGACATCAACCACGAACTCTTAGAAACCATGGGTGCCTGGGGCGAGAAGAATATGTACGGCAAGAAGACCATGGGCACCATCCGCACCACCTTTATCATCAATGAAGAGGGCATCATCGAGCAGATCTTTGCCGGTAAGCAGGTGAAGACCAAGGAGCACGCTAACCAAATTCTTGGAAATTGACAATTGAAAATTGAGAATTGAAAATTATGGCAAGGGCTCAGGAGATTATAGCCTTGATGGAAGGGATGCGGAATGAGGAGCAGCGGAGGGTACTCATGGGGTTCTTTAAGACGGGACCTGGTGAGTATGGCTATGGCGATGAGTTCCTGGGGCTGAAGGTGCCGCAGACAAGGGAGGTGGTCAAGGCTGCATTAACCGTGAACCGTGAACCATTAACCATTGATGAGGTTCCGGAACTGCTGATGTCGAAATGGCATGAGGTGAGGCTTTGCGGATTACTGATTCTCGTTGCAAAGTTTGAGAAGCTAGCGACCAAGCGACTGATTAATGATCCGGAGGCTATCAAGAAGCGGGATGAGATAGTGGCGATGTATCTGAAGTATGCAGAGCGGGCGAACAACTGGGACTTGGTGGATTTGTCTGCTCCAAAGATATTGGGAGCCTCCCTCTTATCCCCCCAAAAGGGGGAGGATTGGAAGCGGCAGGTGCTGGATGAACTGGCTTTCAGTGATAATTTGTGGAAGCAGAGGATGAGTATGGTGTGTACGTGGAAGACTTCACAGATGGGAGATCCATCATGGTGTCTGAGATATGCGGAGATTCATCTGCATCATCCACATGATTTGATGCATAAGGCTGTGGGGTGGATGCTCAGGGAGATGGGGAAGCGATGCTCGATGGATTTGCTCAGGGAGTTTTTGAGGCAACATGCACACGAGATGCCTCGCACGATGCTGAGGTATGCTATCGAGAAGATGAATGAGAAGGAAAGAAAGAGGTGGCTATTGGCTGTTGAAACATCGAAAGACTCTAAAGGAACGAACACGACCCCGCGCAGTGATGAGATTATTTATGAGCCAAAGTTGCCCCTGCGGGGAGGCTCAATATATAACGAATAAGCAAACGGCTCAACGAAGTTAATTACACGAATCTAACGAATTTTGACAAAGAACCTAAAAAACCCCTTCCAATAGTATAAGTCTTAACAGACTTTTGCAGTACTTCAAGTTATATGTTCTTTATGTGCAAGCACCTAAGCCCATATCCCTTAAACTCCTGCACCTGCTTAACATCAGGTTATACTATTGGAAGGAAATAACAATAAAAACAATTTTAGTTTACTGTTTACTATAATCTCACACAGATATCACAGATATCACAGAAAATTCTCTAATTCTCTAATTCTTGACAAAAACCTAAATAACCCCTTTCTGAGATAGATAACTCTATCGAGTTATTAACGCTATCAGCAACAATCCTGCTTGTAAGCAAGCTTCCAGACAGTCTTATTCCTGACATCGTTATCCTTTCAGGGGATTCTATCTCATCAAGGCAAAAACCTCGCTTCGCGGAAAAACAGTTGCTCCGTACGATAACGATAACGATAACGAAAACCTTCTAAGGTCACACAGAACCCGCGCAGTGACGACATTATTGCTATGCGACGTTGCCCCAGCGGGGAGCATAAAGCAATAAGGAGTAAGCAACCGGCTCGACGAAGTCAAAGCACGGAAATCACGGAAATTAATATACCACACTGATTTTTGATGACAGTCTTCTTAAGACTGCTTTGTTGAAGAACAAAGGTTTTATATTGATTAGAAGTGTATTGAAAGCAAGCTTTCATAGCACTTCGAACAATAAAAACATATCATCTAAAAATCTACCTCTGCACAAGTTTTCGCATATTTCGCGATTTTAGATGTTTTCGCAATTAAAAAACTTTTCTGTGGTATGGCTCCGCCGAGCCGTTTGCACACTCCTTAAAGATTAAGCCTCCCCGCTGGGGCTACTTCGGCTTATCTTTAATGTCGTGTTCTGCGCGGGTTCTGTGATATCTGTGTGAGATTATAGAAACGAAAACTCTTTAACCGTTAATCGTTAACCGTTAACCATTATTGACGCTGGCTAAGGTTTTTCTTGTCGCAGACAAGGGTTTTTCTTTTGAGGGTTGTAAGAACGAAGTGATGCGATGAGGGTTGTGGCATTGGTGTAAAAGCTTGCTTTTAAAGACAAGGACATAACACTTAGCGCAAGGCTCTGAAAAGAGCTACAAAACTCAAAAGGGTTTTTCCGGTTTTTGTATAAAGAAAAAAATAATTTGAGATAAAAGTCTTATTGTAAAAAAGGACGAAAAACGAAAAATTATAGAAAAAATGAATAAAAAAGTGCACAATTGTAACAATGTTAAAAAAAAGTTGTAATTTTGCACTCGTAAAAAACAAGATAAGTGTTTTTTCGATGGATGGCATAAAGATATGCATAATAGGATTGGGGTACGTTGGTTTGCCTTTGGCACGACTGTTCTCCACTAAATATGAAACGGTTGGTTTCGATATGAACCAGAAACGTGTGGATGCTCTGATGCAGGGGCATGATGATACGTTGGAGGTTGAGGATGCATTGCTGCAGGAGGCAATAGAGAAACATGGATTCCGTTGTACTACCAATCTGGAGGAAGTTCGGAAATGCAATTTTTATGTTGTTGCCGTTCCAACTCCGGTTGATGAGAATAACCTGCCAGACCTAAGACCTTTGTGGGGTGCCAGTGAGACTGTTGGAAAGGTGATAAGCAAAGGTGATATAGTGGTATATGAAAGTACCGTATATCCTGGAGTGACAGAGGAAGAGTGTCTTCCGATTGTGGAAAAGGTGAGTGGGTTGAAGTTTAACGTAGATTTCTTTGCCGGATATAGTCCGGAACGAATAAATCCAGGAGATAAGCTGCATACTGTGGAGAAGATAAAGAAGGTGACGTCGGGCAGTACTCCTGAAATAGCAGACTTGGTAGATAGTGTGTATAACTCTGTTTTGGTGAACGGTACACATAAGGCTCCAAGCATAAAGGTGGCAGAGGCCTCGAAGATAATTGAAAATACCCAGCGTGATGTGAATATAGCATTCATGAACGAATTGGCTAAGATATTCAATGTAATGGGTATTGATACCCGAGATGTCATTGAAGCAGCATCGAGCAAGTGGAATTTCATAAAACTGAGTCCGGGACTGGTAGGTGGTCACTGCATCAGCGTTGATCCTTATTACCTGATTCAGAAGGCAGAGATATATGGCGTGATGCCCCGACTTATGAACGAAGCAAGAATGTTGAACGATGGTATGGGTACGTTCGTTGCCAACCAGGTCATTAAATGCATGAATAAGAAGGGTGTGATGGTGAAGGATAGTAAGATTCTGATATTGGGTGTTACATTCAAAGAGAACTGTCCTGATATCCGTAATACGAAGGTAGTGGATATTTATAATACGCTGAAGGAATATACTAATAATATAACCGTATATGACCCGTGGGCAAACCCCGAAAAGGTGAAGGAGGAATATGGGATTGATGTAAGATGTAAGATGGAAGATGTAAGATGGAAGATGGAAGAAGGAAGAGGGAAGAGGGAAGAGGGAAGATGGAAGAGGGAAGAGGGAAAAGGTGTGTTTGATGCTTGCATTTTGGCGGTGGCACATGATGAGTTTAAGAATATTGATGTGCGTGCGTTGGTTGGCAATGGGGTAGTGTACGACGTGAAAGGGGCGCTGGACAGAAGTGTTGTGGATGCGAGACTGTAGGAAGGTGAAAGGTGACAGTTGAAAGGTGAGAGTTGACAATTGATAATTGACAATTGATAATTGATAATTGTATAGAGTCAAGAGACAGTTAGGAATTAAGAATGAAAAATTAAAAATTCTCTAATTCTCTAATTCTTGATAAGAATGAAAAGTGAGATGTGAAAACTTGAGATAACACAAATAAAAAACCTTGTTTATTACGGAAAATAACTGAGAGAATATGAACGCACTACGAAATTTATTGGATTGGTATTTTAACAAGAAGAGTTTGCCTTATTGGTGTTTACTGTTGCTTGACAGTATAATTGTCTTTTTGTCTGCGATATTCGTTTATTGGATATTCAGAAAGTCCCAGATACTTTTTAATTTTCGTCACGAGGTGATTTATACTGCTTTGATATATGCAGTGTTAAGTGTGTTTGGTGCAAGGATTTTTAGAACTTACTCAGGTATTCTTCGTTATTCGTCATTTGTCGATTTGCTCAAAGTTGCATACTCCAATATTTTTAATCTGTTTCTCGCGTTGTTGTGGTCTGAACCTTTGCAGTATTATGGGTATGAGAAGTTTGCCGCACTGACCACAACGGAAACTGTTGGTACGTTTTTTCTTTCAACGCTGTTGATGTGTGCTTTGCGTGTTATCATAAAAACACTTTATGATATCACATCCACTACTCCTATATCCATCAACACCCTGATATACGGAGCCATGTCCGGTGGTGTTGGTTTGGCGAAGAATATACAGTCGGCACGTCCTAAGACATTTGAGTTGTGTGGATTTATTTCTCATGATCCTAACTCATCGCATATCCAGTTGATGGGTAAGGACGTTTATAACATGAATGATGACCTGCTGGGAATTATACGTAAGAAAAATATAGGTGCTGTACTCGTTTCACCGCTTCGTGTAAAAGATTTCCGTAACAACGAAGAATTGCAGAATCTGCTGATTAATGCAGGGGTTAAAATCTTCATGACAAAGGGTGCTATTGAGGCAAAGGTAGAAGGTGGTGTTATTACTGATGCGGATGATAGCATGACGCTGAAGGAAGTGTCGGTAGAGGATTTGCTTCCACGAGCAGAGATAGATATTGACCTGAAGTCAGTTGCCGAGTTATTGGAAGATAAGTGCATATTGATTACTGGTTCTGCAGGCTCTATCGGTTCTGAGATGGTTCGTCAGATAGCTTCTTTCAAACCAAAGAAGATGATTCTGATAGACCAGGCAGAGACTCCTCAGCATGATATCCGTCTGATGATGGCAAAAGATTATCCTAATATTGATGCGGAGGTGATTGTGACTAGTATCGATCGAGTAACCAGAATGGATGCTTTGTTCGATAAGTATAGACCTGATTACGTGTTCCATGCAGCTGCATATAAGCATGTGCCTATGATGGAGGATAATCCGAGTGAGGCAGTATTGAATAACATCTACGGAACGAAGGTTATTGCTGATCTGAGTGTGAAGTACGGAGTTAAGAAATTCGTGATGGTATCTACGGATAAGGCTGTGAATCCAACTAACGTGATGGGCTGTTCGAAACGTATCTGCGAGATTTATGTGCAGAGTCTGAACCGTAAGTTGCGTCGTGAAGCCCATGAGGGATTAGCAAAGAATCCGAAAGTGGTCAACTATACTCAGTTCGTGACTACCCGTTTCGGTAATGTGTTGGGTAGCAACGGTTCTGTGATTCCTTTGTTCCAGGAACAGATAAAACATGGTGGTCCTGTGACGGTTACAGACGAACGTATCGTACGTTTCTTTATGCTGATACCCGAAGCATGTAAGTTGGTGCTGGAAGCGGGAACGAAAGGAAATGGGGGCGAAATATTCGTATTCGATATGGGTAATCCAGTTAAGATTTCCGATCTTGCAAAACGTATGATTGCCCTTTCTGGTGCAAAAAACGTAGAAATCCAATATACAGGTCTGCGTGAAGGTGAAAAACTGTATGAGGAAGTGTTGAATGAACTTGAAGGAACAAAACCTACATTCAATAAGAAAATTCGTATTGCTCAAGTACGCGAATATGATTATGAAATGGCCAACAAACAGATTGACGAACTCGTAGAGATCTCTAAGGAGTACGATAATATGGCTACGGTAAAGAAGATGAAGGAAATCGTTCCAGAGTACAAGAGCAATAACTCTGTGTACGAGTGCTTGGACAAGTAAATGTGAAATGTGAAATGTGAGATGTGAAAGGTGAAGAACGAAAACGAAAACGAAAACGAAAACTGGTAAACAGTAAACAGTAAACGGTAAACTATTATCTATTATCTATTAACTCTCAACTTTTAATCGGTCTTTAACCTTTAACCTTTAACCTTTAACCGTTACCCCCTGTGTCCTCCTAGTTGTTCGTTGCGTTCGCGTGCTGTAGAACCTTCCTTGAAGTTGGTGCCTTTAAGGATTGCATTATTCCCGAATTTATTTTTTATTGTCAACTCGGCATCTAAGATGCGGTGTTCTTTATCTGCTTGGGAGGTGATGGGCTGCTCGTCTTGATTATCGGTTGAAGTGGTGTCGGCAAACAATTCCAGTTGTATGCTGTCTCTCTTGCTTTCCACGACTGATTTTTTAATCACATTATTTACTGTGATATTCAAGCGGCGCACTAACAGGTTGTGATCTACCTGTTTATCGTATATAAGCAGGGTTGCTGCAACTATATCCTTGCTTAAGGATGTGTATTGTTGTAGTCTTGCTGAACCATGTGCATACTTGGGAACCCATCTGCCATAATGATCCTTCTTTATCTCGCCCTTGAAGTTTATGCGGTCTTCGTCGGTTACAAAATTTTCGCTGTCGTAATAGACTGTAAGCACTATCTGGTCGGTTATCAAATCTTTGGAGAAAAGTGTGAGAGCCATCTGCTCTGCCATCTCCAGTGCGATTATTCGGGCGTGTTCCCAATCGTATGGACATTTCAACACCTGACCGCGACTCAGAGAATTGCTCTCTGGTCGGTATACGTTTACCTCGGCAATGGTGCAGGGTTCCCATCCCCACGCATGGTCGATAAGCAGTTCTGCATTCACTCCGAAAAGGTCGTATAGCAGTCTCTCATTATGTATTGAACAACGAGCAATCTTTCCCATCGTGTCTATGCCGTATGGCGACAGCCGTTTTGCAACACCGTTGCCGACCCTCCAGAAATCTGTTATCGGTTTGTGGTTCCATAACTGACGTCGGTATGACATCTCGTCCAATTCAGCCATGCGGACACCATCCTTGTCTGCCGGAGCTTTCTTTGCCATTATGTCCATTGCTACTTTTGCGAGGTACATGTTAGTGCCGATGCCCGCTGTGGCAGTGATGCCCGTTTGACTCAGTACGTCGCGAACTATCTTCATCACCAGTTCGTGAGCTGTAGTATTATATGTCTTCAGGTATGCCGTCAGGTCGATGAAGACCTCATCGACGCTATAAATCAGAATGTCCTCCGGAGCAATATAATGAGAGTATATATTGAAAATCTTCTGACTGTATTGCATGTAGTATGCCATTCGTGGTACTGCAGCTATGTAACTCACCTGTAAGGTGGGGTTGGCATCCAGTTCGTTGGCATCAATAGATTCACCTATAAGTCGTCCGTCGGGAGTGTTGTACCTGCGTTCCAAATTCACCTCTTTTAATCTCTGTACCACTTCGAACAGTCGTGCCCTGCCACTTATGCCGTACCTCTTTAGGGATGGTGTTACTGCCAAACAAATCGTCTTTTCTGTTCTGCTCGCATCTGCTACCACAAGGTTCGTAGTCAAAGGATCTAATCCTCTGGCTACACATTCCACTGAAGCATAGAATGACTTCAGGTCTATGGCTGCATATATGCGTTTGTCTTCTTTCATGCTGCAAAGATAATGAATAATGTTTAAAAGTTTTCTTTATAACGGTTAAAGTTTAACGGTTAAAGACCGATTAAAAGTTGAGAGTTAATAGATAATAGATAATAGTTTACCGTTTACTGTTTACTGTTTACAGTTAAAGACATTTATAACGGTTAAAGGTTAACGGTTAACGGTTAAAGAGTTTTCTTTATAACGGTTAAAGGTTAAAGAGTTTTCGTTATCGTTTTCGTTTTCGTTAAGGTTATCGTTATCGTTTTCGTTAATAATAATTGTCAATTGTCAATTATCAATTGTCAATTATTTATTACCTTTGTGGCGATGAAAAAGATTTGCAATATTATTTCGGAATACATGGGAGTGATTATACTCCTGGTGGCAGTGGTGTCGTTGATTTTTCCTTCGACGCTGAGTGGGGTGCCTACATCGGTAATCAACTATATGTTGGGAGTTATTATGTTTGGCATGGGACTCACGTTGCATTGGAAAGACTTTGAGGTCGTTTTCAGCAGACCCAAAGATGTGATTATAGGTGAGCTTGCACAGTTCTGCATAATGCCTTCGTTGGCATGGGGACTGTCGAAACTCTTCGGACTCGATGACGCCCTTGCGTTGGGAGTGATACTCGTGGGTTGTTGTCCTGGTGGTACTGCGTCGAACGTAATCACTTACCTTTCAAAGGGTGATTTGGCATTGTCTGTTGGTGTTACGGGTGTTTCGACCTTAGTGGCACCATTTCTTACTCCGTTGCTTACATGGGTGCTTGCCGGGGAACAGATTCATGTGGATATGGTGAGTATGTTTATGAGTATCCTGTGGGTGGTGATTTTGCCTATTGCTGGCGGTTTCCTGTTTAAACGTTTGTTCCCTCGTTTTAGTGACCGTGCTGTGGAATATCTCCCTGCCGTGTCGGTTATTGCCATAGCCATTACCGTGGCAATAGTTATTTCAGCCAATGCTTCAAAACTTCTTGTTGGAGGATTCCTGATTATCATTGTAGTGATACTTCATAACCTATGTGGACTGGCAATAGGTTACTCAATAGCCTCTCTCTTCAGACTGTCGTTGCCTAAGCGCAAAGCCCTCTCTATTGAGGTGGGTATGCAAAACTCGGGTCTTGCCAGCAGTCTTGCCGCAATCCATTTCGCTGCATACCCGATGGCAACCATACCAGGAGCCATCTTCAGTGTTTGGCATAATATCTCTGGAGCGATTGTAGCGAAATACTTTGCTAAGAAAGGTGATAGTTGAAAGGTGACAGTTGAAAGGTGACAGTTGATAGTTGAAAGGTGAATTCTCTAATTGACAAATGCGAACCGCTTAAAACCTCCAGAATGCTATGCCCTTCCCGCTGGGGCTACTTCGGGCGTCATTCTATAGTGGTTTTTACGAGGTTTCTCTAATTCTTGACAAAAACTATTATGAAAAAGACATTTTTGTTATTTTTGTTCTGCGTGAGTGCAGTAGTGTTTGCGCAATCGGAAGAAGAACTCTGGATTAAGAATGGCAACCGAAATATATTCGGAGTGCTGAGTCGTCCTGTGCAGCAGGAGGGTGTGAAGTATCCTATAGCAATCATCTCCCATGGATTCAATGGTACACATTGGTTCGGGAAAGATTACTTTGATATGATGAAGGAGAAAGGATATATGTGTTATGCGTTCGACTTCCCATGTGGTTCGGTAAATAGCCGGAGTGATAATAATACAATGAATATGTCGGTGAAGGGAGAGGTAAGTGATTTGCAGGCAATCATCGACTACTTCAAGAGCCTGCCAGACGTAGATGCTACACGTATTGTGTTGATAGGGGAGAGTCAGGGAGGACTTGTGTCGGCATTGACGGCAGCCAGCAGGCCCAAGGACGTGAGTCAGTTGGTGCTGATATATCCGGCACTGTGTATTCCGGATAATTGGAATGAGAGATATCCGAAGGTGGAGGAGATTCCAGACACCACACGCTTGTGGAACGTGCCGCTTGGCAGGTCTTTCTTCTTGGAGATAAGAGACTTGGATGTGTATAAAGAGATAAAGAAATACAAACGTCCAGTGCTGATTATCCATGGAGATAAGGATCAGGTGGTGCCTCTCAGATATTCGGAACGAGCTGTGAAGACATATAAAAAAGCAAAATTGGAAGTGATTCCTAATGCACGTCACGGATTTAATCCGACGGAAAGGGCTTTGGCAATAGGCTGGATAAAAAACTTCATAAAATAGCTCTAATTTTTTTGGTAAAACAGCACGTTTTTTTGATAGATTATTCGTACTTTTGCACCCGATTTTGAAAGTACTAATAATTTAAATAATGAAGAAACAGCTGAAAAAAGTGCTTGTACTGGGTTCAGGTGCACTGAAGATTGGTCAAGCTGGAGAATTCGACTACTCTGGTAGTCAGGCTTTAAAGGCGCTCCGTGAAGAGGGTATCAAGTCTGTTCTTGTTAATCCGAACGTGGCAACTATTCAAACGAGTGAAGGTATTGCGGACAAGGTTTATTTCCTGCCGGTCAATACCTTTTTTGTTACTGAAATTATCAAGAAGGAACGTCCTGACGGCATCCTCCTTGCGTTTGGCGGACAGACTGCACTGAACTGCGGTACTGAACTCTTCCAGAAGGGTATTCTGAAGGAATATGGAGTTGAGGTACTCGGAACGAGTGTAGAGGCAATCATGAATACTGAGGACCGCGACCTCTTTGTGAAGGAACTGAATAAGATTAGTCTGAAGGTTCCTGTAAGTCAGGCTTGTGAAACTATGGAAGATGCCATAGCTACTGCACGACGCATCGGTTATCCTATCATGATTCGTTCTGCATACGCACTTGGCGGTCTGGGTTCTGGTGTATGTCCTGATGAGAAGACTTTCAAGGAAATTGCTGAGTCTGCATTCACATTCGCTCCACAAGTGTTGGTTGAGGAAAGTCTGAAGGGCTGGAAGGAGATAGAATTCGAGTGTATCCGTGATGCAAATGACCATTGTTTCACTGTTGCTTCAATGGAAAACTTCGACCCACTGGGTATTCACACTGGTGAGAGTATAGTAGTTGCTCCTACTTGCTCACTCACAGAAGAGCAGGTAAAGATGCTTCAGGACATCACTATCAGATGTGTTCGTCACCTGAATATCGTAGGTGAATGTAATATACAGTTTGCGTTCAACGCAGAGACAAACGACTACCGCATCATCGAAATCAATGCTCGTCTGAGTCGTTCTTCTGCTCTCGCATCAAAGGCAACTGGTTATCCTCTTGCCTTCGTAGCTGCTAAGATAGCTCTTGGTTATACCCTCGACCAGATTGGTGAGATGGGTACTACCAACTCAGCTTATGTAGCACCATCGCTCGACTACCTGATTTGTAAGATTCCTCGTTGGGACCTCACTAAGTTTACTGGTGTAAGCCGTAAGATCGGTTCCAGCATGAAGTCTGTAGGTGAGATCATGAGTATCGGTCGTTCGTTCGAAGAACTCATCCAGAAGGGTCTCCGTATGATTGGTCAGGGCATGCACGGATTTGTAGGCAATGACCACACTAAGTTTGAAAACCTAGACGAAGAACTGGCAAATCCAACTGACCTGCGTATCTTCGCTATTGCACAGGCTCTGGAAGAAGGTTACAGCATACAGCGCATTTACGAACTGACTAAGATAGACACTTGGTTTATCGAACGCCTGAAGAATATCGTAGATTACAAGCATAAGTTGGAAACATACAACGCAGTTGAGGAAATCCCTGCTGACGTAATGCGTCAGGCAAAGGTACTCGGTTTCTCTGACTTCCAGATTGCACGTTTCGTGCTGAAGACAAAGGGGGGCAATATGGAGAAGGAAAACCTCGCTGTACGTTCTTACCGCAAGAAACTTGGTATCCTGCCAGCAGTGAAACGTATTCCTACTGTTGCAAGTGAGCATCCAGACCTCACAAACTACCTCTACATGACTTATGCGGTAGAAGGATATGATGTAAACTATTACAATAACGAAAAGTCTGTAATCGTATTAGGTTCAGGTGCTTACCGTATTGGTTCTTCGGTTGAATTTGACTGGTGCTCAGTGAACGCAATCAACACAGCCAGAAAACTCGGATACAAGAGTATCATGATAAACTACAACCCAGAGACTGTTTCTACGGACTACGATATGTGTGACCGTCTGTACTTCGATGAGTTGTCGTTCGAACGCGTACTTGATGTCATCGACCTCGAGAATCCACGTGGTGTGATTGTGTCGGTAGGTGGTCAGATTCCAAACAACCTGGCTATGAAACTCTATCGTCAGAGTGTGCCTATCCTCGGTACTTCACCTGTTAGCATCGACCGTGCTGAGAACAGAAATAAATTCTCTGCTATGCTTGACCAGCTGGGCATCGACCAGCCAGAGTGGAGTGCACTGACAAGCATGGAGGATGTGAAGGCATTCATAGAACGTGTTGGATTCCCTGTATTGGTTCGTCCTTCATACGTGCTTTCGGGTGCTGCCATGAACGTATGTTACGACTACGAAGAACTGGAGCGCTTCTTGCAGATGGCAAGTGAGGTCAGCAAGGAATATCCGGTTGTTATCTCTCAGTTCATGCAGGAGACTAACGAAGTGGAATTCGATGCCGTAGCACAGAACGGTGAGGTTGTGGAATATGCTATTTCTGAACATGTAGAATTTGCAGGTGTTCACTCTGGTGACGCTACAATGGTATTCCCAGCTCAGCAAATCAGTTTCGCTACAGTACGTCAGATTAAGAAGATCAGCCGTGCCATTGCGAAGGAACTGAACATCAGTGGTCCATTTAATATCCAATACCTTGCTAAGGGCAGAGACGTGAAGGTTATCGAGTGTAACCTCCGTGCTTCCCGTTCGTTCCCATTCGTAAGTAAGGTGCTGAAGCGCAATTTCATCGAGACTGCTACACGTATCATGCTCGATGCTCCATACTCAAAACCTGATAAGAGCGAATTCGACATCGACCGTATGGGTGTGAAGGCAAGTCAGTTCTCATTCGCACGTTTGCAGAACGCAGACCCAGTACTCGGTGTAGATATGAGTTCTACTGGTGAAGTAGGTTGTATGGGTGACACATTCGAGGAGGCACTGCTCAACTCAATGATTGCCACAGGTTATAAGATTCCTTCAAAGGATAAGGCTATCATGATTTCGTCTGGTGAGACAAAGGAGAAGGTGGCTATGCTTGATGCTGCCCGTGCCCTTGTTCGTAACGGATATAAGATTTATGCAACAGAAGGTACTGCTAAGTTCCTTAACGATAACGGGGCTCCTGCTGTAGCTGTTGGATGGCCAGATGAAGAGGGTAGTGACAAACTGAGTGTGATGCAGATGATTGCAGAACATAAGTTTGACCTCATCGTCAACATTCCTAAGAACCACTCAAAGCGCGAGCTGACTAACGGTTACCGCATCCGCCGTGCCGCTATCGACCATAACATTCCGCTGATTACGAATGCTCGTCTCGCCTCTGCATTCATCGAGGCATTCTGCGAGAAGGGTCTGAACGACCTGCAGATAAAGAGTTGGCAGGAATATGAGTAAATATCCAGGACTAATCAGAAGATTTGTGGTATGTGCATTGTTTGTGACACTTTGCACATGCCACAATTTCGTTTTTGCACAGCAGTCCAGTGTTGACACTTTGTCAGTAAAGCGCGACTCTTTGCAAATTGCGAACGACTCAATAATTGAGGCTCTGCGTACTCAAGTTCATGAACTTAAGTTGCAGGGTATTATGATGCGTGAACAGCTGGAAATAACGGGTAAGGACGCTTACGAGGATTCTGTGCATGCTGCCAGGTTAAGACAGCGTATAGACTCGTTGCGCCTGCTTACTTCTGGCGTGCCATTGGTTGTGGATAATGATACTCTTCTGAAGCTATATGCCCGCAAGGGGGGGATGTTGCCTTCAATGCGTGCGGAACAGGCTGCAGAGAAGATATTGGGAGCAGGCAAAAGGATGACCATGTTTCTGGATTCCGTGTATATATACAATAGCGAACTGCAATCTGATATAATGATGGGTGAGGAGGTTTTGTTGAGTGTGACAGACATGGATGCCTTGTGGAACAACACAGACAGAGAGATTCTGGCACAACAATATAAGAGCATCATTGAATCCAAAATCAAGGAACTGTACGATGAGTATGGAATGCAGCAGAAACTGAAAGGTATTGGACTTGTCGTACTCATCATCACAGTTCAGGCATTTCTGATATGGTTCACGCTTTTTGCTGTACGCAGACTGAAACACCATCTGATCCGACGGCTGATGCGTACCATAGGACCATGGCAGGTTAAGGATTATACGGTCATGAACGTGCGTCAGGTAGGAATGCTTGTAGCGACTGTTTTCAATGTGTTACTTATTTTGTTGATAATAATACAGTTGATGGTCAGTGTGCCCTTGATGTTCTCTATGTTCCCGGAAACGAAGGAACTGACATATACTTTCATTGGGTATATATTAAGTCCTATCCGTCATATTCTGGGAGATGTGGTAAGCTACATACCCAATCTGTTTCAGATTATTATTATCGTAATCTGTTTCCGGTATGTCATCAAAGGAATACGATACTTTGCCAGTGAGATTGCAAACGGGAATCTGAAAGTTAATGGTTTCTATGCTGATTGGGCAATGCCTACATTTACCATACTCAGAATTCTTCTATATTCATTCATGCTGGTTATGATATGGCCTCTGTTGCCCAATTCTGATTCGGAGGTGTTTCAGGGTGTTTCTGTATTCATAGGTATCATCGTGTCGCTTGGATCTACATCTATAGTCGGAAATATTATGGCAGGATTAGTGATGACTTATATGCGTCCGTTCCATGTGGGTGACTATATTCGTTTTGGCGAAACGATGGGTGAAGTAGTGGAGAAAAACATACTGGTGACACGTGTACGTACCCTGAAAAACGAACTGATTACGATTCCTAACTCCACCCTTATGGGATCGCAGATAAGCAATTTCAGTTCTTCTGCCCAAAAGTATGGCATAATAGTTCATACGAAGATAACCATAGGATACGACCAGCAATGGCAATCTATTCGTGATTTGCTTTTGGAAGCTGCTGACAAGACTGAAGGATTAAAGAAACATCCTAAACCCTTTGTCAATGTGACTGCTTTGGATGACTCGTATGTGGAATATGAGATAAATGCTTACACAGAAAGACATAAGTCGCTACCTGCTATATATACTGCGCTTCATGCTAATATTCTTGATACGATGCATAAGGCAGGAGTAGAGATTATGTCTCCTACCATATTTGCAACCCGTCCGAATATACCGCTACAGATTCCAAAAGAAAAATAGTTTATAGATAATAGATAATAGATAATAGTTTACCGTTTACTGTTTACCAGTTTTCGTTATCGTTATCGTTATCGTTAAAAAAAGCCCGAACGTTGGTTCGGGCTTTTTTATTATTTTATCTTCAGCACGGGGGCGATGGTGTTGGTTTGTTTTGCCGGCAGGCTGACGGTTAGTGCGTCGTCTGTCTGTTGGAACTTCACCTTGCCGTAACCTAGGAGTTGTACGGAGCGTACGCGCTGTTGTGATTTGCCTAGAGACTGGATTACCAATTGCTTGTCGGTAGGCCATGCAAGGGCGATGGCGTAGAGAGTCTTGCCCTTCTGTGTGAACCGGATTTCGCGCGAGTCTGCTTTGTTATAAGCCCCTTCGTTGAATCCCTGATTGTTTATCTTGATGGTGCTGTTGGCGATAGGACCTTCTCCGAAACGAATCCAAGGACGGGTGTCGTAGATAGCCTCGCTGTTCTGGCGCATCCAGGCTCCGAATTCCTCAAGAATGGCATGTTCCTTCTCGTCGAAAGTGCCGTCAGCACGCAGAGGCACGTTGAGCAGGAAATTACCGTTCTTACTTACTATATCTACAAGGAGTTTTACGATATTGGAGGCAGACTTATAACGTCCCTGTTCGTAGATTTCTGTGTTGTAGTGCCAACCACCTATGCACGAACAAGACTGCCAGGGACGGTCAACAATCTGGTTTGGTGCTCCGCGTTCCACGTCCCACACGATTGCTTCACGTTGTTCGTCGTTCAGAATCTTTCCGAAGATGACAGCCTGATTCTTGCCCTTATGCACCGCTGTGTTCTGGTTGTAGAAGTGGGCTGCAATCTTCAGTCCTGCGTCGCTGATAGGGTAGAGGGGCAGGACCGTGGCATCGAAGTAGAGCAAATCGGGAGAATAGCGGTTTATGGCGTCGAGGGTTCGGTTGTAGAAATTGGTGCAGAACTCCTCAGAAGGAATGTCGGCACCATGACTCCAATCCCACTGATTATGCAACATGCCGTTTGCCCACGAGCCGCGGCTCAGCGGGTGTTGCTGCTGATAAAGCTGTTGCGGGTCGAGACCTTCCCACCACTTGCCTTTGCCGTCTTCCTTCGTCAGAACTCCGTCGTATGGCACTCCCATCATCTTGCCGGAGAGGTCGTAGCGGCGTGATGGTTCATACCATGTCCAGGCATGGTCAGCATGGAAACTGATACCGAGGGGCAGTCCGTATTTCTTTGCTGCGTCAGCCCATTCGCGCAGGATGTCTCGCTTAGGACCTATATTCTTTGAGTTCCAAGGCTGGTACTTCGAATCCCAGAGGTCGTAGTTGTCATGGTGGTTTCCCAAAACAAAGAAATAACGGGCACCGAGTGACTTGTAGTAAGCCACGAGAGAATCAGGATTCCACTTCTCAGCACGGAATAGAGGTAGGATGTCCTTGAATCCTACTTCCGAGGGATGACCATAGTGCTCACGATGCCATTTCGAAGCTTTCGAACCTTCCATATACAATTCGCGAGCCATCCAGTCGCCCGAACCCTCTACGCATTGAGGTCCCCAGTGCGCCCAGATGCCGAACTTGGCATTACGGAACCATTCCGGTACTTGGTAACCGCTGCGGAGCGATTGCCAAGTGGGTTCGAACTGTCCAGTCTTCATAGGTTCTTGAACCTCGCTGACGTGGATGGTGTTGCTTTGCGCAAAAACAGATTGCGACAAAAAAGCTAAAGCTATCAGATGAAGTGCTTTCATGTTGTTAAAAAAATGGTTATTAATGGTGCAAAGGTAGGAATTTAATTGATAATTGACAATTGACAATTGATAATTGATAATTGACAATTGATAATTGACAATTGTTTTGTACTTTTGCAGAAAATATGGTAAAAAGAGTACTAAAATGATTAAACGTTGGTTATTTAACGCCCGTTCATTTGCCGTTCCACAGAACCTGATGCCAAGCATCCTCACTGTGGTACTTGCAATTGGCGTGTCTGGTTTTAATTTGTGGCTTGGAATACTAGCCGTCATAGGTGTTTGTATGGTTCATTTGGGTGGAAATCTGCTCGATGACTATTTCGACTGGCAGGACGAGCTGCTGTCCTATCGCGAAGAACTCCGCAAGGAAGGTGAACAAGCATTTACCGATAAATATCCTTATCTGCGAGATGGTTCTACGACTGTGCCGGAGTTGCGTCGTGCCATCATAGTTTTCTTTGGAATAGCTGCTCTGTGCGGACTGGTGATATGGATTGTTCGCGACTTCGACCCATGGCTGGTGGGTATCGCAGCCGTAGCCTTCGTGTTGTGCTATTTCTATTCTGCACCACCGTTGAAACTGGGATTCCATGGACTCGGTGAACTCGTCATCGGAATCTGTTTCGGTCCTTGTCTGTTGTGCGGTGTATATGAATCAGCCTGTGGCGGTTTATATACCGAAGGAACAGGATTTGCCTGGCATATACTCGCCTTGGGATGTGCCATCGGTATGTTTGTTACCAATATCCTTTATACACACTCCTTCGTAGAGCGCCACGTGGATGATGTGTCGCATAAGAAAACGCTGGCAGTGCTGCTGAAAACTGATGTAGCTGGTCTCGTAGCTTATGCCATCTTCCTCTTCGTGCCGTTCCTGCTCGTCGTGCTTTGTGTCGTATTCGGATATATCCACTGGGCATATGCTTTTGTGCTGCTTATGTTGCCACAGGCTTTCTGGCTCATGTGGGCAATGATTATGTTTGCCAAGAAAGTGGAGGTGCCTACAGAACACCCTCATAAGTGGTTAGGACCGATGGACAATTGGGCAAATATCGAGCCGGAAAATCGTTACTACCTGCTCCGTTGGTACACGATGAGAAACATAAATACAGGTTTCTGTTTTATTCTTGCAGTAGTTAAAATCATTCTCACATGCCAAGACTATTTTATTTAGCCTGGTGGCAACTGCGTGCGTGGTGCGGCAGACGTGCCCCATTGCAGTCGGTCATCTTCATCTTGGATAAGTGCAATCTGAGGTGCAAACACTGTTCTGTGTATGCTATAAGCACTCCTCGCATAAAGACTTTGGCACAGATTCGCGAAGAACTGGAATACTGTTATGCACAGGGTTCCAGGTTTGTGGATTTCGAGGGTGGTGAACTCTATCTGTGGCGAGACAATAGCAATGCGGAACGTCCATACGACATAAACGATGTGGTGGACTTGGCACATAAGATAGGATTCTGGAACGTTACGATTACTACCAATGCACAGTTGTCGTTTGTCGGTACTCATGCCGATCAGGTGTGGGTGTCGATGGATGGTATAAAGGAGTGGCACGATAATATTCGTGGTGCAGGAACTTTTGAACGTCTGGAACGCAATATAGCGCTGTATGCACAGGAGAAGGAAGATGGAAGATGTAAGATGGAAGATGGAAGATGTAATAAGGGGAAGGCTCCGGTGTGCGTGAATATGGTTATAAATAATGAAAACTGCGACAGCATAGATGCAACGATGGAATATGTGAAGGCAAATCCGAATATAGACCAGATTTCTGTTAATTTCCATACTCCGTTTTCGGAAACGGAACAGCTCTTCCTCAATCCAGACAAGCGCAATGAGATTATCGACAAACTCCTCGACTACAAACGACGCGGTTATCCGATTATGAACAGCCGTTCGGGACTGAAGGCAATGAAGATGAAAAACGGTAAAACCCTCTGCACGGATAAGTATTGTTGGATTACCAATTTCATATTCTCCGATGGCAGTCGTGCTCCTAAGTGCATGGGATATACTCATGGAGTGTGCGACCGCTGCGGTTTCTCTATGGGTGGCGAAATGAGTGCCGTAGGAAGAATGAAATTCGATACACTTATAAGTGGAATGAAGTTGAGAGTTGGTTAATGGTTATTGGTTATTGGTTATTGGTTATTGACGAAAAACGAAAACGATAACGAAAACGATAACGAAAACTCTTTAACCGTTAACCTTTAACCTTTAACCGTTATAAATGTCTTTAACTGTAAACAGTAAACTAGACATTTGAAAAATTTAATATTCATATTATTATTCTTGCCTCAGGTGGCATTTTGCCAGGTTGATGGCTATACGGGAGCTTCGGAACAAATTACGGAGAGGATAGACCGCAAGGCTGTGCTGAAACGTAATAATCCGAAGGTGACTGCTGTGGATACACTTGCTTCGTTGTCTGTGGGCAACGGACGGTTTGCCACTACTGTTGACGTGACAGGAATGCAGTCGTTTCCGGAGGTTTATAAGAATGGTGTGCCCCTATGTGCTATGAGCGAATGGGGATGGCATAGTTTTCCGAATACAGAAAATCTGAAACCAGAGGAAAGCAGGCAGACGGTGAGATTTCCTTTCCGCGACCATGATGAGGTGTATGCTGTGGAGTATAAGAAAGGGGGTAGGCAACAGGCTGCAACGACCTATTTCCGTGTGAATCCGCACAGACTAAACTTGGGAACTATTGGACTTTCGTATGTGGATAAGGCAGGTCGTCCATGGACTCCTGCAGATATCAGTGACATCAATCAGGAACTAAAGTTGCAGACCGGTACTATTGAATCGCAGTTTAAGGTTGGCGGAGAAAAGGTGGAGGTGACTACTGCATGTATGCCTGATAAGTCAGCAACGATTTATAATGTTAAGTCCCCCTTGCTGAAGTCGGGACAACTCCTAGTGACTGTACGTTTTTCTTACCCTACGGGAAAACATGCAGATGATGCAAACGACTGGACAAAACCAGAAAGACACAGTTCGAAGATTGTGATGAAGTCCCCTCATTCTGCAATTATAGAACGCATTGTTGACAATACGACTTATTACCTAACCCTGCATTGGGAAGGAAATGCTACCTTCGAAGAAACTGGTAAGCATCAGTTCGTTTTGAAAAGTAAGGAGGAAAGTCTTTCCTTTGAGGCGGAGTATTCAGAGAAAGAAGGAGAAGGGGATTTGTTCTCTTTCAGCGATGCTTTCTCTGTTGTGGAGAAATGGTGGAAGAAGTGGTGGCAGAGTGGTGGTTTTGTGGATTTCTCTGCTTGCAGTGATCCGCGTGCAAAGGAATTGGAGCGTAGGGTGGTGCTGTCGCAGTATCTGACACAGATAAACTGTGCGGGAGGTATGCCTCCGCAGGAGACGGGACTTACGTACAACTCATGGTTTGGACGTCCGCATTTGGAGATGACTTGGTGGCATGCTGTTCATTTCGCTTTGTGGGGGCGCAGTGATGTGTTGGGCAGGATTGTGAAATGGTATAATGATGTTGCTTCTGATGAGGCTTGGAAGATAGCTGAGCGACAGGGTTTCAAAGGTGTGCGTTGGATGAAGATGACCGACCCTTGGGCTGGAGAGGCTCCGTCGAATACCGGGTCGTTCCTCATCTGGCAACAGCCACATTATATTTATATGGCAGAGGAAATGTATCGTGCCAATCCGACGAAACAGACTTTGGAACAATATGCAGAACTCGTAGAACAGACTGCGGCGTGGATGGCAGATTTTGTGGTGAAGGACAGCGTTTCGGGCACTTATCAGTTGCGCGGAGCTACAGCTATGCAGGAAACTATGACCAAGGCAAACTCATACAACCATCCGTTCGAACTGGCTTATTGGCGTTACGGACTGATGGTGGCACAACAATGGCGGGAACGTCAGGGATTGAAGCGCTGTGCAGAGTGGGATGAGATTATCGGAAAACTCTCCCCACTGCCTGTGGAGAATGGTATTTATGTAGCCGGCAGTGCTTATAAGGAACCTACAAAACAGGTTACGGCAGAACAGGATGAATGGAATCTGGGTGCTGCAGGACTGGAACTGAAAAGTCGTAGCGACCACCCTGCGGTGTTGGGTGCTTGCGGACTGATTCCGAGTGGTGCGAACTGGATTATGTACAATCCGGAGGTGATGCGGAAAACCCTACAGTGGGTGCTGCAAAACTGGAATTGGAATACTACTTGGGGATGGGATTACGGCATGACGGCTATGGCTGCTGCACGTCTTGGAGAACGTCAGACTGCTGTGGATATGCTATTGACTGATAAAGACAAAAACCGTTATCTTGTGTCTGGACATAACTTCCAGACTGCTGACCGTCTGCGACTCTATCTACCTGGAAACGGAGCCTTGCTCACTGCCGTAGCCATGATGTGCGCCGGATGGGAGGGTTGTCCGAACGTTTCCAATCCCGGATTTCCGCAGGATGGCAAGTGGTCCGTCCGCTGGGAAGGACTGAAAAAAATGCAATAGGCCGCCCTTTCAATTGTCAATTATCAATTATCAATTCTCAATTCTCAAAAAGTCCACTTGGCTGCGATGGTAGGGATACAGAAACACTGGTTGTTGTTTCCGTATTTGTTGAAGATGAAATTATTGCTAAACTCTACTTCTGTACCCACACTTAGGTTGATGTTCTTCATACCACGAAGAGCATTGAAATTTACCCAGAACTGTGGTTGAGCAAGGATAATCAGTTTGCCGTTTACATCAGGGTCGTACCATGTGTCCCAGAATCCGGAGAAGGTGAGCAGTTGGTTAGCAAAGTTGATTCCCCACACGAAGGTTAACTGTGCTCCGGCAAATCCCTTGCGGTACATACCATTGAAATACTGCTTGTACATAGCCCTGACGGAGAACGTCTTTGCGAAGTCTTTGCTTGCCCAGTTCCACGCCATACCCGCCAGAGCTGCGTGCTGGTAACGAGTGGCGTCAGCTGTGTTCTTTATTGATGAAGCACCTCCATCGTACTCTACATGCACTGCCCACTGTTTGTTTTTCGTTACGTCAAATTCGCGAAAGAGTTCCCAGTAGGCTCCTGCACAACCATCTCCGTAGTTTGTGATATCCGTGAAACAATATGTGTTTCCCCAACGGTCAGGTTTGAAGAATTCTATAGTTATGAGAGTGCTATAGCGCTCAGAAATGTCATTGTACATGTGGCGTCCGAAGTCGTAGTGGAACTGAATGTTCTGAGCCTTTATCGTGCCAGTCAGTGCGATAAGTGCTACTGCTACCAGAAACTTTGATAATGAGTTTGCCTTAAAAAAATATCTTTTCATAAACATGTCTTTTTCGGATTATTGTAGAAAATCTAATACATAACTAAACACGAAGATAACTGCAATTATATACAAGCTGATTGATAACTCGCGTGCCTTGCCTGCAAGTATTTTTACGAGTACATAAGAGAGTACGCCCCATACAATACCTTCTGCGATGCTTGCTGCTAATGGGATAATAATGATAACGAAAAAAGCAGGGAGGAGTTCTGTGATGTCGGTAAAGTTGATATTCTTCACCGGATTCAGCATCATCGTTCCCACGAGTACCAATGCGCTTGTTGTGGCTGCGGCAGGGATGATTAGGAAAAACGGAGCCAGGAAGAGCGACAGAATAAAGAGAACTGCCACGGTAAATGCCGTGAGACCAGTTCGTCCACCTTCTGCAATGCCTGTAGTACTTTCTACATAGGTGGTTACTGTGGATGTTCCGCACATAGCTCCAATCGACGTGCCTATCGCGTCTGTCATAAGGGCTTTGCTCAATTCGGGCATTTGCCCGTTTTTGTCCTTCATCCCCGCACTTTCTATAGTGCCAATCAGTGTGCCGATTGTGTCGAAGATGTCCATCAGGAGCATGGTTAACACAACGATATAATATTTAAGGTCGAGTGTCAGGAAATGGTGGAAATCCATCTTCATGGCTATTGGCTCAATGGAGATAGGCATGCTGAATATGGAAAATCCTTCAGGTAGTTTGGTTACGCCCATCGGAATGCCGATGATGGTTGTAATGATGATGGTGAAGAACAGAGCGCCTTTCACTTTGTAGCGAATCAGTATGGCGCCGAGCAATATTCCGATTATTGCCAGTCCGGATGTTGCTGTCAGCGGACCTATTACCGTAAGGTTTTCTTCGTTGGCAATAATGATGTCACCGTTTTTCAGTCCTAAGTAAGCGATAAATAAACCTATGCCGACAGAAAGAGCGTATCGCAGGTTCTGGGGAATGAAATCGACGATTGCCTGCCGCACATGGAATATGGTAAGCAGAATGAAAAAGATTCCTTCTACAAAAACGGCTGCCAATGCTTCTTGCCAGCTATATCCCATCATAAGTACGAGGGTGTAGGCAAAGAAGGCATTCAGTCCCATGCCAGAAGCCTGAGCAAACGGCATCTTTGCATAGAATGCCATTAAAAGAGTGGCTATGGCTGCGGAGATTACTGTTGCAGAGAATACGGCGCCGCGGTCCATACCTGCAGCCGACAGAATGAGTGGGTTTACGGCAAGTATGTAGCTCATCGTCATGAAGGTGGTCAAACCTGCCAATACCTCAGTCTTCACAAAATGCTTTTTAGGGTCGAAACCTAAATACGAAAAGAATTTTTTCATCATTAACTATCAATTAATGTGTTTTATTCTGGTTTTTTGTTACTTTGTTGCAAAGTTAGCCTAAAATATTCAGATATTCAAAAAAGAAATTGGGAGAATAGTTGACTATCAGTTCGTCGGGAAACTGAGTCTCTGCCAGAAGAGGGTAGAGACGTTCGTAGTCGGCTATCTGTGAATATACATGAGCGTCGCTGCCAAGTATCACGGGAACATCGTGTTTCTTTGCCAGTCGCAGCAGTTCGAGGTTGTTTGGCAGAGCCTGAGTCTTCTTGCGGTTCGGAGCCAGCGAGTGATTGTTTATCTCGAGCAGGGTGTGAGCCTCTTTTGATGCCAGTACTATTGCTTCGAAGTCCAGTTCGGTTGTGCCGTCGCCCGGGTGACTGATTATGTTCACCTTCGGGTTGTTTATGGCAGCAATCATTCCGTCTGTATTCTGTATTTTTGTACCTCCTTGCCAACATACGGAATGTATGCCGGCAATGCATATGTCGAGAAAGTCCAAATGTGTTTCGTCAAGGTCCAGTTCTCCCTGTGTGTTCAGTATGTTCACCTCGCATCCCAGCAGCAGTTTCACTCCGAACATCTCGCGGGGTACCACAAACATATTACGGAAATACAGTGGTCTGCAGGTGCCCGGAATGCTGGGACCGTGTTCTGTGATTCCCAGTATCTTCAGCCCTCGTTTCGCTGCCTCCTCTGCCATCTCCTTGATGGTGCTGTAGCCGTGTCCCGATGCCAGTGTATGTGTATGTACGTCAAGTAATGGTTGTTTCATCGTCAACTATTATCTATTATCTATCAACTATCAACTAACCTACGCTTCCCCTTGCGGAGTGGGTTCGTTCATTGCTTGCATGAATCCTTGAATAAATTCTTCTGTGTATTGCGGACCTTGTGCCACTACCTCCGGCATGTCCATCACAATCTGTTTTGCTTCTTCGTATGTCATATCTTGATGTGAAATGTGAAATGTGAGATGTGAAATGTTATTGGTTATCGGTTATTGGTTATTGACATCAGCCCTCAGAAAAATATTATTTGATTACAGCTTTTACGTTTGTAATCATATTTTTGTGGTCGTCGTCAGGAGTGAGGAGATTTGATGTCAGAGAAACATCGCCTGACTTGGTCTTGGTTGAGAACGAACCAGAATAGACTACGATGCTTGCCTGATAGAGAGTAGCTTCCACCATAACCTTGTATGTGCCCTTCTTCACAGCCTTACCGTTCTGGTCGGTGAAGTTCCACGTGAACGTCTGTGTGCCGTCCGCCTTTGGAGTAGCCCCAGTGAAACCGTCCAACTGTTCGTCAGTTAGGTTGTTCGCCTTTACTGTCTTTACCCACAGAGGTACGCAATTAGGACGTTTCTGGTATCCGCGCATTGGTTCCTCATTTCCTCTCGTGCGTCCTTTGGTTGTATAAGATGTAACGAAGAGAGTTTTTACCACCTCTCCCTTCTCATTTTCAATCCATACGGCATACTGGTTAGAACCAGGGCCGCTTTGGCGCTGATAGTCAAATGACACTTCCAGAGTCTTCCCCTGAGCCATGACAGGCATTGCCATCATCATAGCTGCAATAGCTGTAGCAATAATCTTTTTCATAAACGGTTGATTTTATTTTTTAGAAATATGCTACAAATGTAGATAATTCTTTTTAATTATCAGTACATTTGCAATCGGATTTATTCAATCAGACTGTTCTATGGTATTGTTATATCTTTTGTTGTTATTTCTTTGTAGTCCGTTTTCAGCCGCTGCCGAGGAGAAAGGAGTGAGTATGACGAATCCGTTGCTCTATTCCGATGTGCCCGATCCAGACGTGATTTGTGTGGGGAAGGATTATTATATGATAAGTACCTCAATGCACATGTCGCCCGGAGCACCCATTATGCATTCACGAGATATGAAACACTGGCAGACTGTCAGTTATGTATTTGATACATTGAATGAGAGTCCAGCCAACGACCTTGAAGGTGGAAATATATACGGCAAGGGACAATGGGCTGCATCGTTGCGATACAGCAAAGGCGTGTATTATGTTTTCTTCGGCACAGGCAGACATTCGTACGTTTATACAACTGCCGACCCTAAAGGTAAGTGGACTTTGAAGACAAAGTTGAAGCGGTACTACCACGATGCTTCGTTACTGGTTGATTCAGACGATAAGATATATCTGGTGCATTGCATGGGCGGAGCTCTGTATGTAAAGCAGTTTACCAATGACATGCATGGATTCACTGACGGAGATGGAAATGGTACGAAAATCATTTCCATCAAAGAAAGGGCTCTGCACGAGGGTGTGCATGCTTATAAAATTGATGGAAAGTATTACATGACTACCATATGGTGGCCAGCAGGGGGAATACGCACAGAACTCTGTTTCCGTTCCGACAACCTTATTGGACCGTACGAACGCAAGACTATCCTTTGTGATGACCTTGGTTATCGGGGACATGGAGTGGCTCAGGGCGGTATTTGGCAGGCGGCAAACAAACAGTGGTATGCCATGCTATTTCAGGACCATGAAGGAGTAGGGCGCATCCCTTACTTGTTGCCCTGCAGATGGGTGGATGGTTGGCCTATGCTCGGAGATGAAAACGGAAAGGCACCTACAAATTTCGTTATTCCGGGAGTGAAGGAAAAGGGTGGTGCGACCATCGTTTGCAGTGATGATTTTTCTGACTCAAAACTCAATCTTGCTTGGCAGTGGAACCACAATCCGAATGATGCATTGTGGGGGTTGACGGAGCGTAAGGGCTTTCTGAGACTACGCACAGGAAAGGTGGTAAGTAATGTCTTTGAAGCCAGAAATACACTTACTCAGCGTACTATGGGACCGCAGTGTGAGGGTACTGTGCGTATGGATATTAGCAGGATGTTGTCGGGCGATCATGCTGGACTGCTCGCGTTCTGTTCACAACCTGGAGGACTGACTATTGTAAAGACCGAGGATGGTTATCTGTTGCAAATGAGCGACCGCGGAGAAGTAAGGGCACAAGAACCGCTGTCTGCTACCGAGGTGTGGCTGCGGATGAGTTGCGACTTCACTACCGACACTGCCACTTTTTATTATAGTACTGATGGGAAGGAATTTTTGCCTCTCGGCACTCCGTTCCATATGATTTTCAGTATGGACCATTTTACTGGCAATAAGTTCGCTATATTCAACTATGCAACCCAACACTCTGGTGGCTATGTTGACGTGGATAGCTTTGAGTTTAACTTAAAATGAATATTTATATTTAAATGAAATACAAATTAATATGAATGTAAAAGATGTTTACTTAGCAGGAGGGTGTTTCTGGGGCACAGAACATTTCTTCAAGCAGATTGAGGGAGTTGTGGAAACAGAAGTGGGATTTGCCAACGGGCATACCGACAATCCGACTTACAAGGAAGTATATACCGACCAGACGGGATATGCCGAAACGGTTCATGTGAAGTATAATCCCGAGGTGGCAAGTTTGGAGTTCCTCCTTCGTATGTTCTTCAAGGCTATCGATCCAGTGAGCCTAAATAAGCAGGGACATGATGAAGGTACTCGTTACCGCACAGGAATCTACTACACGGATGTAGCAGACTTGGATGTAATAAACAAGGTTTTTGATGAGGAGCAGAAACAGTACAATCAACCGCTCGCTGTGGAGCGTCAGCCACTTGACCGTTTCTACACTGCTGAAGAATACCATCAAGATTATTTAGATAAAAATCCTACCGGCTACTGTCACCTGCCCGAGGCATTATTCGAATTTGCAAGGAAGGCGAAAGAGGGAAGATGTAAGAGGTAAGAGGGATGATGTGAGATGTAAGATGTGAGATGTAAGATGGAAGATGTAAGATGTAAGAGGGGTAAGATTGGACAAAGAAAACGGCATCGGTTTGCGTACCATTCAGGAGCATGCCGATGCCGTTGCGATAGTATTAAGGTGAGCATGTCAGGAGAGTCTCATCTTTTTATGCAGGAATTGTCAGACACTTTGATTAGTAATATGTGATGTCGCGTGTTTGTTTGGTAGTAGTTCCATCGCTTGAGATTACTTTACGCGAAGTCCAGTTGCCATGTCCATCCACATCAGTGTTTTCGTACGTTTCGTCGTATGGTTCTATCATATCCATGCCGCCAAATTCGAAGTGCCTCTTCACGATATTGCCTTTTGGGTCGTAAGTAGTTGTCTCCGTGCTTATATCGTCATAATAGTGGGAATGGTACTTTATGACCTTGCCCATCTCATTATATGTGTATTCCTCACCGTTTCCGTCAGCATCGGCTTTGCCCGATATGATACGTCCTTCGCTGTCGCGTTTGATACCTTGAGGATAGACCGAAGCCAAAGGCTGTCCGTTGTGTGTGAGCCAGAAACCGTTCTCGTCAAAAGTACGTACTGTGTTTCCCCAATCATTTTTGATTACACAACTCTTTACAGGACCCTGCAGATCAAACAATCCCAGTTCTCCATGCACGCCGTCAATAACTGCTTTGCTGGCAACCTGGATAACGATTTTCTTAGTTTTGAGGATGTAGCTGTTGAAGAACCGCTTGGTATCTTCGTAATTTTTAGTTCCGTAAAAATCCTCTATATCGCAGATTAAATCCACGTTCTCGTCTCCTTCTTTGGAATAGGTGAAGAACGATCGGATATTGTATACTAAACTGTCGTTAGCGTCGTACATGCATACACTAAGCACCTCTCCCTCTGCATCGGAAACCGGTTTCAGCACTGCTTTCAATCTTAGTTTAACCTGAACATCGCTGTTGTACAGCGGCACGTTCTCGTATTTGATGTCAATGCTGACAGCGGTTAAAGGCTCTACCATACTGAAGACACCTTCCTCGCCAGTAAGTTCAGTAGGTACAGTCATTCCGATGGCATTATCCTTAGTCTCCAAGAAGTGGCGTATAGACTGTTCGAATTGGCTGCTAATCTCCTGTATTTCACTTTTGTCCACCTTCGCATTCTCATCCTTCTTCAAAGCATTCCACGCCTCTGATCTCACAGTTTCAAACTGCTCTTTCAGGTCGTACATGGAGTAGATAGCTTCACCTACTTCGCCAAGGAAATTTTCACTTACATAACTAGGGGCAGACTTACTGCCACATGCAGCCAGAATGACTAATGTTCCAGCTACCAAAACTGATGTGATAGTCTTTTTCATCGCATTACGTTTTTAAAAGGGTTATTAGATTTTATAAAAACATGATATTTATGTTGCAAATATAGGATAAAATTACATATCATCTACTACATTCCTCGCTCTGCCCAGTCGCCTCTATCAAGGTTCCTGTATCCGATAGCTTCGGCAATGTGAGGAGCCTGAATGCTCTCGCTGCCTTCGAGGTCTGCTATTGTGCGGGCTACCTTCAGAATGCGGTTGTAGGCACGTGCTGAAAGTTTCAGACGTTCCATAGCCATACGAAGCATCTCGAGCGATTGTGCGTCAGGTTCTGCAAAGTCGTGGAGCATCTTCTCAGTCATTTGGGCATTGCAGTGGATTCCTTTGTACGCCTTGAATCGTTCTTCCTGAATCTTCCTCGCTGCAATGACGCGTTCACGGATAGTTGCAGACGACTCTCCCGGTTTCATCTTCGATAGTTTTGCAAATGGCACAGTTTGCACTTCACACTGTATATCGATACGGTCGAGCAGTGGACCGCTTATTTTGTTCATGTAACGCTGAATCTGTCCTGGGGTACAGACACACTGGTGCAGGGCATCGCCATGATAACCACAAGGACATGGGTTCATGGATGCTACGAGCATAAAGGAGCAGGGGAGAGTGAAGTTGTAACGGGCACGTGAAACAGTGATTACGCGGTCTTCAAGCGGCTGACGAAGAGTTTCCAGTACACTGCGATTAAACTCTGGCAACTCATCCAGAAATAGCACTCCGTTATGTGCTAAACATATTTCACCTGGCATAAATGTATTTCCACCACCTACTAAGGCAACATCAGAAACTGTGTGGTGGGGTGCGCGGAAGGGACGCTGACTGATGAGCGAGGTGTCTTTATGCAGTTTTCCTGCTATACTATGTATCTGTGTGGTCTCCAGACTCTCGTGGAGCGAGAGAGGGGGAAGGATGGAGGGCAGTCTTTTTGCCATCATACTTTTTCCGCAGCCCGGACTGCCTACAAGAATTATGTTGTGCCCGCCTGAGGCTGCGACCTCGAATGCACGTTTCACGTTTTCTTGTCCTTTCACGTCGGCAAAATCCAGAGAATAGTTGGTTTGGTTAGCGAAAAACTCCTCTCGGGTATTTACTACAGTAGGTTGTAAACTGGTCTGACCACTAAGGAAGTCAGTCACTTCGTTGAGTTTTCGTATGCCATATACAGATACGTTATCTACAACGGCAGCCTCACGTTCGTTTTCTTTCGGTACAAAAAGATTCTGAATGCCCATGCTACGTGCTTTGATGGCAATGGGAAGCGCTCCTTTTATCGGCATTACGGTGCCGTCGAGTCCCAGTTCTCCAATGAACATAGAGTGATTGAGCATCTCTCGGTCAAATTCACATGTATCGTACGACGATAATACTCCGATAGTGATGGGCAGGTCAAGTCCTGTGCCTTCCTTTTTCAGGTCAGCTGGAGCCAGGTTAACAACGATAGAACGTTTGCTGAGTTGGAATCCGTTTAGTCGGAGTGCTGCAAATACTCGTTCCTGACTCTCCTTGACTGCGTTGTCTGGAAGTCCGACAATGGTAAATCGTGGTTGTAAGCCCGCACTGAAAGAATCAACTTCTACTTTGATAGGAATAGCCTCAAGCCCTTGCAGTGTGGCACTATTTATTTGTGATAACACGTCAGGTTAGTTTATAATTTAAGGCGAAGATATGCATAATAATTTATACTGCCATGAAAAAGAAAGAAAAACTTTGAGACTGTGGGGCTTTGAGGCTGATATGCCAAAAAAAATGTGTACCTTTGCAGCCGGATTCCATTTTAAGGTGCGGAAGATACAGACTGAATGAAAAAGAAAACTCCTAATATATTCTTTGTGATTATATTTCTTCTTTGCTCTCTCGTGATGAGGGCAGAGGAGCCGATTGTCGAGTTTGAAGGCAATAAATACACCATCCATGTGGAGCAGTTGAATCCCGACAGGGAGATGACGCTGCTCGACGTGCTGCATATGTGTCCCGAACTGATGTCTTCCGATGCTAAATCGCTTACTGCCGACTACCTGCTGAGTGTGGATGATATCATGCTTGGTGTAGAATACGAACCTCTGCTCGAAGGTATCAAAGCATGCGATCTCAACGAAGTGGTGGTATGCACCTATGGTGCTGTGAACAATGCCATGGACGGCACTATGGGCTCCATCGACCTTCACTTTAAAGAGGGCAGGGGACTGTCGGGCAAGGCATCCGTCAGCGGAAGTACCTACGGCAACGGACAACTCTTTACCAATATAACCCACGAGAGCGACAAACTCGCCATCCGCGGTTTTGGTCAGGGCGGACTGCTCTATGGCAAAGCCTATCCTCTGTCGGGGGGTACTGTGAAGTCCGACAAAAAGTTGGAAAACGTCATGCTTTTCGTTGATTGGAAAGTAACCGAACGCGACCTTCTGACGCTGAAACTCCAGCAGGGCTATAATAAACAGAACGACAACATCGGAACTGCCGACTTCGATAGCGATGATATTGCTGTCCGTCAGCGGTGGGGCGAACTTTCAGCTACCTATGAGCGCACTCTCAACGATAATGAAGCATACCTTTACATTGAGTCCGGCTTCAACTTTGACAAGAGCGACCTTTCCGATATGGAGGCTCAGACTGCAGTGCCCTGGTGGATAGGCGAGGTTGGCATTCCCCTCTTTCGCCAGTCGCTCATGCTCACAGCTGGCTACGAAGGAGGCTATGCCAATATATGGTACCCCTCGTCGCTTCGTGAACAGGTACTCAACAACGACCTCTACCTCATGCTCGACTTCAAGAAGGGACCGTGGATTCTCAGTATTGGCGACCGTCTCCGTCATAACACTTTCTGGGACAAACACTACGACGAGGAACCACGCTACCTGTGGTCGTACAACCGCTTTGACCATGCTTTCCATGTCAGTGCAGGCTTTCGTGCAGGGCGCCACTTCGTGCAGGGCATATTCAGTCGCAGTTTCTTCAATCCCACACCCATAGAATTCCATTCATACCTCGAATCCACAGCTGTGCACCACAATACCAACTATAAGACCAATCTCGCATGGCGTTCCGAACTGCGCTACACCTTCCAGACTCCGCGTCTTGTAACCACGTTCAGCGTCAACCACACTTTCCTGAATGACATGCCCACTCCCGACCATTCCACTTTCGGGCTGGGAGCAACAGCCACATGGAACGCAGGAAAATTCCGTCTTACGGGCGGAGCCAACCTCTACCGCCTCCATATCGACAATGCTGAACCAATCAACTATACATACTACACTCTCAAACTGGCCCCCGTCCTGCTTCTTGGCAGCGGTTTCCGTATCTCCTCGGTACTTATCTACAACAGCAGGAACATGGCAGTCCTCAACGAGCACGCCCATCTTTTTGCTTCCGTAAAACTGGGAAAAGACCTCGGCAAGCACTTCCATGTCTTTGCCGACTTCCACGATCTTGCCGATCAACTCAAAGGTGAAAGTTACCTTCTTTTTCAGTCCTACCATAATCGTGCCGTAACCCTCGGATTCACTTACTATATAAAATAAGATGTATATGTTCTAAGAAAACAAAGGAACCGGCTCCAGTGTTTATGAAAAACAGGAACCGGTTCCTTTGTTTTGTTCAGTAAGCTTCTTACAGATTCTCATAGCGAATGGAGAACGTGTTGCCCTTCGAGAGGTCGCCTGTAGTCCATCCTTTCTTAAACCAGCGTTCGCGCTGTTCCGAAGTGCCGTGAGTGTAAGTCTTTGCATTTGTATAACCCTGAGCCTTCTTTTGCAGGTAGTCGTCACCGATTTTCTGTGCCGTGACGAGAGCCTCTTCAAGGTCGCCCTTCTCCATCGAATTGAACATCTTGTTTTCGTAATGTCCCCACACGCCGGCATAGAAGTCTGCCTGCAGCTCTATCTGCACACTAATCTTATTCGCGTCGGTTGAGTTCAGTTGCGCCATCTGCTTATGAGCTTTGCCGAGATCGCCCAGCAGGTTTTGTACGTGGTGACCAACCTCGTGGGCAATGACATAAGCGTAGGCAAAATCGCCGTCGGCTCCCAGAGTCTTTTTCATGTCGCGGAAGAAACTCAGGTCGATATACACCTTCTGGTCAGCAGAACAGTAGAAAGGTCCCATTGCGGCACTGCCGTTTCCGCAACCTGTCGATATTGAGCCTGTGTACATCACAAGGATAGGGGCTTTGTACTGGCGTCCCATCTCCTGAAACTTGCGTGTCCACACGTCTTCGGTACTGGCAAGAATCTGGCGAGTAAAGAGAGCCAGTTCTTCTTCTTCCTGTGTACCTACATATGTGCCATCGGATGGCTGTTCTGTGTACTCAGGACTAACACCTCCAACCATTTGCATCATCTTGCTCAGGTCACCACCTGACATGATGAAAAGGAATGCCAAAACGATGATGATTGTGCCACAACCCATTCGTCCTTTGCCACCTCCGATAGGTATCATGCCTCCGAATGGACTGCCTCCACCGCGTGAACTACTGCCACGCATGTCTTCAATGTTTGAGCTTTCGCGTCTTCCGTCTAATCGCATAGTGTTTAAGTATTTAGATATGTATTAGATTTTTAAATTGAAAGTCCCTGTCATTAATGGTTACACGACTTTTTTAACGATTTATGCAAAGGTACAACATTGAACTGAAACTTCCAAAAAACATGATTTGGAAACTGACGAAGCTGCCCTTCGCGAATGAAATCAGCCTTATATCGCTCGCTATATGTTGTTATCTTTATTATTTATCCTTTGTAAGTTTTAGCCTTTTGCTCCAGTTCTGACAAGCGGTCAAGAGCCGCCTTCAGGGTGTCATCGCGCTTGGCAAAATGGAAGCGGATGAGATGATGAACATCTTCTCGGAAGAAGCAGCTGCCTGGAACAGCACCCACACCGACATGCTCAGCCAGCCACTCGCAGAAATGCAGGTCGCTCTTTACACCATATTTCGACACATCGAGCAGTACATAATAAGCGCCCTGCGGGTCGGTGAAGTCAAGCCCAAATTGTCTCAGTCCGTCGCAGAAGAGTTGCTTCATGTGTGTGTAGTGTGCTTGAAGTTTTGTGTAATAACTATCTTGGAATGAGAGACCTACGGTCGCTGCTTCCATCAAAGGTGCAGCTACGCCTACGGTCAGGAAGTCGTGCACTTTCTTCACTCGTTCTATAATGGGTTCTGGCGCAATGACATACCCCAGTCGCCAGCCTGTGATGCTATAAGTCTTGGACAGCGAACTGCATGAAACCGTTCGCTCCCACATGCCCGGAAGGGTGGAGAGATAGACATGCTGGTGAGGGGCATAGATGATGTGCTCATACACTTCGTCTGTGATCACATAGGCGTCATACTTGATGATGATATCTGCTATCGTCTGGAGTTCTTCGCGTGTAAACACCTTGCCACATGGGTTTGACGGATTGCAGAGCACCAAGGCCTTTGCGCCCTTTCTGAAAGCGTCTTCGAGCAGATTGGCATCAAACTCAAATGTGGGTGGCACGAGGGGGATATATATCGGCTCTGCACCCGTAAGAATCGTGTCTGCCGTGTAGTTTTCGTAGAAGGGCGAGAAGATGGCCACCTTGTCACCTGGATTGACGATGGTCATCATGGCTGCCATCATTGCCTCCGTAGAGCCACAGGTCACCACGACGTTCTTGTTGGCATCGATGTCCAGTCCCGTGAAATGACTCTGCTTCTTCGCCAACGCCTCGCGGAAGTTCTGTGCTCCCCAAGTGATGGCATACTGATGTGGACCCTGTGGAGCGATTTCTGCCAGGCGATGCGTAATCTCCTCGGGAGGATTGAAATCAGGAAATCCCTGTGAGAGATTGATGGCTTCGTACTGATTTGAGATACGGGTCATTCTACGGATGATGGAATCTGTGAAGCCAGCCGTGCGTGTGGATAATGGTTTCATATTTCAGTTGAGTAATGCAGATACAATATCCTAGCTAAGCACCTTATAGTAGATACTCTTGGTTAGTGCCTTGACTCCTTCTTCCTTAGCGTATGAGCCCAAGGAGTCAACCAATGTCTGGAATTGTTTCGCCACAAAATTACTAAAAAAACGATGATTTCTTGTCATCATTGTACGTGAATGTATGTTATTTTGGCAAATTTATAATTAAATTTGTGTAATTTTGTCCTCGTTATGAAATATATGATACAAAGAAATACGTACCAGATAGGAAAATTGTTCTGTTTGCTGACCGTAATATTTACATTGTACAGTTTTACGGTATTGGCTGCTTGTTCCAATAATGGTACTCCTACTGAACAGGATAGCATAGCGCCTGTTAATAGGAAAGTTGCTGAGATAGTAGAACGTGGTACGTTGCTCGTAGGTACTACAGGTGACTATCGTCCTTTATCCTTCTGTGAACCAGATGGGACATACTGGGGCTTTGGTATAGAAATTGCCAAAGAAATTGCTAAATACTTAGGTGTTGAGATTTCTTTCGTAAAGACTTCATGGCCTACTCTGACAGCCGATGTGTTGGCAGAACCTCAGACTTTCGACTTAGCCATAGGCGGCATTACCATCACAGACACCCGGCGTGAGAATATGTTAATGAGCGATGGTTATCTAGCTAATGGAAAAACGATTCTTTGCCGTGCATCAGAAACAGATCGTTTTCGCTCATTGGCTGACATCGACAAGTCTGAAGTGACTGTAATGGTGAATCCTGGTGGACTTAATGAAAAGTTTGCCAACGAAAACCTCACTCATGCAAATATAGTCGTTCACCAAAAGAACGAGGAAATACCGACACTTGTAGCCGAAGGTGCAGCTGATGTGATGATAACGGAAATTACAGAGGCTCCTTATTATGTGCATACTGACAACCGATTAGCAGCCCCACTATTGAATGCACCATTTAATCATGGCGAAATTGGTGTCCTTATGCGGAAGGGGCAGGGGGATCTATTACAGATGGTGAACAATGTCATCTGTCAGATGAAGTCCAACGGCTCTCTTCGGAAGCTGCATGAGAAATACGGGTTAGTATATGCCTACTAATAAAAAGAGGCAATAACTGATGGATCCACAATTCGGATGGTTGTTGTGTTATAATTATACAGTCTTATTTTTTCTCGACAAGTATTCAATTGCCAAAACAGGCCATAGAGGCACTTTGCGTATGTTTGTTCTTACAGCAGGAATGTCACACAATAGAAAGATTGAGGCCAAAAAAAGTGAGTACCAGATGATGTAACCATAAACCTGCTTTATTGCCACAAGCATCATTGAGTGCAGATAACTGCCAGCCATAAACTCTCCGAAGTTAAAATGTGGGAGGTCGAGGTTTGTAAGTGTCAGTTGGCGGCCGTAGTTCATCATGTCCTCATTGAGGAAGTGCGAGAAGTAGGTGGTATAGAAACCATAGCCCATAGCACCACCCAGATACATGTGTAGGATATTGAACACGAACAACCCCATGAAAAACATCTCAAGACTGGGTACCGATTCATCCAAAGCCCACATCAGGGTTGGTGCAAGCACACCATAACCAAAGCCGCGGAGCATGATGGCCAGCCGGTATTGCTCGATGTTTACGCTCATACCTACCGTGGTGTACATGAGCAAGGCGTATGCACAGATGGACAGAAAGCTGATGCCTATCAGTTTCCATACCTTCCACTTCTGAACCTTTAGCCAATAGAGATCGAGCGCTATACCCAGGAACATGCCTGGCAATGCCCACATATACTGATTCTCCTTCGTTAGTTCTTCAAGTCCGACAACCTCTGTGTAGAGTATCTCTTCAAGTGTATGCTCGGCACCGAAAGCCAGCTCTCCCAATATGGTTACAATGAGAATGGGTACCACGTTGCGGCATTTCAGCAGGCAAAGCTCTACGTATGGATAGCGATTGTGAATCAGTCGGTAGAGAGTGAGTCCTGCAAACATGAGTGCAAATGCCCCCACCATTCTGATATGCCGGTTTGCGAACCACCTATAGTAATCACCATAGACAAAGATGTATGAGAGCAGAAGCATCGTCACGCAGATGAGCAGTGCTCCCTGCCAGTCGGTGCCTTTCAGCGAAAACCTGTTAGGCATCGGACAAAACGGGCGACATAGTACTATCTGTGTCAGCAGCACGAACGACATGGTGCCTACGGTAAAGGCATGCATCATCTGC